>Ga0182027_10004587_pt1 | contig 21361 bp, 23 predicted proteins | sample 712E1DmetaG_FD_121300 | JGI IMG/M metagenome (GOLD analysis project Ga0182027, IMG submission 121300) | Permafrost microbial communities from Stordalen Mire, Sweden - 712E1D metaG (Illumina Assembly) | ecosystem: Environmental > Terrestrial > Soil > Wetlands > Permafrost | place: Sweden...
AAGTTAGTTGCCCCACCATTCCATTGCAAAGTCTGGCTGTAAGCAGTGTTCCAAGTGGAGGTGGCTGAAAGGGGAACGTAAGTACTAGCGGCTGTGGTAGTAGTAAGATATGGAGCCAAGGCCGAAGAAGTGATGAAGACTGAATCATTAGTCCACTGCGAAATATTGGGAGAAGCGAAGTTAGTTACCGTGAGTCCTGTCGAAGTCGTAATATATCCAAGTGAGTTAGTCCAGCCTATTATTCCAGTAGTTGTGCTAAAAGTTATCGGCGTTGTCGCTGAAATTAAATTAAGCACCGAAGATGTGCTAAGCGTGCTGTTAGTCAGAGTGTAAGTAAATGGCGAAGCTGTCGAAACAGTTAGCACCTTGCCTATATCCGTTGTAGTCGCAGAACCTATCCCTGTGCCACCTTGTGCTGGCGTAAACACTGAAGCACCTAACATCAAAGGTGTAGGCTTGTAAAACCCAACTATCAAGGCACCAACTACTGCAATTCCACCTAAAGCGTAAAGTATTCGTTTAAACATATATAATCGTAAAATGTAGCCCCATAAATGAGCTATCTAGTGGAGTGGTATAGGTTACTGTATTACCTGTAAAAGTGTAGTCGTAAGTCAAGTGCTGTCCTTGCCCGTTGATTATGAAGCTGATTACGGTTGTGGCGTTGTGAGCAAGCGTCAAGCTCGTTAGGCTGGCTATCACACCTGTTTGAGTGTAGAAAGTAGTGCTAGTGCCACCACCGCCTATGACAGTGAGAGGGCTATTAGCTGTACCATTACCGCTTAGAGTAGAATCGTGGCTCACGCTGAATCCAGCTTGTGTCCACTGCATATTCTGGAAGCCTCGCAACGATTCAGTGTCTTTCAAGTCAAAAATTGATAATCTTTCCTTGCCTTTCAGTTCTTTGAGTTTATTTCGTATCTCGCTAGGTGTTATTATAACTTCAGGAAGCTTTGGAATCAAAGGCAATATCATCGCCAGCAACTCATCTTCACTGTAACTTTTGCCATCCGCACCCTTTTCTGGTTCAGGGATGTAAGCAGGCACTAATTCTCTTATCATCGCTCGCAGTTCGCTTTCAGTTCTAGGGCGATTCTCAATAAAATGAACTAACTGCTCGTCCATATCCTTGTTCACTTTATCAACTTTACCGTCTATGCTATTTAGTTTTTCGATAACATCAACGAATAACTCTTGAGGAGTGGATGCTTTAGCGAACAGTTCTAACGCTTTTTTCTTGTTCATATGAGTTTTTTGAGTTTAGCTCTGACTTGTTTTCGAGTCCTTTCTCTTTTTTCTTTTTTAAATACTGTTAATTTTTCAGATTCAGGCAATATATAGCCCCATTTAATCAAATCGTCTTTGGCTTTGTGGTAGTTTGACTTGCCGAAATCGTTGCGGTAAAAGGATTTAGGAACCTTGATTTTATCAAACAGCTTTTCAAGTTTCTCGCCAGCTTCTTCGGGTGTTTTACCCATCATACTGGCTGTTAGGATGTAACCATCAGGATTAGCTATCTTGAGCTTGCCGTCTTTAAATCTAAGCCCGTCAGGGTGGATGTGCAACCAATCTTCTTTAGTAAAATCTTTAGTAAAGTTTACTACTATGTCCTCTGAATTAGACATCTTAAATGATATAGTTTCACAAATCTCATCCATTGTAGTAGGCTTTTGGCTTTCATAAAGTTGCGTCATCTTGTGCGAATTGACGAACGGAAATGGTTTAGTATAGAGCCAAGATACTATACAATAATCTGGGTCATAGTTAAAGTTCGGGTCTTGTTTACCGTCTGCCATCGCTTTGAAAAAATCGTACCACGAGGACTTATGAATTTCTAACTGCCCAGAAGTAGCTGGCACGCCCATTCTTGGAGTATTCTCTAAAAAGTAAGCACCTTTCTCGGTAACTATGGTATTAACATCAAAATCACCTCTAAAATCTGTATGTTTTAAAATATCCCTGCATTTGTCTAAAGTTTCTTTAAACAGTTTAGAATTAAGGGCTTTTTCATACTTAAGAACAGTGTACATCTCACCAGTTGATTCACCGAAATTACCGCTCATCAGAGATTTATGTTCCCAGTTTTCTTCGCAGACCTCGTCGCCGTCTTTGTCTTTCATAAACTCTTTTCCGTTCCAGTAGGAACCAACTGCCATTTCGTAGCCTTCAATCTTTTCCTGCAAAACAAAATCCTTTTTAACGCCATCAATCCAGTTCTTTTCCATTATTGATAAAAAGTCTAGTATATCTTCCGAGTTCGGCATTTTAGCGACAAAGTTCAATCCTTTTATTTCGTCGATTTTCCCGCACTGTTTTAGTACCCACTTTCCACCTCGTTGCTCAATTATCTGTCTAATCATTTCAAAAGAATCTACCTCTATCATCTCAGGTACTTTAAGACCTGCTAGTTTGGCAATTTTATTAGCCCAGGCACGCTTTAATTCTAAGTTATCAGAGAGCTTATCACCGCCTATCACGCTCTTTCCTGACTTGCGAAGCTCTGAACTCTCGTTATTATTGCTCTTGTCCTCGTAGACAATTAAATCGCAGTCTTTAGCGTATTCTAATCTATCAGCGTATGGTATACGCTTAATAGTACCTTTCAAGATATTGCAGGGGCGTTTGAGAGCAACAGCAACGTCGTGGCCTTCTAACTTTAACTTCAAAGCAAGAGAGGGAGCGAGCCATTCATCGGAAATTATTAGACACTTTTTGGCCATATTTATTTTAGTTTAGCGTTTTGTATTTTTCCAGTTAGGAGAGGGCTTTTACCGCTAAGACTTCCTGTACTTTTAAAATCAGTTTCAGCTTCACCAAATATTCTTTTTAATTGAGTAGCGATTTCATCCACATTAGCAATTTTCTCCCCTACACGGCTTATATTTCCCATTAGAGAAACAAACTCGCCTACTAAACGAGGAGAAGAAGCGGCAAGATAAGTTGTCAAGATAGGCCAAGAAGCTGGTTGAGTCAAAACTTCCATCGCTCCTGCTCCGCCAGCAACCGTTTGTACGGCACCAGCGATGCCTTTAGCAGTCCAGGGAGCCAACGAGGCGGCCGCTAATTTACCTGTAATATCCTTACCGCCTGTTTGTTGAAGAGTATTTAAAAGTTCTTTTCTAAATTCCTGATTCTGTCTTACGGCCATCATAAGTTTTCTGGCGGCCGTGTCAGAAGAAGTCTTTGTCCCTAGTGATAATCCTTTAGTAATATCTGTTAAGACATCCGAGGCTTCGTGATATTTCGTGGTCATTACCTTATAACCTGGTATTCCTTCTTCCAAACCTGTTTTTAAATTATTCTTTATTTGATTGAGCAAAGCATACCCTGGTGTTCCAGGTTTTGCCTGGTCTACATAGTCAGAGATTCTCTTTTTCAAAGTGTCCAAACCTTTTGCGGACGTATCTGACCAGCTAAACACATCCTCTAAGCCTTTTTGTACAGCTTCCTTACCTTCAGTAATAGTAGTTTTTCTCAAATCTACCAAATTTATTTTCTTTCCAGTTGTATCACCCTTTAGACCTATATCAAAATTTTCAGGTTTTGCTAAATCTTTTACTTTATCTCTTAAACCGCTTAAAATATCGTCAAAGCTACCTGTATTTCCTTTGACCGTCTTTTCAAAATCAGCAAGATAAGTATTTCTTCTATTATTAACCATCTTTTGCAAAGAAGTTCTGGCGTCTTCAAGAGCTTTTTGTTGCAGTCCAGCTCCGCTATCAACGCCGACTTCTTTTAAATACTTCTGGACATTAGGATTTTTAAATGCTTCTTCTACGCTAAACGCTTGAGAGCCTGTAGACTTTCCCAATGCTTCTGAGATACCTTTTCCAATCAAAGAAACTGCTGGTTTTATTAAAGCCCCAGCAATGGGGAGAGCCGCACCAACTAGAGCTTGAGTCTTAACTTCTTTTCCAACTCCGCCAGTCTGTAAAGCTGTTTGCCCACCAAATAACGTTCCCTCTGCCAAAGACCTGCCAACTATACTGGCTCCCTTAGCTAATTTTTCTCCAGCACCTAAAGCTTTGGCTCCTGTTTCGAGAGTCTTGCCTACTTCTATTGAAGTATCACCTGGGATTAGAAATTCACCTAATTGCTCGGCTCCAAAACCTATCTTTTGAGCTGTATTTGTAGGTGCCAATTTTTGTTGTAAACCTAATTGTTCAGAACCAGTCTGAGGGGCAGTCTTTATGCCAACAGCTTTTAATGGAGCTTGTAAAATCTTTTCTCCAAGAGAGGCACCGCCAGCTAAAGTATGACCAACACCTTTTATTATTCCTGTACCAAAATTCTGAAAAGTATCTGCTAAGGCGACAGGTATTTGTTTAGCAACGTCGAGATTGCTGACACCTGCCTGCTTTACACTTCCTCCAAGATTAGACGAATTATAAGGCGTAATAGACCCTTGAGCCTGTAAATCTTTCAAAGATACTACATTTTTAGGATTTGTAGGTGTAATTGTTCCTTGCTTTTGTAAATCCTGTAATGATATAGTCATATTATATGGCTTCAAATTGGTCATTACCTAAATATTTGTATTGCTTCCCATTAACAGTGTAAGATTGCCCAGTTGTATACTGATTTGAACCTTGCTGACTAGCTTTGTTATTTAACAGAGAACCTCCACTACTTCCGTTCTCATTCTTGTAAATACCCTGAATAATAGCGTCTTGAGTTCCTTTGTCAGCTTTCTTAAAATCAGCAGAGTTCTTTATTCCGTACTGTGCCAGCACGTCTTTACCAGTGTGATTTAAATACCAGTCTTGTATGGAAGTTGAATTGCTAAGTATCGCTCTGGCGGCTTCATTCGGGTCGCCAATAATTCTGATTGTGGACATAGAACTATCGCCAGGGAACGTGTCACCCTTTACCCACGGTATTCCTGCGGCGTCCAGAGCCTTAGTATACTGATTGCCTGAACTGTTTGTAGACATCGAGGCGGCGATAGGATTGTTATTTCTATCAGTTCTAAACCCAGATTGGCTCGCATTATCCTTGAATGTTAAATTAATGCCAGTATCTTGAATCTGCTTATCATAACCCTCGATAGTTGTGTCCATTTCTTTTTGCAGTAAACCAAGAGTGGAAGCAAGTGTACCTTCTGATAGCGAAGTAGAGATAAGACTTTGAGCTTCGTTGCGAGCTGAATCCGATGAGCCAGCAGAAGAACCAGTCGAACCTGACATAATCTTGGCGTATTCGTTGGAGAAAGTTATGAGCGAATTGGATAGTAATTGTGTTGGAGTATCGCCAGTAAGCAATTTACCTTTAATAAATGCACTGTTAACTAACGGCCAATCAGTCCTTGAAACGCTTGAATTTAATGGGGCGACTTCTTTGCCAGTAGTTGGGTCGCTATACCCATTAAGAATCATATCAATCTGAGCCTTGGCTTTGTTTTCAAAAGCGGCGGTAGTTGATTTTAATGTTATTAACTTAGCGATAGCTGATTTATTGCCAGCGTAGGCAGTCCGTAAATCAGCTTCAGTCATACCGAGAGCGGCGGCAATATTGGAGGCTTTTGCTTTAACTGCGGCGTCATAAGCTATAATGGAAGGTTTCGAACCCATACCTGTTTTTTGGTATTTACCAGTTTCGGCGTAGGCGATAGCGTCTTCAAACACAGCACCATAAGTTTTACCAGTCTGTTTATAAATATCATTCCTGTTCTCGTCTGTTGGGGCGTACGGGTTGCCAGCAAAATCAGTGTATTCAATTTTACCGCTAGAAACGTCACCCGCTGAACTGGAAATGCCGCTTCCTGAAGAACCTACTGAACTCCCAGTACCAATAACAGTTTCAGAACCATCGGAATTAACTGCTACATTTTTACCAGATAGATTTATATAATGTTCACCAACTTTAGTTCCATCTTGATAATCGGCAATTTTCTTGTAGCCAGATTGCACTAATTTATTAGCGACATCCTGTTCTTTTTGAGAAAATTGTGATTGTTGAATATCAGTTTTGGTATTAAACTGACTTGCCTGAGTGTCAATTTTCTGTTGAGCTTGATTAGCCGAAATAGTTTTATAATAATTAGATTCAGCGTCTTTTCTGTCAGTAGTGGCTTTATTCCAACTGTCTTTAGCCTGCTGTAAATTCTGCGAAGCTTGAGATTGAGAAGAAGCGTAAGTAGCTCGTTCTTGCAATAGTTCTTGGATTCTCTGTTGAACTGGGGCTGTTTGCCCAGCGACTTCTGCGGCAATCTGAGAACGAGAAACAACGCCACCAGAAGCGGCGGCTTGAGCTTCTTTATCCTGTAAAGCCTGAGATATAGACGCTCTTAAAGACGAAACTTGGTCATCTATCGACTTAACTTGAGTCTGGGCTCCTTGATAGGCTTGTAACGCAGTTTGATAAACACCATAAGCGTCGTTTTCAGCTGATTTGGATTGCTGTACATAAGGGTCAGTATCAACAGTTTGAACTGTAGGAGTTTGAGGAGTCTGAGTATCTTGCGAGGCCGCACCAGCTACACTACCACCTAGTCCTGCGTCAGCTACTTGAACTTGAGGCTGTTGTGGTTGTTGCGGTTGCTGATTCGATTGTGGTTGTTGCGGTGTTTGTGGTAGAGCTTGAGCGACTGAGCCAGCAACAGGGGCAACTGCAGGTTTCTTACCAGACTTCATAGCGTTCAATAACGCAGTATTGCCCTCGGCAGTACCTACGTTAGCGATTCCATACTGCTGGCCTAGTTTTGTTCTGGCTTGGAGAGAGTTATCTTGCCCTATGGAAGTCAGATAATCAGAAATCGAGCTGTTTGTATTCAGTTTAGAATAAGTGACGGGTAAATTAGCTATTGTCTGGGGAGAAGCAGTAGCGTATTTTTTTACCTCGTCAGGAGTTGCTGGTCTATTCAGCAAACTTGTAAAAGCGTCGTTAATTTGATTATCTGTATACATATATTATTCTGCAATTAAAACAATTTTTCTAATAATTGCACCCCAGTCATTTCCAGCGGTGCTTAATTGAATTTTAACTTTATCTCCCGTAAAACCTTTGACATCAAGTCGAGTTCTTTCTGCGTTTAAATACGTAGTTGGTGTGATAGGATTCAGTACAGTTGTAGAAGAACCTGTTATTATATCTTCTCCACGCCCGTAGACAGTAACATTGATAGAATTTCCCGTGTGAGCTGGTGGAGAATCATAATTTATATCTAACGCTTGAAGATTTTTAACAGGAATCCATTGGCTTTTATATAAAATAGTCTGATAGATTGAACCAGTTGAAACGTAATAATAAAGATTAGAATTACCGCTCGGAACGTACTCATTTACTATAAGATTCCCATTATAATCAACAACAAACTGGTCAAAATTACGACCTGAACTGTGAATGAACTCAATACCGCCCGACTCATCATTGCCATAAACCATCACTGGATGAGCTAAATCTGTATTGGATGACAATAAAATTCCCAAATAGTTTTTAAAATCAAACAATGAACAAGGAACTCCCGCTCTTACTCCTGTAGAGATAGTTGAAATCTGAGTAGTAAATACTTTTTGGAGATTAGTGCCTCTCATTTGGTAAATACAAGTTTTATCATTGGCTACTTGTACAGCCACATAAAGAACCGAATCAACCACTTTCATATCGATAAACTTCCCTGGCACTTTCATTGAATAGTTAAAAGAATCAGTAGCCGTATCCCATAAACAAATATAATTCTGGGGATAACCCGTCGCTATACCGCCAGCACCCACTTTGCCAAAAGCAACAGCTAAATACTTATCGTTGAAGTTTCTCATCTGCGTCACTCCAAAACCAGCACCTAAATTGAGAACTGGGATTGTTAAAATAGTTGGCGTTCCAGAAGTCGGGTCAATCAATTTAACTAAATTAGATTGATTGGTAGTGCCGTCTGAAATTGCTATATGGTCAGAAAAAGGTTCCATAATATGCACCCCAGAAGTTTGAGAAATAGTGCCAAACGAACTCCAAGTTCCTTGAGGCAACGACATATAGAACACTTGCCCAGGGCTACCAGCGTTCGTCATAAAGAGCGAGTTAGCCCCAATAGCTAAGTAGCAATTCTGAGTCAGATTACTTGAACCGCTCGGATAACCCAAATCAGTGACAGACCCAGCAGTCAGACCGTAAACCTTGGTCGTATCAGTCACGGCGTACGCTGTAAAAGTACCCCCTGTACTCGATACCATATGCACTATATTCCCAGAAACCGAACCTACTATGGGTTGCCAATCAAGCGAAGCGGCTAACGGTGCAATTTGTTCTTCTTGCGTTCCGTCAGTCAAATAATAAAGAGGATTAACACCTGAAATCAAATAGTGCTGATTCTTTTCAGAATATTGAGGAACCTGTGGATATTGTTTTAAGAAATTTTCTAAAACTATTTGTCGCATACTAAGCCATACTATTATTCCCCCAAGGGTAGCACCAGCCACCTTGAGCGTCTTGACCCTCTATCATCGCACTCTCGTAAGGAATCCTGTCTGAAGCGTAAGATTTAACTTCTTCTAATCTTTTTTTAAACAAAGCAATCGAATCAGATTTTAACTTATCATTTCCCAGTCTTTCGGCTACATCAACTAAAGAACCTTGAGTAATTGCGTCGTGAAAACTAGGAAATATCTTGGGAGTATCAGTATCATTAACCAGTTTATCTTGGGTGGCGATATAATAAGCCTTAACGCCATCAATGACAGGGTATTTAGTTACATCAGTTACCAGCGGGAATAGCACAAAGTAATCACCAAAAATCAAAGCTGTTGGATTTGAAAACTCATAAGCTGGATTAGAAATAGAATCAGGGTCAGCGACTATGCACCTATAATATTCTGATTGCAACGGGGCTGTTATATTTTTAGGATTGAACGCCGCCCAGATTGATTTCATTTTCTCATAAGCTGGAGCCGTGCCAGTGCCATTAGGCATAGTATAAGCACCATCGCCAATCAATAAATCAGTAGTAGCTACCACCATATAAAAATTCTCGTTCACAGCTCTGATTGCTTCTTGAAGTTGGCCGTAATACTTATTTATAATGCGATTTAAATCATTATTACCAATAGAAGAAGCGTTGCACTTAGCAAGAAAATAAATATCCTCTCTTATTCCTTGTAGATTTATACTATCCCCGTACTGCATTCCTGTATAAGTTGGCATATTAATTGAGTATGAAATAGATAATTGTCGATGTGTCCGTAGCTGAATCGCTGTTTATTACTAGACTACCTGCACTAGAAACGTAAGATAAAACTCCAGTAGTGCCACTTGAAACCGCTCTTGAAACTAGCACTAAAGAACTAGACGAAACTAATGGTGTTGTTATCGTCACAGTACCACCGCTTAAAGGAATAATACCTATATATCCTTGATTAACCATATACTGTAACATCGCTGGAGTCTGCTCGGTAATCAAGTCAATCGTATCTTGAGTTAGAGGAAACATAAGCTGACCTTCGTTTGTCGACAACTCGTCAAGCGAACTTGAATGGTCATCAAGAGAACTTTGAACATCATTAAAACTGGAATCTATGCTATCTGAAAAATCTTGTAAAGAAGAATCACTATCATCCATTCTTGCGGTGATGTCATCGATAGATTGTTGTACTTCATCCATTGTCGGCATACTAGAGCTGTTTAATTAAGAGAGTCGTAGAACTTAAACCTATGGCTACTTTATAAGTACCTGAAGTTGCCAACACGCCAGGCGTTCCCGATAAGTAATAAAGTGTACCTGCTGTTAAACCAGCTTGATTATTATCAAAGCCTGAAATATTTACTATACAAGATTGCCCGTAAGTAACTGTTTGAGTTGCAAACCCTATAAAACCTAGGGTCTTTCTTGAACCAGTGTTATCTGCGTTGTAGAGATAACCTGCGACAGTTGTACCAAATACTACATTAAAAGAAGTCGCTGACAGTCTGCTTAGATTGCGACTTAAGTTGAACCAAGTAGTTCCGCTATCAGTGGATTCGTACTTAGTTCCGTTAGCATATGTTCCATCAACTTCATTAAATCTTCCATTAGAATTGTTGGTCTGTCTTACTATAAAAGCATAAGTAGTGTTAGGAGAAACAGTAATCGGAGTTCCAAAAGTAAAAACTACGTCTTGCTCGCTCCCCGAAGTTACCCCAGTAACTGAAGCCGAGCCTAAGTCTGAGCCTGTTGGTGTACCTCCGCTAGTAGCTCGCACAGAGAGCGTAAAATCAGTTGAAGTAGAAGAACCCAAACCCATTGTTATACTGATTATTCTGTTAGCTCCTGCAACTGAAAGAAAAGTTTGCCCGTACCAATTAGCTTGCGAACCAAACGCAGTAATATAACCAGCACCCCCGATAGTCGGATTTAAAGTTACCGTAGTGCTTCCGTCGTCAACAGCGACAGCGTTCCCTGCACTTATAGATTCCCCAGCTTGTGGAAAATTATATTGTAATCTAGGTAAAGAAAGAGTCGTTGTATCAATCCAAGTATTTAGCTTTCCAGAACCATCAGCAATAGGGATTTTAGAAGCAGTAGAAGTCGAAGTTGCATTAGCTGGATTCTGGACTACCGTAGAAGAACCGTCCAAAGTGGCAAGCCCTGAAGCTGAACCGCCCCAGCCTGCGGCTAACTTACCTGAACCATCAGCTCTAACAACTTTGTTATTCCCTGGAGTAGCACTGACTTCTTCACCATTTAAGGCAGTCGGCGTAGTTGGAACCGAAGGGTCTGAAGTAAGAAAAGAAATACCTTTTAAAGTTGAAGAAGCGTTTACTCCCCCTGCAATTACTTGAGCGTCTACATAAGCCTTAGAAGCGGCTTGATTAGCACCTGAAATAAGCCCTAGTTTGTAATCGTGAGAAGTAGTAACTGCTGAACCGTCAACACCTACTTTAGCCTCTACTGCTTTAATAGCGTCATTAGCGAAAATATGTTCTGCGGCGTGTCCAGAACCGTAAGTCGGGTCTACTGGAGTTGTTGTTGGAACTTGGCCTCCCGCAACTGGGTTTATTTTTGTATCAATCGAATTAGGAAAAAGCGTACTCATAGTTATTAATTAGCTGATTGAAGTTTCCAAAATATTATATGACCTTGCGAACCAAGGCAATCATAGTTAAATAAAGAATCATAATCCATTAAGACTTCATCATAAAAAAATGTTCCTGTTTCACAACTTGGCACTTGCAACTTCCAAGACATTCCCTGTTGACTCTGTACAAAGTTGGCACTAAATCCTGTTTCAAAAAACTGTCCATACCCGAAACTCTGCGACAAAGTTTTAATAAGATGTACATCTACGCCTAATAAAGTAAAACCACCATAATCAGCTATAAGCGAATACCCTGTAGCTGTTGCGAAAGTAACGTCTATCCCTGTGAGCGTAAAATCTCCAGTAGCAGTATCAAGAGTATAAGCGGTTACAGTGTTTGGGGCGAACGAAGCGATTACACCTTCAAAAGTTGGAGAGTGACCGTTTGTTACTTCTAAAGTGCTGACTCCTGCTGGTGTCTTAGCGGCGTTAGAATCATAAATATAAACCCAAGAGGAATATACGCCAGCTCTTTGAGTTGTGCCAGTTCCATTAAGCGAACCATAACTTCCTGCCTCTACTATCGCAACTAACCAGCAATTATCAGCGACGGTGGTAGTTGAGATATCGAACGTGCTACTTCCAGCCCCTTGTGAGGCTACATTAAATGAATCAGGCACGCCAGTTTGTTTCGCACCAGTGTAGGAAACTGAGCCTGAATGTATCCCCCCAGCGTCTACTGTTACTAGAACTGTATTAGTTCCTGAAGCTGGTGCTACTAAGTAAAACAGATGGTCTTGACTTCCTGAACCTATTTCAGTCATTGCAACGCCATTATAGGAAACTGTAACGCTTGAGGCACCATAACAAGTAGCACCAACAAAAAGTATTCTGTCGGCACCTGAACAGGTGTGAGAATAACTTAAGGTGGGGCCGCCTGAATTTTGGTCTGCTACGTAAGCGTCAAACGCAATCATATTAGGTTAATTGCAATACACCGTTAGTATTATCAAAATTGACTGTGAATGTATCGGTGGCCGCTAGAGTAAGGGGAGAACCGTAATCGTAATAACAAATCAGGTCTTTATTAGTAGCCCCGTTATCATAAATATAAATATACTCAAAAGGCCCCACTGCTCCAGTAGCGGTGAGCAATAAATCCTGTAGGATAAGTTTATACAGTCCAGAAGTCTGAGAGGAACTTGTCAGTGTAAGATTAAGCGGATTAGCCCCAGAAAGATTTGTGTAAGAGATTTCAGTTAAATCAGACAACTTAGTCCAAGACGCTGTATGCGGTGTATTCGTTAAAGCTATTTTTAACTGATGAGAACCTAAGTTAAACGCCCCATTCGCTACTCCCGCAACAAACGAGTTTATTTTTGTCATTGGTACTGACATAATTTCAAGTTAATAATTATATTAGTTATGCCAGCTTGTCTTTTGGCACAACTATCTAACTACTAAGCGTGACCCATTGTCTTCGCTAAACTATTAACAACCATAGACTTGGTAGGTTTGCGTTTTGAACTGTGTTTTTTCTCTGGCAGTTTAGACATTTTAGTTCCTTTAACCATTTCTTTGGCTTTGGAAGAAGAAAGTCCTTTTTTCTTTATAGCACCACCTGCTACTGCTCCGAAAAAACGAGCTTGCTTTTTTGATTTTGCTTTATTTGGCATATTAATATCCCATTGTAGAGCGGACACTTCTTTGGACTTTTTCAAAAGAAGGTGTCTTTGGATTAGATTTTTTTGAAGCCTTTTTTTTTGCTAATTTTGCTGATAAAGACTTCAACATTCCCTTCGGATAATTCTTGTTTTCTGGTTTTATTAGGGTTTTTCCTGCTTTTTCCATTCCACCCATTTTTGCACCTAACATTCCAGTTTTTATTCCAGATGGAAGCATATCTATTTTAGTTGGCTTGACCATATGCGATTGTTGTTGTTGCTGGGACATACTAGTAACCGTGTAGTTGTCTGCGGAGTTGTAATAAATGTTCTTTGAACTCTGGGCGGCAGTACGACCATTCTAACGCACCCAACAGTCCGTAATCTCTTGTAAAGCCTCGCTTGTTGCCGTTTTCTTTCGGGTCTGCTAGAAACAATTTCTCTTTTTGAAAATCATTCTTCATTCTTACCGTCACATTCTTATCATTCAGTTTCTTTTTAGTTTCCCAATACTCTTCCTGGATTCTGAGCAAGTCCTCTGCCTGGTGTTGAGGAACTTTTACAGTACCAACGTATAATTTCCCATTAATTCTGATACCTCCGTCTGTCATCTCTTTATCAATCAGCACGCTGACTAATTCTTCTTTAACTACATTGGGTTTGACTTCGGGAGTAGGTACTACTGGAGTTTCCAGTTTTACTTCGTTGATTGGTTCGACTGGTTTTGGATTTGGAATTCCACGAGGTGCCATATAATTACTTAGTTAATTTCTTAGATAGTTTCTCGGCCGCTTCCATAGTTTTCTGGGCGTCTTTCTTGGCTCTCATCTCTTCTTGCAACGCCGCATCCAACTTCTTGACTTCGGCGACTCGCTTGTCAGCCGAATCAGCTAGTATGGCTTTTTCTGCTATCTCTCTATCAACTATCTTTTTAAATGCCTCTTGGACTCCTAAATCCATTTGATTAACTTGGGCTTGAATCTCCTCGGTAGATAAAACCGTTTTATCGGAATTAATCACCGTAGTGAAACTTACTTGCTCTGAACCAAACTGTCTTAATGTACTAAATTTAAACTCATTCATATTTTTTTATTATTCCGCCTATTAGCATAGTCGGATTTATTAATCTAGTTAGGGGGGGGTGATGTAACCGCACAGTATACACCACCCCCAATTAAAACTAGGCTGTTGTTGAACTGTTAGTGGCTGATGTTTCGATTCTTACTAAGCGGTTGTTGTCTAAGATAGCGGCTACGCCTTCCCATTTCCAACCTACTGTGCTTCTCTGTTCTAACGGGTCGCTAGTATCTTGAACTCCACCTGTGTGGATATAAGTTTTAAGACCACCTGAAAACTCAGATACAGCGTAAGCACCCTTGCCATAGAGCAAGCTACCATAGATATTCTGTGAGGAAGCTCCACCTGCGGCGTATACAGGAGACATTGTGGTAGAGATAATTCTAGCACCCATCCAATAACCAAGTTCACCAGTGAACAGGTCGCCTCTGTATTCGTTGCTCGGAGTCGGGGATGAATAGTTGACTGCGGCTATGAAGTTAGTATCGAGCCTTACGTCATAAGCGACATCAGGGTGAATAACTAACGCATAAGCGTTGCCTATGATAGGCATAGTTCCGAATTTCTCGACGTTGTTTCGTTCTAAGAACCTTACTGCCCTTGTGACAAGAGTAGTCGTGAGAACCATTGCAGGAGTGATTGTCAATCTTGTTGTCACTACGCCATTTCCATAAATAACATTGGTGCCTGCGGCTACCACGTTCATTATGGTTGTGTCGATAGTTTCTGAAGATTGCACGCCAAGAACGTCAGAAGCGTCCTTAATCATCGAGCGGTCATACAAGAACTCTGCTATATCGGTGATGATAGTGAAATCGCCATACTGAGAAAGAACTGCGGTTACAGCGTTCATTGTCAGATTTGAACCAGCTGGGGTAATGCCTTCATTCAACGGAGTGAGGGCAAGAGCTAGACGATTGAAACCTCGGAAAACTACAGTCTTGGAGTTTGAGCCTTTAACAACTGCGTGAACCTTAGCTGTTTTGTACCAGATTAATTTCTGTTTTAAGATGTCGATTAATTCCTTAAATACGATTTTCTGTCCGACATCGATTGCTGAAAATAATGTTGCCATAAATTATATATTATTTACCATCCTGAGCGTAATTGTTGGTGTAAACAGTAGTTACACTGGCAGTATCAAGAGCGGTTGTGCCAGGTACGAATGCGGCGGCAGATTCATTCTTGATGTATAGGTATCCAACTTCGACGGAGGTGGACAACGGAGTATGAGCGATATCAGACTCCTGAGATTGACGATGTTTTGGGAAGTCAGCACCAGCAAGCCAATAAAGGCTAACTGTGCCAGCTTCTGTCTGAGCTGAATCAGCACAAAGAGTGTAGATTCTGCAAGAGCCAGTAGTGGCGGCGACAGTGCCGTTATCAAAAGCTAGATTGCCAGCTACAGTACCTGCTGTGCCTCCGTAACATAACTGATTTCCAGTAATAACTGGAGTTCCACCAGCTCCATTAGCTGTAGTAATCGGAGTAACAGTAGTGGCCAGTGCTAAAGACGGTGCGTTACCCGAGGCTTTGTACATCATTCTTCCATTTACTTTGAAGAAAAATGTAGAACCGATAGTGACTGTGGAACTTCCACCAGCCGCTATGGCTAAGCCTGGAGTCGATGTGCAATTATTTACACAATGAACATTAGGCATAATTTAAGATTAAGTGAATCATTCTCGCATAGTGTCCAGCAAGTCATAGAGCTGGTCTTTTGAGAGATTTTCTGTGTTCGGCTTCTCCCGACTAGGAGTAGACGGTGTCTTTTCTACAGGTTTCACTTTATTCAGTTGCAAGTCAGTAACCACTTCGCCAATCAACGCTTTTAAGGATTGATTGGGGTTGCGTAGAAAGGTTTTGCGTAAATCATTTTTATAATCTACCAAACCCTCTATCTTCTCGTATTTGTTAAACTCAGTTTCAAACTTAGTTTCGTTGTTTTTCTGCTCGATAGGAGCGAGAATCTGGCTAGTTTCGCCTCTTAAAGTTTCGGCGAACTTTTCCAATAATGTACGAGAAGGTTTATCTTCAACTGCGTCAAGGAACTCCTGCATTGTTTTGAACTTAGGAAGTTCAGCGGTTGTGTCAGGGGCTTTAGGTTCTTCAACTTTGGCCGCTTCACTCAATCGCTTAATTTCTTCCGCTTGTTCTCTGATACGTTTTTGAGCACGAGGGGTAAGCTTGGCTATATCATCCTCGCTTAGCTCTGCGTTCTCGTTGACTTCTTTTTTAGAGTTGTCATCCTCTTTAGGTTTTTGGTCGGACGCCACCGAGGCTTCCTCTGCCTCTGAATCTTTTAAAGTCTTATTCAGCTCTTCGTAAAGAGCGTCGGACTCCAAAGATTCTACGTCTTTGTTTTCTGTATCCATATTGCCTATTGTTATAGTCAATTATTTATGAAACTTTGCACCGCCTGGTCAAGGATTTTGGCGATACTGCTAGTATCGGCAACCGAGAGCAGGGCGATTAAAGTTTGTATTTGTTGGTCATCTTTTATTAAAATAGTTATTCTTTCAGATAATTGTTCTCTAATCTTTTTCTCCAACAACTTCCAGCCTTCAGTTGATTTCATTGACTTCAAGCTTTCAAGCTCTGCATTGGCAAACGACAAATTATCAAGAACTTTTTTAGACTCGTCGTCATATTGGTCACGTTGGCTAAGTAATACGTCTAAGTCTTTCATAATCTAGGGGGTACATTAGCTTGAGCTACTTGCTGGGTTTGACTGAGTTCTGGTTGCTGGGCTGGCTGTGGTTGCCCAGGTTGTTGTTCTGGCTGTTCTGGTAGCTCGCCTGTATTCGGCTGTGGCGGTTGTTCTTCTTGAGTAAACCAGCTCTCTACTTCGTCTGGCTCAATATTGAACGACTTAGCAATACTGCGTCTTAGTGCCAGCTGGCCAGGTACTTTCGGGTCGTCTTTAAACAGCTCGTAGAGTTCTATTCTAGATTTCTGCTTGATAACTTTATTCTGTTCAGAATCATCGGGAGGGAGCGCCTTGGCTCTCAGTTCAACGTCTTTAAAATTCTTTTTAGTTACATCTTCCAGGGTATAATTCTTATAACCAAATAACTTGACTGTTCTTGGCTTAGTCAATTTATCCTGCGTCAAGTCTGCCATTATCTGGTAGAGTTCCTTGCACGCTAGAACCGAGCTTTTTCTCATCACTACTATCTTGGCTTCGACTTCGGCGTTTAGCTTAGCGACTTCAGTGACGGATTTCTTCTGACCTTTCTGGGCTAACGCACCTGACGACATACCGCTCGCACTGTCAGCGAAGTTCTTGATTACCTGCATTGTCTGTAGGGCAGTGGTTATCTCAGGCGGTGTGAACTGCCAAACCTTGTCCTGTACTTTCTCGTTGGGCGAACACTGAACAGGAGTAACGCCAAGAGGTCTAGGCACTATCGAGCTTTGTTTTAATCCAGAAGAAGAAGAAACGAATATCATCCCGAAGTTCCTGTAAGTGTTATTATCAATGCCTTGGTTCATCGTGCAGTCTATCGCCAAGTTAGGGTCACGGTATATATCGGCAACTGAAGGACACCAGAACGTTATGCCTCTAGCGTAAGTACCCCACGCCACGAACGGCGGGCGTTTATAACCCAGTTCGCTGGCTTTCTTACAGCGTAGCAAATAAACTTCGTTAGCTACTGTTAAAATGTGAAGCTCACCTTCGATATGAGTCCACCACTCTGTTATCTCGGCTACTTTTGAGCCATATTGAGTAGTGTTAGCCAATCCCATATTAGCCAATCTCAAGTTCTTCATTGAGGCTTCGGAAGTAGCGTCTGATTGGACTTCGTTAGGGATTTTATTTTCTTTTAAATATTGCAAGGACTCTTCGTCGTACTCAAATTTATCTTTGTCCTTTTCGAGCTGTTCGATAGTTTTATAAATAAACTGTCTGCCTTGATAGAGGGCGTCACGGGTATTCTTGGCGATTGGCGAGATTAAATATGCCAGCGTATCAACTAAATCGACAGTCTGTTTGTCATTGCCCGCGATAACTTGATAGATTGTTCTGCCATAGATTCCGCACTCCACCTTGCTCTGTTCGTATAATAAATCCCAGTTGCACTCGTCTAAATCCTCTTTAACGACGTGCTTCATAATCTCTGCGGCGTTCTCATCGCCTTCAGGGATTGTGTCAAACTCGACATCGGGTGCTCCTCCCAGCTTAGCTGACATATTCTGCACGCCTTCAAACACTACGGGGTTGTGCAGATTGCTTCTAGTGAGCAGGGTTTTCTGGGTAACGCCGTTATACTGTTCTTCGTTCTTTAGCCAGTTATTAATCTTAGTCTGGCGAACTTTAACTGCGTAGTCTTTTTCTCGCAAGAACTGTTTAATAATTTTACTCTTACCGTCTATCAGATGTGCGTAATTAGGCACTATCTTGTCATTTAAAGATTCACCGCTCATAGTTTTCTCCTATCTTCTAAACTTAAACCTCTGTATTTATAACTTCCTAAAATATTAGTCCAATAAATATCTTCTTTGCTCATTTTAATCTCGTCTAAATCCAAGTCCTCGACAAAATCCTTTAATTTAACCAATAACTTCCTGTTTAGTTTTAAATAGCTCAGACCGTATCTTATTGCGTTAAATACCCTGCCCATAGTTTTATCCTCTCTGTGTACGTAAACTCTTACTAATCGTTTAATCTCATCCATCGGGTCTAATCTGAAATTCGCCTTGTTCAGCTCACCTAAAATATCCTGCACCCTGTATCTGTAAGCGTCATCGAACTCCAGTATAGCACAAACTACTTCCCGTGTCTGCTCGTCTTTAATCAGTCTGTAAATCTCTCGCACTGGCTGAGAATAGCGGTCAGGCTCGGTGTACACATCCCGCATACCCAGATAAACAAATTCTAAATACTTCTTCCAGTTTAGTTTTAAATATACCAGCCCGATAAACTTTTTAAAAATATTTCCCTCTAGGCTTTTCAACAGTATCGGTGCGAGCTTCTTGTAGCCGTGTACGACGCTGGTCTTTGAGTTAAAACAGCCTCTAACTGGGTACTTATGCCCTTTAATCCAAGTTTCACAGCCCTTAGCCAACACTTTGAAATCCATTATCTCCATTAAGTTGTTGTAGCTAGCGAACTTTGAATCTTGATACTCTTTACCATTCACTAATCTGGACTTCTGCCCGTAAGTTTCCATTTTGAACACTAACTCTTGGCAGTGGCGTTCGTATTGATTCATATTATCTAATTTTTCCAGTAACCTGTTCTGTCGTCTACACCTTGTTGCATTTCTTCTCGCACTTCCTGTTCTCTGGTCTTTAACGAATACGGGGCGTTTACAATCTGCTCTTGGTAGGCTTCGGAATCAACCTCGTCGTCATTCCTGCCTTTAGGGAATCTTAGCTGTTCTTCTTCGAGCGACTCGCATTGGCCTATAATGTGATAAATCTTGCCTGCTTCATAGCGTGGCAGTAATCCCCTGATTCTCAGAATTTTGCTTTTCCCGTGGTGTTTCAACGGATAGATAATCGGGAAAACATTTCTTTTAATCTGCTCTAATTTCAGAAAGGGATAAACGGCCTGCATAAATGTTGTTTCCTCTATCCCAATCGACTCTGGCTGTTCTATCGACCACAAATCAAATATATAATCAATCAGCTTGGTGGAATTAATTTTTTTCCTGTTGGCCTTAATGTACCAGTTATTATCCGAGTCAACTCTGTTTATAACGGTTCCAGTATAATCAGAACTTTCTTCTTCCTTGACTGCGGTGTCTATCGTTATAAAACAGCTGGTAAGCTTTTGCTTGACTTCGTCCTCGGTAATGTACTTGTACATTTCTTTCTTGAACTCTTGGGTTTCAGCGTTTAAAGGATTCTGCTGGTACAGCGACGACCATTCATACGAGCCGACTTCTGACTTGGTTTGTAAAAGATTCTCTAAGTTAAACTGCGATGGCCATAGAGCTTCACCTTGCTTCCTGTATTCTTCGTCTGCTTCAGCTATTGCTGGCAATGAGATTACTTTCCAATTACTGCTGTCCTCTTGCATAACCCTTCCAGCTAGGTCGTCATCGTGCCATCTAGTGACAACCATTATCACTGAACCAGTGGGGCTTAAACGAGTTCTGGCTGTAGACTGATACCACTTGTAAATGTTTTCTCTGATAAGGAACGAGTCAGCATCCTTGCGGTTTTTAATCGGGTCGTCAATTATCAGAATATCAGCACCCTTGCCTGTTGCCGCACCACCTACGCCCAGTGCGTTATATCTTCCTCTGCCGTTAGTCGACCAGACTGATTTAGCTTGTGAATCTTCCGCTAGAGTAGTATCAAATATATTCTTGTACTCCCTTGAATCCACTATGTTCCTGGCTTGTCTGCCGAACTCTGCGGCCAAATCCGCTGAATAACTGGCTTCCATTATGCTTTTGTTCTTATCTCTGCCCAATACCCAAGTGGGAAAATGTATTGAAACCATCTCTGACTTGCTGTGCCTCGGCGGCAAGAATATCATCAATCTCTTTAATTCTCCACGCTCTACTTGCTCTAAAGCTTCTGCAATCACCTTGTGGTGCCAGCTTATTTTAAACCAAGGTGAATTGTAAGTAACAAATCTTAGGAACTCTCTTTTAGCCAGTATTCTCCTCGCTATCTCCTTTGTCGCTTCCCTCTGCGATTCTAGCAAGTTGTTCATTGGTGAGTTCTTCATACTTTCCAAACGCTTTGCCTGCTGTCGTTATATCTAGTTTTCGTGTAATTCTTGATTTTAATTTATTATACTCTGCTATCGCACCTAATTTAGTTTTAAGGTCTGCATATTGATTGAGCAGAAAAAGATGTTGCTTATCTACGTTTTCGTCATTAAATCCTTCAGATTCCAGCAACTCGTTAATTCTTTTGCAGACGTTAATATTAGATAATAGCTGGGAAGCAGACGCCCTAGCCACATTGTACCAATTCCCTGTCTGTTCTGGCTTATACGCTTGTATGTAACAGGCTACTCCGTTACCAAAGAAATTAGTATCGCTTTCAACGAATAACTGGGCAAATTCTTCTTGTTTCGGTGTCAGGCCGCTTGCTACTCTGGCGGCAGTTTGTTTTACCGCCATATTTATAAATAATAAAATGTTAAATCGTCATCGTCCTCTTCGTCGTCAAATTCGTCTTCGCCTTCTTCTAAAACTTCACCAGATAAGTCATCATCTTCCATATCCTTTAAGTAAGACTAACGGGTTATATTAAGCGGATGGGAGCTGTTTGTATTGTTTATGCGGTTCTATTCGGTATGCTTAGCCGAAGCCGAGCTACCGTTGAACCTAGAAACTTTACTTTGAGTATGTCGGGTTGTCCTCCCCCGCTTAGTACAGCTAATTAAATCAATACCAGAGCCAAATCCTCAATTCCCCAGCCACCGCCAAAGAAAGAATCTTTGACCTCAGTGCTGATTTTATTCAGCGAGCGTATTATAGCAAAAAAAAATGCTTTTGTCCATAGAAAAGTGTCCACAGGATACGCACTTTTGAGGGTTGACAAAAGTAAAAATGTATGCTAGAATGTTTATATATGAAAAACCTTTGCAATAATTTAGAGGCTAGAATACTCAATGTTTCCCAACAAGTTTCCCCGCAAAGGTTCTTGGTAAGAAGCATTGGGTAT
>Ga0182027_10004589_pt1 | contig 21355 bp, 14 predicted proteins | sample 712E1DmetaG_FD_121300 | JGI IMG/M metagenome (GOLD analysis project Ga0182027, IMG submission 121300) | Permafrost microbial communities from Stordalen Mire, Sweden - 712E1D metaG (Illumina Assembly) | ecosystem: Environmental > Terrestrial > Soil > Wetlands > Permafrost | place: Sweden...
CTGCGGCGTAGTCACGGGTGGTTGGAATAACCGGTGCGTTGGCGCTCGGAAGTGTGGCATCTCCAGTCCCGTCGCTGACCAGTTGACCGGACTGGACACTCCAGTCAGCGGTTCCGGTCCAACTCGAGCTGTTGAGGCCGCCCGACCAATCCGCAACGTAGGTAGGCGCGTTGGATGCGACGCCGGACGCCAGGACACCGGTCGAGGTCGCCGCCGAAGGCGCTACCGAACTTGTGGTCACACCTGGCTGACTGGGCGTCGCCGCTTGGGCGACACTGCTCGCCGCCGGAGTCGCTGTGGCACCGGCGGCCAGGCCGGGCGTCGCTGTGGCACCGGCAGCCACACCGGGCGCCGTGGGCGAGGCCTTGGTGCCGGCCAGCACGCCGCTCCCGACGACCACGATTGCGGCCAGGACCAAGACCACCCCCAGACCGCCCACCAGCATGCCGTTGCGGACTTGGGACGATCCGGCGCCGACTGGCTGGGGCATCACGAGGGTCGCAGTGTCGCCGGTCTGGAGGGCGGCGATGAGGGCCTCCGCGCTCTGCGGGCGGCGGGCGGCGTCTTTGGCCAGCAGCCAGCCGATCAGCCGCCGAGCCTCGGCCGGTATCTTGCTCAGGTCAGGCTCGGAGCGGAGATGGGAGAGGAGCACTTCCTGGGGGGTGTCTCCGGTGAAGGGTGGCCGGCCGGCCATCATCTCGTAACCGATGACGCCCAACGCGTACAGGTCCGAGCGCTGGTCGCGCGAGCCTTCCGGGGCAAGATATGCGGGCGTACCCAGGGTGGCCGCCGTCCGTGTCAGCCGGGTCTGGTCGAAGCTGCGGGCAATGCCGAAGTCGGCAAGCTTCAGCGAGCCATCGGCCGTGACCAGGATGTTCGAGGGCTTGACGTCGCGATGGATCACGCCCTCGGCGTGGGCGTCTGCCAACGCCCTGGCGATCGTCATCAGCAGCGGTCGTATCTCGTCCCAACGATACGCACCGTGGGCGGCCATGACCTCGCGCAGGGAGTGGCCTTCAACCAGCTCCATGACGATGAAGGGCTGGTCTCCGGCCATGCCGTGCCCCAGAACGCGGACCACTCGTCGCGACTGGATCTTGGCCGCCAGGTTGGCCTCGCGATCGAATCGCTCGCGGATCTCCGGATTGTCGAGCGCCGTGGCCTGCAGCACCTTCACCGCCACGAGCTGGCCCGACTGGCGATCGCGCGCTCGCCACACCACGCCCATGGCCCCTCGGCCCAGCTGGTCGAGCAGCTCAAACCGACCTGCCAGTACGGAACCCTGTTCGTCAGCCATCGATGCGCGCCTCCAGCGTCATCCCAGTCATGCCATGAGGGCGAGGTTGGCCCCCCTCGCGTAGACAGAAGCCGTTCATGCTGGCGGGGCAGTCGCCAGGACGAGCAGGACCACTCCCGCAACGGCCAGCGCCAGAACCAGCACGCTCAGCGCGCCGCTGATGAAGCCCGAATGCCAGCCCGACGCCAGCCTGGATCTGGTGGGCCCGACCTCGGTCAGCCAGGCGCCGCAATCCGGGCAGAAGCCACTCTCGCGGGCGAGGACGGCGCGGCATTCGCGGCACCTGACTCCATCTCGAGCGGTGCCGACGAGGCCGAGCGCCAGCCCGGCCAGGGCTGTCAGGACGCCGCCGGTCATGCCGAGCACCGGAGGCACGGCGATCAGCACGTCGCCGGAGACGGATACGCCCGAACGTCGTGCAATGGCAAACCCGGTCGTCTCCGCCGCGCCGATGGCAAGCAGCAGCAGCACCCAAACGAAGCGTCGACCGCGCCTGGCCAGCATTGGATAGGCGATCAGCTGGCTCACGAACCCTGCGATCACCGCTCCGAGCCCGAACCAGTAGCCCGCCGTGGGAGCTATCCCGCCGGCAACAGACTCGATCGCCAGGAGAGGCTGCTTGCCAGCGGTCTGGCTCATCGGCAACAGGGCGCCAAGCAGCACGAGGCCGAACCCGAGCGAGACCGCAGCCGCGGGCACAGCAAGACCGGCCGGCAGGTCGCCCACGTGCGAGTGGATCACCGCGGGGGCCGTTGCGGCTGCGTCCGAAGGGAGGTCAGCACCCTCGGCCTTGAATCGGATGGCGGCCAGGGACGCCTCGACGGATGGCACCGGTGGGGCCGTTGCTGTGGCAGATTCCGGCGGTCCCTCGGCAGGGGCTGTGCCCGGTGCGACAGGGCCCAATGCGACCGGGCCCAATGCGACGGGGCCCACTGCACCGGCCATGTCGGGCGGCGGCTGCAGCGATACGGTCGACGGGGCGGCCTCTTCGATTTCGTCTTCTTCAGATGGCGAGACGGGGGCGGCCGGGCTCGCGGGCAGCTGGCCGGCTCCGGCTTCGGCCACGGCTCCGGCTTCGGCCTCGATTCGCTCGGAGGATCCGTTCCGAGGCACGCTTTGGGTGTCTTCGCGGTCCATCATGGCTCATCCCTCAATGCCGTCACGCCGCGGGAAGTGGACCGGTGAGCCAAAGAATCGGCAGTCGTGACAGGGGATTCCATAGCGCCTGGTCGCCCTTCGCCTAACCTACCAGGTGTTGCGGCGGCCTGCGAGGCCATTGCGGATGGATCGGCGCTCGCGAGCACGCGATAGCGGGCCGCCGCGGCGGGCAGAAGATGCGCAGCAGGCACGTCTGTTAGGCAAGTGTTCGTCGCGCGCTATTGTGGCGACCCAAGGCCCCTCACTAGACTCTGACACGGCAGAACGTCACCTACCGGACTGGATTCGGGGCCGTCGCCCGACGCTACGGGGTCATGAAAGGGGTGTCGGTGGCGTCGTCGAGCAAGGGACAGGGATCGTCGAGGGAGGGCTACTGGCTTCTAGCTGGAGTAGGAGCGGGGAGAGTCCGCTTGAGGCTGCCGTGAGATCGGCCGCTTCGGATCGGCCGCGATGCTGACTGCAGTGATGCTCGTCGACCCCGACGTATCACACCGTGAACGACGGCTGGCCTAGCCTGCCGTCGGGCCGTTTTCGGTCGTCGGAATCACAATCCAATGCAGAAGGAGTGGGAACTGTGAGTCTCGTCTACGCGAAGTCCTCGCTGGACCAGCGCGAGCTGCAGATGCTCGAGAGCGAGATGCGCAGCCGCGGGAAGAATCTGACGACTGCCTACCTGCTCTGGTTCTTCCTCGGCCTCTTCTTCGCCCATCGCTTCTACTTGAAGCGGAGCGGTGGCGTCTTCCTGATGGCAACGCTGATCAGCCTTGTGCTCTGCTTGGTTCTCATCGGCATCATCTTCCTCATCGTCCTGGGGTTCATCTGGCTCGCAGACGCGTTCCGGATGTCGGGGTTTGCTGAGGAGTACAACGGCAAGCTGGAAGGCCAGATCATCACCGAGATCCTCGCTGCCCGGGCCGGTGGCCCGGGCATGCCGTACGGCGCTGGCTATCCGGCTCCGCCGCCTCCCTACGCGCCGGCGTACCCCCGCCCCGCCACGGCTCAGCCGGTCCTCACACCGCCTGCTCCGGCCTTCGCCAACCAGGCGACCGTCGTCGCTCAGCGGGCTCCCGTTGCGTCGGGGATGGGGCGCTTGGTCGTCGCCGATGGCGGACGAAGCTCCGCCTATGACGTCGCGGCCGGCCAGTCGTTGGTCATCGGTAGAGGAGCCGACGCCAATGTCAAACTGTCCGATCCGCGGGCGAGCCGGCAACACCTGACGGTGACCCTCATGCCCTCGGGGTGGCTGCTTCGGGATCTTGGATCGACTAACGCATCGCGCGTGCTGGACTCGTCTGGCGGCATACGCGAGCTGCGCGGCGAGACGACAATCTCGGGCGGGCAGGTGCTCATCGGCGACGCGCTCATCACGCTCTATCCGCTGAGCGGGGCCTAAGGGTTCGAAACCCTGCGCAGGAGGCGGAAGAGTGAACGCCGTTCGCCCGTTGTTGGCTAATCGTGCGTCAGCTGGCATTGTCCGGGCGACCGGCCGCTACTAGACTCCCCAATCAGGCGGGGCAGCGCCCACGCCGGTGGGCACCCGCGAAGACCGGGCGACCGAATGGAGGGTGGGCATGGGGCCATCGGGCCCGATCTCGGCAGGCGGCGCCACTGGCTTCTGGCTCGAGTGGGAGCGGGCAGGAGTTCGCTCGAGGCTGCCGCTGGATCGGCCGCTTCGGATCGGTCGGGAGCCCGGCTGCGACGTCGTGCTCGCCGATCCCACCGTGTCGCGCCGGCACGCCGTCGTCTCCGTCTCCGGTGGACAGCCGTTCGTCGATGCCAGTACGAGCACCAATGGCATCCAGCTCGATCGCGGCCGCGCCGATCGCGCCGCCCTCGGGCTGGGCCAGGTCTTCAACATCGGCGGGACGACCTTCCGCGTCGTTCAGGCGCCCGCAGTCCAGCCGCCCCTGGCTCAGCCGGGCATCCAGAACGCGAACCAATGGGCGGTGCCGGCTGCCGGCCAGCCCGCGCCCGGCCAATTCGCGCCCGGTCCTTTCGCCCCGACTCGAGCCGCAGCGAACCGCCAGTCTCCCGCCGGTGCTCGAGCGACCGCCGGCCCCGCCATCGCGATTGTCATCGTTGCCGTTGCGATCGTCGGCGCAGTAGTCGGAGCAGCCGTCCTCCATCCCTTCGGGGGGACTGCGTCGCCGGCACAGAGCACACCTGCACCCGGGGCGACCCAGGGCAAGTGGACGATCTCGGCGGGTGCTTTTCCAAGCGACGCGCCCCAGGGGATGGCAAATGCCATCGAGTCGTTCGCACCACCGACACCCGTGTTCGGATCGGGTTTCGTCGTCGAGACTGTTCGGGCAGAGGGCGATTGGGCGGTCGCATTCGGGCACGCGGTGGCAGGGCCAGGGGACTCGACGGCACCGACCGAGACCATCGTTGTGATCACCCACCGGACCGACACTGGCTGGCAGACCGTGTCCGACCGTGACGAAGGTTTCTGCGCAGCCCTGAATGGGCTTCCCCAAGGCATCATGAATGCGACGGAGCGCTCCTTCTATGGCTGCGATTAGAACCTTGCGCCTTGCTCTGTCGCTGGGACTGATCGGTCTGCTGTCCAGCGCCGGGCCGTGGGCGCCGATCGCTGCCGCTTCGAGCCCTTACCTGCTTCCCCTCCCATCGGGCACCCATGTGGTGGTTACGCAGGGGAACGGCGGCGGCCACACGGGCTGGGAAGAGTTCGCCTGGGACTTCGCGGAGTTTGGCAACCCGGAGTTTCCGGTCGTGGCCGCCCGGGGCGGAACAGTCATCGGACTGCAGGCCGGATACAAGACGTCGCAGCACTGCGAAGACGACTCGTGCTGGACACTGGCCAACTACGTCCTCATCGATCAGGGCGACAAGACCTCCGCGCTTTACATGCACCTGGCCGAGAACTCGGTCCAGGTCAGCCTCGGCCAGAAGGTGACTCAGGGCCAGTCGCTCGGCGATGCCGACAATACGGGTTGGTCGACTGCGAACCACCTGCACTTCCAGGTTGAGCAGACGCCGTCTCAGGCGATGATCGATCAGGCGCGAGCCGGGAAGGCCAAAGCCGGCTGGTGGTTCACACAGTCGATCTCGGTCGCCTTCGCAGATTCTTCGGTTCTGGCTCGGGACCCCAACGGCATCCCAACGCCCAACGACAGCTATCCCGGTGGGTACGTCTCGTCCAACGGCGGGCCTCAGGCCCCAGTGCAACCACCGGCAAATAGCGCAGCCAAGCCCGGCGGGATGTGGATCTCCCCGGACGACGGCAGCGAGCAGCTGGGAACGATCCACGCCGCTGTCCACGCCTACCCGTCGAAGGCGGGCGACCCTGCGGTCGATCACGTGAGCTTCACGGTCTGGTGGCCAGCGCTCGGACCGAAGACCGGCCAATGGGCGACCGCCTGCTCAGTGACCCAGCCCACCTCGGGCGATGAATACGACTGCGACATCGACCCGGGCAGCCTTGGCGCGCCGACTGGCCAGCTATGGCTGAGCTTCGACGTCTATGACAGTTCTGGCGCCTCAAACCTCGCCCCCAATGGCGAACGAAGCGTGGACTGGTCGCAGCCGGACGATGTCGTAACGGATGGCTGGCAGACCTACCAGGGCGACGGCTATGAGGTCGACTACCCGGGCCCCGCCCAGTTCGAGGAAGTGCCCACGGCCACCACCTACGGTCTCTACTCTGGCAGCGTGTCGTACTACGAAGAGGGTTCGACCACCGACCCCCAGGTGGTCTACCTGGTCGAGCACCTCTCCTTCCCGACCTACTTTGCGATGTCGAGCGACACGTATACGGCGCTCCTGGAAGAGATGCTCTCCTACTACTCGATGTCGAGCAGCGGCGTCTCCGTGACCCATCGGGACGCCGTCGTCTCCGGGCACAATGGCCTCGACTTCAGCCTGCAGGCGAATGGGGAGTACGCCGAATGCGAAGTCGTGATGATCGGCGGTGACCTGTATCTGCTCATGGCCGCTCATTACACGACGGACACCACGCTCGACGCGACGCGATTCCTCCAGTCATTCCAGCTGCGTTGATGCGCGGCCGCACCTCCTCGACCCAGCAGGCCGCCCCATGACTGAGCGCTTCACGCTCCTCTCCGAACTCGGTCGGGGTGGCATGGGGATCGTCTGGAAGGCGCGCGACGAGCAGACAGGGTCGATCGTCGCGCTCAAGCTCCTTCGCGAGGCGTACGCGGAAGACCCCGAGTATCTCGCCCGCTTCGAACGCGAGCTAGAGCTGGCAAGGCGCATCGACTCGGTTCACGTCGTGAAGGTGCTCGGCTTTGGGGTTCGCCAGAAGGTCCCATACCTGGCCCTCGAATACGTAGACGGCCCCTCGCTCCACAACGCGCTGGTGGCTCATGGACCATATGACTGGCCCGAAACGCGAGCTCTTCTGATCCAGCTCACCCAGGGTCTTGCCGATGCTCACGCCGCAGGTGTCATCCACCGCGACGTGAAGCCCTCCAACGTTCTCATCGGCCCCGATGGTGCGGCCAAGCTGACCGACTTCGGCATTGCGCGTGGGCTCGACCTCACGCGCGTGACTGCCACCAGCACGCTCCTGGGCACCCCTGCCTACCTGGCACCAGAGGGTCCCAAGGACGCGCGCTCCGATCTCTACAGCCTCGGCATCATCGGTTACGAGCTCCTGACCGGCTCCCCGCCCTTCACCGGCCAAACCTACCAGGAGGTCCTCCTGGCTCACTTGCGGGATGCCCCCGACCTGGCTCGCCTCCCGTCTGATGTTCGACCGATCATCGGCTGGCTCCTGGCCAAAGACCCGACGCAGAGACCCCGTAATGCCTGGGAGGTCATGCCTGTCATCGAGGGAAGGCTCTTCCTGGAGCCCCCGATTGTCGGTGTCTCCCAGAGGGGGACGCCACCTTCGGCCGGCTCTGGAACGCGCCCGCCGGACGTCAGGGCACCTGCCCCGGTGGCGGCGGCAAGTGGCAGTCAACATAGATCGAGCAGTCGAGCCGGAACGGCTGGGGCTCCCCAGGGTGACCGCGGTCGCCCGGTGATGAAGGCCAGCGACCGGCGAGGTGCAGGTCCGTCGGGATTGCCATCTACGGGGAGCGCAAGTGGCAAGCTGATGGAGGCGAGGGTCTGGCATACGGCGACGGCCCTCCCTGACGGGCGCGTGCTTCTCGCCGGAGGCGCGAACTCATACACCGCGCTCTCCTCTGCAGATCTCTTCCAGCCGGTGGCAGGCACTCTCGCCCGTGTCGGCCCGATGAAATCCCCCCGATCGGATCACGCGGCAACGTATCTCGCGGACGGGCGCGTGCTCGTTTGCGGCGGGAAGCATGATGGCGTCATCGCCTCAGCCGAGGTGTACGACAGCCGAAGCGGTGGGTTTCTGGCTGCGGGCTCGATGACGACCCGACGCCAACTCCATACGGCGACGCTGCTGCCCAATGGCGTGGCTCTGGTCACAGGCGGTTGGGATGGGCAACGATCGCTCGCTTCCGCTGAGGTGTACGACCCGACGAGCGACCAATTCCTCCGGATAGGCTCGATGGCAGGTCCGCGCGAAAGTCACACGGCCACTCTTCTTCGAGACGGGCGCGTTCTGCTGGTGGGCGGGGACAACAACGGGCATCCAAGCGATACAGTCGACATCTGCGATACCGACGGCACGTTCCACAGGATCGGACCGATGCACACCACCCGGGTCGACCATACGGCGACGCTCCTCCGGGACGGGACCGTTCTCATCGTGGGTGGTCGCGCGACGGAGACGCTCAGCTCAGCGGAGTGCTTCGACCCGGGAACGGGCACGTTCCGGTCCGTCTCGGCCATGAGACTGGCTCGCGAGGGGCACACGGCAACGCCCACCGCCGAGGGCGCCGTTCTCATCATTGGCGGAGCGAACGACACCGGGGCCCTCGCCTCCGTAGAGGCCTACGACCCGAGGACGGGTAGGTTCGCCGATGTCGGCCAGATCAAGACGGCGCGGGTCGACCATACGGCGACCCTGCTTTCTGACGGCCGGGTTCTCATAGCTGGTGGGCTAGGGCAGAATGGCCAGCCACTGAACTCCATCGAACTGTTCACCCTGGAGCGTCAACCGTGACTGAGCGCTTCGAGCTGCTCGAACAGGTCGGGCGAGGCGCTATGGGCGTCGTGTGGAAGGCGCGCGACAACCAGCACGGGAAGATCGTGGCCGTCAAGATGCTGCGGGATCTCCATGCTGACGACCCCGAGTACATCGAGCGGTTCGCGCGCGAGGTGGATCTGGCCCGCACCGTCCGCTCGCCGCATGTCGTCCGGGTTCGCGGCTACGGAGCCCGGGAGGGTGTTCCATTCGTCGTCCTCGAGTTCGTGGCCGGCCGCTCGTTGCGGGCTCGTATCGCCCAGCAGGGCCCATTCCCCACGGCCGAGGCGAAGGACCTTCTCGTCCAGACGGCCGAGGCTCTTGCGGCCGTGCACGCGGCCGGCATCGTTCACCGGGACGTCAAGGCCTCGAACGTTCTGCTGACGGAGGATGGCGTCGCCAAACTGACGGACTTCGGGATAGCTCGCGGCGGTGACGGCAGAGGCTCGACCCGCCATGGATCGCTGTTGGGCACTCCGGCGTACATGGCGCCCGAAGGACCGGTTGATGCCAGATCCGATCTCTACAGTCTCGGCGTCCTCTACTACGAGCTCCTGAGCGGCGTCCTGCCCTTCGCCAGCACGAACTACCAGGAAGTCATCCTCGCGCACGTGCATTCGGTGCCCGACTTGACGCGACTCCCAGCGAGCGAGCGAAAGCTGGCCGGCTGGCTTCTCGCGAAGAACCCGGACGCTAGACCGCAGAGCGCCGAGGCGTTATTGGCGTGGCTGCGATCGAATGGCGCAGACTCGAAGCGAACGCCTGCCGACAGCCGATCGACCTCAGGCCAGCGGCCAGCCGGAAGGCTCGACGACGCCGCCACGACGGCGGTGGGCAGCGCATGGACGCGGTCGCCGACGTCCACGCCGACTCCGACTCCAACGCCGACTCCGACTCCAACGCCGACCCGGACACCATACGGCGCGACGCAATGGCCGACTCCGCACTCAGGATCCCGACCACGCGACCGGCAAGCCGCGGTGGCCGCGGTGGTCGTGGGCCTGGTCTCCCTGCTGATGATCGGCGCGGTGGTCTTCCTGGCGGCTGGCACCGCCAGCTCGGGGGCCACTCCAGCACCCGCGGCGGCCCAGGCCGCGCCATCGGGAAGCTCGCCCGCTGCGCCTCTGGCGCTCGTGGCCGTGTCATTTCTGGCCCTCGGCGCTGTCGCCATTGCCACGACCCTGGCTATGTCCCGCACCCGCGCCAGGGCCGCCCGCGATCGCGACCCGACGGGCTCCAGGCGTTAAGCGGTTGTTGGGTTGGCGGAATGGTAGAGGGATCGGGTTGCGCGTAGCTTGTGAACATGTCGCGCGGCTCTGAGGGGGGCGCAACACACGCCGGCGGGACGGCCGCAGAGGGTTCTGTTACGGGCCAGCCGGTCTTGCGTCCTGCGACGCTGGGCGCCCACTAACAGCCCTTGACATAAGCCGTGACCGACCAGCCTGTGGATGACTGGCCGCTGATGTTCGAGATGTCAGATTGGGCCGTATCGTAGTGCGTTGGATTGCCGCTGCCATTCTGGCCCGCGTGCATCACGATATGCGAGGCGCTGTTGGGGTCGGTGAAGGACTTGGGGGTCCAAGGTAGGTTGGTCACGTTGTTGCCGTCGCCGGCAGCGAAGTTCAGATACACGGACGAACCCGTCCAGTTGGTTCCGGAGTAGACGTAGAGGTTGGTGCTTGTCGCCCGATAGCACTGCGGAGTGGGTGTTGGGGTCGGCGTGGGACTGGTACTCGTTGTGCAGGTCCAGCTGGTCCAGGCAGAGCTGCCTGCCGAGTTGTACGACTGCACTTCGAAACACTTGTAAGTGCCTGCCGAGACCGTCCAGACATAGGAGTTGGTGTTGGCGGGCAGAGCGACGGTCGTGATCGAGTCCGAAAGACGGAAACCGGTCTCGTTGCTTGAGTTGTCAGACCAGCCAATCCAAATCTGGGTATCGCTCTGGGCATGAGCGTTGACGCCAGATGGCGCCGCTGGCGCGGTGACCGGCGTGGGCGTCGGCGTGGGCGTGGGCGTCGGCGTGGGCGTCGGCGTGGGCGTCGGCGTGGGCGTGGGCGTGGGCGTTGGGGTCGACGTCGGTGTTGGCGTCGGTGTTGGCGTCGGCGTCGGCGCTGAGGCTGGCGTTGGTGTTGGCGTTGGTGTTGGCGTTGGTGTTGGCGTCGGCGCTGGTGTTGGCGTTGGCGTTGGCGTCGGCGCTGGTGTTGGCGTCGGCGCTGGGGCTGGGATGGACGACGTCGAAGCGTACGGCGACGCGGTGTCGGACTTCGGCGTGGGGGTCAAGTTGGCGGTTGGCGTTGAGCTTGCCTGGCCCAGAGCGATCCCGGCTGACGGGACGGTCGCAGTTGATCCCACCAGTGAAACAGCCACCGTAAGGCCGGTCGGCGTGGTCTGTGGCGACCAGCTGACGACGGCCGGGCCACTTGGCTGCTGCACGCCACCTGCCGCGATCAAGCCTGACGACACCGGCCGCGGACCGACGCCAAGACCGCCCGTCGCGCCCCAAACGGCTCCTGCGGCAAGCACCACCACGAATGCGCTCACGAGCAGCGCGGCCAGCACGCGGCGCCGGCGGCGAGCCCGGTCTCGCCAGTCATCCGATGGTTCGACATTTGGCCCGATGGAACGCGTCAACATGTCTGCGCTGGCCGGGGCCAACCCGGTCTCGGCAGCGATCAAGGGTGGCGCGTTGGTCTTCCCTTCGAGCACCGCGAGCAGCTCGCCCACATTCTGCGGTCGGGCGTTCGGGTCTTTCGCGAGGAGCCAGCCGACGATCGAACGCGCGGCCTCCGGCAGCCGCTCTAGGTCGGGTGGCATGCGCAAATGCGCCAGAAGGACGTCTGAGAAGGTTTCGCCCTCGAACGGAGGAACGCCGGCCAGAAGCTCGTAGGCTACGATGCCCAGGCTGTATATGTCGGCTCGCTCGTCTTTCGCGCCTTCGGGCGCCAGGTATGCAGGCGTGCCAAGAAGCGTGCTAGTGCCGGTGACCCGCGTCAGGTCAACGCCCCTGGCAATCCCGAAGTCGGCGAGTTTGGCGACGCCGTCGGAGCCGATGAGGATGTTGGAGGGCTTGACGTCTCGGTGAACGACGCCCGCAGCATGAGCGTCGCTCAGACCGCTCGCGACCTGCACGAGCAGTGCCCTGGTCTCGTCCCAGCTGTAGGGACCGTGTTCGGTGAGTGCCTGCCGGAGGGATGGCCCGTCGATGTACTGGAGAGCCAGATATGGCGTCCCGTCTCGCACGCCGTAGCCCAGAACCTCGACCACATGATCCGAGTGGATCCGCTGTGCCAGCTCCAGTTCGCGCTCGAAACGGGCGACGTAGTCGGGCTGGTCTGCGTAGGCGGCGTGCAGGAGCTTGAAGGCGACGATCGCGCCTGTCTCCTCGTCGCGCGCCTTCCAGACGACCCCCATGCCTCCACGGCCGATCTTCTCGAGCAGCGTGAAACGCTCCAGCGGTTCAGCCCCGCCCGACCCCTGCGACGACGCCACAGTGCCCCTCCCGTCTGCGGCGTCGTCTCCCTGACTTGAGAGCGAGCGCCTGGAACAGCTGGTGTGTCGAAGGAGGAGGAGCGCTCCCTCAGGGTCAGTCTACAAGGTTGTGCCCGTTATCTGGACCTCGCCAGGCACAAGGAACTGCTGCCGCCGGGCTGAAACGCGCCGGCGACGGCGGCGAGCGCGATCGGGCAGGTCAGCGTACGTAGGCGTTGACGCCGTAGAGATCGCCCCAGGTGAATTGGGTGGTCGAGATGGAGCACGCCGTGCCCCAGTTGGCCTGATCGACGACGATGATCCACTTCTTCGTGCGCGTGTCGTAGCGTGCGCTGCGCACGATCGCAATGTGGCCCAACCCGCCAGCGCCCTTCTGGTTGGCATCCCAAACGAGGATTGCGCCGGCCGTCGGATTGACCTTCTTGTAGCCGAAGGATCGCATCCTGGCCTCGGTGTAATCCCTGGCGTATGCGAGGCCGGGGAGGCTGGGGACCCGGCTTCGGACATAGAGAACGCAACTGCAGGCGACCTGCTGCTGGCTGTTCTGAGACGAGCTGGCATTTGCGGCGGTTGCCGCTGGTTGCGCGGCCATCAAGGCGGCCACGGCAACGGCCGTAAGTGCGGTTCTGGTCACGGCGGTTCGAATAGAGGGGCCGAGGATCATTGTTGTTCTCCCTCTGGTGTGGGCTTGACTCCCGATGTCGCCAAGATAGGAGGGCCTAACCGAACAATGAATGCCGGCCGCCTAACATCCGACAAACACGACTTCATGATCCACGACAGGCTGGGCGCGCTGCGCCGCCCGGTAACTACCGCGGAGCCGGGCTGCATGTAAGGATCTGGCGGCTTAAGCTGCTGTCTCTGGCTCCGCGCACAAGCAAGACGCGCCCATCGTCGAGTGCTATCACGGCGGGCCAGTAGAGCCACGCTGGAAGGTCGCCCGTCCGCTGCCAGGTTGCCGAACTTGGGTCGTACAGATCGGTTTCTGAGGTCGAGGCACCGGTGGCGCCGACGCCGCCAACTGCGAGGACGGACATCGGCGTGGCGGACGACGGTATTGTTGGGCCGGTTCGGGCCGTCTAGACTCCGGCATCAGGGGGATGCGTCCGATGCCCCGGGCAATCGTGGCTCCAGTCTTCGCAGACCACCAGAGAGGGAGGCCAGGTGAGGCACGGGCTCGGGTTCGCGGACGCGTCGTGCGGGCACGGGCAGGATCGCCGTTTGTCCCGTTTCGACCGCCAGGGGATTAGCGAACAATGACGAGCCCGGCCCGATCGGACCTGATCGTCACCCTCGACGGCCGCGAGTTTCGCCTTCGGCCCGGCCGCGTCTGGAGCGTCGGGCGCGACCCAGGCTGCGACATAGCGGCCCGCCACACGTCCATCTCGCGCAGACACAGCGAATTCGCCTTCGCCGACGGTTCCTGGACGTACCGCGATCTCGCCAGCGCCAACCACTCGTGGGTGTCCGGGCGACCTGTTGTCGAGTGGCGGCCTCTGTCGCGGTTCGTTCTACACATAGCCCGACGACGCCAATGGGGCCGATCTCTCCGAGCTGTCCGAATCTCACGACTAAGCCAGGGGTCGCTCCGGCGGGGCCCGCATCCGCGGGGCCAGGCCTCTATCCGAGCGCGTGTGCGACGGTCATGGCCGTCGTCGTCTGCCTTGTGGCCGGAACCGTTCTGGCGGTCGCTTTCCAGCGCCTGGCCATCTCGGTCATTGGCGGCATCGCCGCTGTCGCAGTGATTGCCGTGGCTGCCACACTTGAGAACTCGCGGCATCAAACAGCAGCGCTGCACGGCCAGTACTTGGCCCGACCCGGAGCGGACCCGGGTCGGCCGCCGGCAGGAGATTCGGGGCACACCCATGGCTGAGCTCCGGCCGAGCGGTCGTCCCCAGCTCGTTCTCGGGCTGGCGTCGCTGGCGCTTGTGGCGGTCGTCGTGTTGGCTGCGTGTGCGAACGGACTGCTAACAGGGTCCGATGTCTTCGGGCAGCAGGCCAGCAGGCAGGCTCCGACGCGCTTGCAGTCGGGCACGTCTTCGGCGGCATCGGCGATGTTTGCGGCGACGCCGTCAGCCACTCCCGCTGCTGGCCAAACCACGCCGTCGTTGCCGGCGATGCTGGCCGCCATCGGCGACTCGTACAGCCAGGCCTACGATGTTTCGCCCGCGCTGCCAGCGCACCAGGACAACGTCGCCTACTCGTGGGTCCTGGGTACCGCCAAGGGCGACGGCATCTACAGCCTCAGGGAGCGCTTCGAAGCGCTGGGGGCGTCCTTGACAGTCGTGGACGCTGCCACCTCGGGCGAGAAGATGGCCGACGCCGTGCGTCAGGCTAACCTGGTAGTCGCGGCCGCGCAGCAGCTTCCCCAGGGCGCGACGGTGTACGTCACGTTCGAGCTTGGGGCGAACGACGTGTGCGACGACCCTAAGACCGATCCGACCCTCTTCCTGGAGCAGCTTCGAGCTGCCGTCGCGGTGCTGGCGGACGGGCTCCCGCCTGGGAGCCGGGTCCTTATGCTTTCCGTCCCGGACTTCGACCACCTCCGCTCCATCACCCAGGCGAACCCTGCCAGCAAAGCCTATTTCGCCACGCCGCAGTACTCCCACCGATGCGCGCCATTCCTGGGCTCTAACGCCCAGACGCCGCTGTCGCAGGCGAGCGCGATCCTGGCCTCCTACGACAAGAGTCTGGTCAGCGAGTGCGACGAGATCGAAGCAACCTACGGGCGGTCGGGCAGGCTCCACTGCATCAGCAACGGCCCGGGTCTGGCGGAGCGCGATTTCGATGTGGCCGACCTGAGCGGCGTCGACTACTTCCACCCCTCATACTCCGGCCAGGCCAAGATGGCCAAGGCCGCCTGGAAGCTCGGGGATTGGGGCATGGTGCCGCTGCCTGCCGAGGAAACCGCCTCGATCGAGGAGTACTCGCGATGACGGACTCGGCGGGGCGCCCTGTGAGACTCGTTGCCACAGTGAATGGGCGGGAGACCGTCGTCAGCCCGGGCCGGACCTGGTCGATTGGACGGGATGCTGCCTGCGGTCTCGTCGTCGAGCACTCGCATGTGTCGCGCAAGCATGCTGAGCTTTCCTACGCGGACGGTGTGTGGACCTACCGGGATCTCGGCAGCGCGAATGGATCGTGGGTCGACGGCCGGCGCGTGAAGACGCTCGTGATCGATCGACCGGTCGAGATCGAGCTGGGGCGCGAGGGTGGAGCTCTCCTGCGGTTGAAGCCGGCGCCGGACGGCGCGTTCGCGCCGCGGGGCGCCCGTGCGGAGGACGAACGCGCCGGTGCACAGCGGATGGGCGGCGCCCCCGCGGCCGCAGGTGCGTCCGCTCCCCGGGCGCATGTGCCTGGTGCCCCCGAACGAGTCCTGCGAGTCATCGAACGCCAGCTGAGTGTCGGACGAGGCCCCGACAACGACCTCGTGCTTCCGGACCTTCTCGTCTCGCGGCATCATGCCGTGATCCGAAGGACGGGCGCCGACACGTTCGCGGTGGCGGATCTCGGCAGCACGAACGGAACGTTCGTCAACGGGCGCCGGATCAGCTCGTGCCAGGTCCGCTCGGGTGATCTCATCTCCATCGGCCGGCATGTCTTCCGGTTCTCGCCGGTCGCCGTCGAGGAATACGGCGACGCGAGCGGCGAATGGTTGTCCGCCCTCGGCATCTGGGTGAAAGGCGACCACGGGACGCCGCTCGTGCAGGGGATCAGCTTCGCTCTCGAACCCGGCCGCCTGCTCGGGATCGTGGGACCTTCGGGAGCAGGCAAAACCACGCTGCTCCGGGTCCTGGCCGCGCAGCGGCGCACGCACGCCGGCGCTGTCCTATACGGTGGCCGGGAGCTGGCCAGCTCGCTGGACCTGCGTCTTCGCATGGGCTACGTGCCGCAGGAGGAATCTCTGCACCCGCAGCTCAGCGTGCGCCGGGCGCTTGAGTTCGCGGCCGAGCTCAGGTTCGCCCGCGACGTCGAACCGCAGAGCCGCTCCAGGCGTGTTGATGAGGTGCTCCACGAGCTTGGGCTCGAGGCACGCGCGGACCATCAGATCGAGCGGCTGTCGGGCGGGGAGCGCAAGCGGACCGGCGTGGCCGCTGAGCTTCTGACCAAGCCCCAGCTCCTGTTCCTCGATGAGCCCACTTCCGGACTTGACCCGGCCAACGAAGACCAGGTCACCACGCTGCTGCGAGACCTGGCCGACGGTGGTCGTACCGTGGTTGTGGCCACGCACAGCCTGGTCACGCTCGATCGCTGCGACCGCGTGCTTTTCCTGGCTGTCGGGGGCCATCAGGCCTTCTACGGTCCGCCGCAACTCGCCAGCGAGTACTTTGGGCGCCACCATATGGGGCAGACCTACCCCAAGGTATTTGCCGCGCTGGACGACGGGGACGGGCGCAGATTCGCCTCGACTTTCGAATCGGACCCTCTCTATTCGAAGTATGTTCAGGCTCCGGTCGCTGCCGCGAGGGCGAGCCGGCCTGTCTCTGCCCCCGCCGTCGATCTGAGCGCACGGTCCGATTGGGTACGGCAATGGGCAGTGCTCGTGCGACGTTATGCGGCTGTCCTACGGGCGGATCGCATGGCTACCCTGATCCTGCTGGCGCAGGCCCCATTCTTCGCCTTCCTGTTCAACGCCCTGTATTCCTTCACCAGCGTCATGTCCACGGTGAAGGCCTACGAGGCGACAATCCTCATCTGGTTGATGGTCCTGGGCGCGACGTGGATCGGCACGTCCAACGCCATCCGAGAAGTGGTCAAAGAGCAGTCGATCCTGAGACGCGAGCACGCCCTGGGAATGTCGTTGGTGGCGTACGTGGGCTCGAAGGTCGCCGTGCTCAGCGTTCTCACGACGGTCGAGTGCGCCTTCCTGGCGCTGGCGACGATGATGCTGCAGCAACTGCCCCCGGCCGACCCTATCGCTTCGCAGTCCATGCCGGCTAGCGGGCTGCTCTTTGGCTCGACCCAGATGGAGATCACGTTCGACGTGGTTCTGGCCGGGCTCGCGGCGATGGCCGTCGCGCTGCTCGTGTCGGCCCTGGTCCGCACCGCTGACCAGGCGAACTTCGCGCTGCCGTTGCTGCTGGTGGCCCAGATCGTCCTCTCGGCTCCGGTGCTGGGTTCGCCCGGGGGCCTGTTCGACGCGCTCGGGACGTTCTCCACAGCCCAGTGGGGGATGGCCGCAACCTCCTCCACGATCGACCTGAACGACATCCGGCGGCCCTATCTCATGGTGGTCGAGAACCAGCGTGCCCAGGCGGAGGATCGTGAGGCCGACCAGGCCACCATCGATGGTCGTGGCTCATGGAACCATGACCCTGGGAGCTGGTTCACCGACATCCTGGCGCTGCTGACGATCACCCTCCTCTCTATCGCCGGCCTCTTCTGGGCTCTTGTTGCCCAGATGCGCCTCCAGACCCAAGCTCGCAGGCCCGCCACGTGAGGCGGCAGGCGAGCGATCTCTGAGGGTCGCGAGCGGCTACTTTGGAGGCGGGGCGTAGATCTGGAGACGGCCGCTGATCAGGGTGTCGGCGCCTCCACCTGCAACCAGTACGCGTCCGTCGCGCAGCACCACGACGGCCGGCCAGTAGACGGCCTGCGTTAGATTGCCGGTCCGCTGCCAGACTCCGGTGGCCGGGTCGAACAGCTCGGTCGTGGCCGTCGTGTTGTCCTTCGCGTCGACGCCCCCAATCTCGAGGAGGCGCCCATCCAACAGCGTCACAAGGCGCGCCTGGGCGTGCGCTCGTGGCATGTTGGCACCTGGCTGCCAGCCGGCGTTCGGGGTGTACTCATCCGTCGATGCTATCCCGAGCTGAGTGCCGTTGCTCCAACCGCCCGTGACTAGCACGTGGCCATTCGGGAGGAGAGCGGCGCAGTGCGCGGCCCGGGCCGCTGACATGTTGCCGGCAGGCTCCCATGAGTCCGACGCCGGATCGTAGAGCTCGGCCGAACTCACAACCTGCTCCGCCACAGTCTTGGTACTGGCAGCCACATAGTAAGTGCTGCCGCCTGCGACGAGCACGCGGCCATCCTGCAGCCGGGTCGCCGTCGCCAGGGCTCGGGGCGTCGACATCGACTGAACGAACTTCCAACTGCCTTGGCCCCGGTCGTAGATCTCGGCTGTGGCGGTCGCGGTCCAGATGCTGCCGGTGTAGTCGACCCAACCGCCCGCGACCAGGATGCTACCGTCGCTGAGCTCGGTAACGGTGGCCTGAGAACGGGGCATCAGCATTGGTGCGAGCTGGGTCCATGTGCCAGACGATCCGTCCAGCATCTCCGCGGCGGTGACCGGATAGTTCCCCTTCGATCCGCCCCATCCGCCGGCCACGAACACGGACCCGTCCTTCAAGACGGCCACGCCTGGGACGGCCTGGAGCGATTGCATCGACGAGCCGCCGGTTGCGAACCCGGAGTCGGGATCCACGAGCCACGTCCCGAGCGCCATCTCATGAGACGGGCCTTGGACCATCGCGAAGACCGAGATTCGCCCATCAGAGAGCTGGGCCGCCCCTTGGCCCCACACGGTCTGCGGAAGCGATCCCAGCGCGAGCCACACTCCGGTTGGGCCCTCATACGGCATCGCCGTCGAAGTTGCCGTGGTGACGGGCGCCTGGGCGACACTCTGTTCGCCGGTTGCCGACGGTTGCTCGGTGACCACGCCGGCCGGCATTTGGGTGGCCGATGAGGTGCTGCTGGGGCGCCCGGTGGCGACCAGCACCGCAGCTCCCACGACGGCGATCACAGCGATAGCCCCGATGATCGCAAGAGCGACAGATGGGTAGAGCCTCGGGTTGCCGGTCGCTCGAGGTGCGGCGCCCGTCACAGCGCCCGGCCAGCTCGTCAACGAGCCCTTCGCCACGAGCGTGGTCTGGTCGGAGTTCGTGCGCCGGGAGCCGTCGGCGAAGCTCGCGGCAGCCGGCCGTGCCCCTGGGATCGGTTCCGCGCCGGTGAGCACGCGCACCAACTGGCGAGCGCTCTGGGCTCTGGAGTCCGGATCTTTGGCAAGCAGCCAGGCCACGATGGGGCGGGCCTCTGGGGGCAGCTTGGAGATGTTGGGCGGCTGGCGGAGGTGGGCGACTAATACCTCGTGGTAGGTCGCGCCCTCGAAGGGCGGGCTCCCGGTGAGCAACTCGAAGGCGATGACGCCCAGGCTGTATAGGTCCGAGCGCGCGTCCACCGGTCCCTCGGGCGCCAGATAGACCGGCGTCCCGAGCAGGCCACTGGTTTTGGTTACGCGCGTCAGATCCGTCGCCCGCGAGATGCCGAAGTCGGCCAGCTTCGCAATCCCACCCGGGGCGATCAGGATGTTGGAGGGCTTCACGTCTCGGTGGATCACACCCGCGGCGTGCGCATCGGCAAGGCCCTCGGCCAGCTGAAGCAACATCGCGCGAACGTCTGGCCAGCCGTATGGGCCGTGTTGAGCGAGCAGTTCGCGGAGCGAAGGTCCTTCTACGAACTCGAAGGCGATATACGGCACGCCCTCGCGCGCCCCGTAGCCCAGGACTTTGACTACGTGAGGAGAGGTGATGCGCTTGGCGATTTCGAGCTCGTGCTCGAATCGACTCCGGTACGCAGGGTCCTCCGCGTAGAGGTCGCGAAGGAGCTTCAGCGCAACAATCTGTCCGGTGTCGTCGTCTCGAGCTCGCCAGACGACGCCCATTCCGCCCTTGCCGACCTGCTCGATGGGCGTGAAGCCCACGATGGCCCTCCCTCGTCGACCACACCATGACCGAAACGGCGCGGCAGACGATTCACAACCGCCTACCGTTGATTATCGTACCCGGGCCAGTTCCCCGCCGGGCCCCGTCAACCACGATGAGACATGAGTGGTGACGGCGCATCTGGCCGGTCCGGCGCGGCGCGGCAGGTTCATGTCTGCTCCGGCTTCTTCTCCCCTAGACCATCCGGCGTGATCTGCGTCCAAGTCCCGTCCAACATCCGACAGCATAAGCGGACGGCGCAGAGATCCTGGAAGTAGTAACCGCGGCGGCTTCTTCGAGCCCCACCGCCGGGACTGATGACTGACATTGCTTCACCGGGTTCTTGCTAGACCCCTGCCACGTGCGTCCCAGCCACGCCGACGCATCAAGACGCGGAGGCGATCGGCGATTGCCCCGTGGCTGAGCGGGCGGAGCGGGTCGGGGATCGAGTAGGCCACCTCTTCGTGCCGAATGGCCTGGCCCCGCTTGATGACCGCGACAAAGAGCGGGGCTTCGGGTGGCCGGGGGCCGGAGGCGTCGATCCAGGCGCGAACGGGTTCGTAGGCTGCCGGCCGGATACGGGACACCACGGCATCGTCATCGTCGCTGCCCTTGGTTCTGTGAGAGAACGCCCAGTGGCCCCCTACCTTCGTGAGATCTCCCACCCGGAGATCGCACAGTTCGGCTCGACGCATTCCGGTCTCGAAGGCCACTGCGAACAGGGCTCGATCGCGGATGGAGAGCAGGTCGTCGCCGTCAATCGCCCGAAACAGGTCATTGACCTCGGACACCCGCAAATAGTCGCGAGGCTTGTTCTTCACTTTCTCCGCGCGCAACGTGGCGACCGGGTTCTTGACCACGACACCTCGGGCTTGGGCTTCAATGTAGATGTGTTTGAGAACGACCAGGGCGAGATTCCGGCTGCGGGCCTTCGGCCAGCGGCCGAGGAATGTGTTGATGGCCGGTCGGGTAGCGGTGGCGAGAGTCAGGCATTGTTCAGCGAGCCAGACCCGGAACTGCTCAGCGATGCCGCCGTAGATGGTCAGAGTTCGCCGGGCCGGGCTGCGCGTTGTCTCCTCCCATTCCGCCGGGAGCCAGATCGCGGGGTGTGTCAGGGCGGTCGAAGGGGCGAGAATCAGGCTGGATTCGGACATCGAAATGGGCCTCGGCAATGAAAGTTGTCGTGGCCTATTTCGGCGAGTCCTCGCCGATGTCAAGTTCACCCGAGAAATCGCCGCATTCCATCGAATTGCGCTGTTGACCAGCGTATTGGCTTCGTTTGAAGCACATGACTCTGGGGCATCGTCTGGGTGTGAGGGCGCAAAGCGCATCGTCTCGCCGATGCCCCTTCACAGCTTCCATGATGGGCCAGGCCCCTCGCGTCCTTGCGGGCGCGGTTCGCGGCGGTAGGAGGGGGGTGGTCAGGAGCGCGCGACGGTCGATGGCGATCATGTCGAACGGGTCGCTCCTCGACGCGCGCATTTCACGGCGGCCCCCGCGAATGGTGCCAATTGGCTTGACATCGGTGACGCCTCGACGAAGGTCTGCTATCGCTCCTTTCAGCGGTCGTCTTGGGTCGGCGCAAGACCCGTGGAGTAGTCCGATGGCATCCTCGAGTGACACTCTCAA
>Ga0182027_10004590_pt1 | contig 21353 bp, 16 predicted proteins | sample 712E1DmetaG_FD_121300 | JGI IMG/M metagenome (GOLD analysis project Ga0182027, IMG submission 121300) | Permafrost microbial communities from Stordalen Mire, Sweden - 712E1D metaG (Illumina Assembly) | ecosystem: Environmental > Terrestrial > Soil > Wetlands > Permafrost | place: Sweden...
ACGCGGCCCTGGCAGCGGTCGACAATCCATTTGAGCACGCGCATGTTCTCGCCAAACCCGGGCCACAGAAACTTGCCGTTTTCGTCCTTCCGGAACCAGTTGACGTGGAAAATCTGTGGCGGCCGGTGGATGAGCTTCCTCATCTGCAGCCAATGACCGAAGTACTCTCCCATGCTGTAGCCGGCAAATGGCAGCATGGCCATCGGATCACGACGGACCTTGCCCACGGCGCCGGCGGCGGCAGCGGTGGTTTCTGAGCCTACGGTGGCGCCGACAAAGACGCCGTGAATCCAGTCGAAGGCCTGGAAGACCAGGGGCATGGTGGTGGCGCGGCGTCCGCCAAAGACGATGGCGCTGATCGGGACGCCCTCCGGCTTCTCCCACGAGGGGTCGATGCACGGACACTGCACCGCCGGAGCGGTGAAACGGGCATTCGGATGAGCCGAGGGCCGGCCGCACCCCGGGGTCCAGCTCTTGCCCTGCCAGTCGGTGACGTGGGCCGGAGACTCTTTGGTCATACCTTCCCACCAGACATCGCCGTCATCGGTCAGGGCGACGTTGGTGAAGATGGTATTCGTCCGGATCGAATCCATGGCATTCGGGTTGGAATCGTAGGACGTCCCCGGGGCGACCCCGAAGAAGCCGGCCTCCGGATTGATGGCTCGGAGGCGGCCGTCTGCGCCGGGCTTGAGCCAGGCGATGTCGTCGCCGAGCGTGGTGATCCTCCAGCCCTTGAAATGGGCCGGCGGAATCAGCATGGCGAAGTTGGTCTTGCCGCAGGCGCTCGGGAAGGCGGCGGTGACATAGGTCGCGTGGCCTTGCGGGTCCTCGACCTTGAGGATGAGCATATGCTCCGCCATCCATCCCTCGTCGCGGGCCATGCAGGAGGCGATGCGCAGCGCGTAGCAGTTTTTGCCGAGCAAAGCATTGCCGCCATAGCCGCTGCCGAAGGACCAGATCGACCGCTCTTCGGGAAAATGGACGATGTATTTGGTGGCGTTGCACGGCCACGGCACGTCCTTGTCCCCGGGATTGAGCGGCCGGCCGACCGAGTGGAGGCAGGGCACGAACTCGCCGTCGTCGCCGAGCACGGGCCACACCGCGGCGCCCATGCGCGTCATGATCCGCATGTTGGCCACGACGTAGGGCGAGTCGGTGATTTCGATGCCGATGTGAGCCAAGGGCGAACCGAGCGGCCCCATGCTGAACGGGATGACGTACATCGTGCGCCCGCGCATGCAGCCCTGAAACAGGCTGTGCAGCGTCGCCTTCATATCCTGGGGCGGCATCCAGTTGTTCGTGGGACCGGCATCGTGCTGGCGCCGGCTGCAAATGAACGTGCGGTCCTCGACGCGGGCGACGTCGGACGGATCCGAGCGTACGTAAATGCAGTTGGGGCGCTTGGCCGGGTCAAGGCGGAGGGCAGTGCCGTTCTGCACCATCCGGGCGACCATCCGGTCATATTCTTCCGGGGAACCGTCGCACCAGTCGACGGCCTGCGGCTGGCAAAGGGCGGCCACTTCCTCCACCCACGCGCTCAGCCGGGCGTGACGGGTGGGAAGCGATAGGCTCTGGTTGACGATGGGGGACTTGATTTCAGGCGTGGTTTGCATGCGCGTAGAGGCTATAAGTTTATCGGATGTCAGTTGGAGCCACTGCTCAGGTTTTGCCTAATCGTGTGCGGAATTTGTGTTTTCGTTTGCGCCGTGGCCCTTCTTGAGCCGATGTTGTCGGGCGCGCCTAGTCCATGTCGAACGAGATTCCATTGCCGCAATCGCGGAGCAAGAGCATTGTCGAACATCTTAAGGCCTCGCAGATCTGGCGGGAGTACGAAAAAGCCTTTGCCGATGCGACCGGGCTCCCGCTGGGCCTGCGTCCGGTGGAAACCTTTCAGTTTCCGCTTGCCGGGCACAAAAACGAGAATCCTTTCTGTGCGTTGCTCGCGCAGACCAACAAATCCTGTTCCGCCTGTTTGCAGATGCAGCAAGCGATCGCGGAGGCGGCCAAGGGCGAGGCGCAGACCTTGCGGTGCTTTGCCGGACTCTGCGACACCGCGATCCCGGTCCGCGTGGGCGAGAACCTGATTGCCTTTCTCCAGACCGGCCAGGTGTTCCTCCACCCGCCAAGCCGGGGTGAATTCAAGCGGGTGGCGCGCCAGCTGCTCGACTGGGGGAGGGAGATCGATGTGCGCCGGATCGAAGAGGCCTATTTCCAGACCCGGGTCATCCCGAAGCGGCAATATGAATCGATTGTCCGGCTCCTCGTCATCTTCTCCCAGCACCTGGCGGCGTTGAGCAACCAGCTCATGGTCCGGGAGGAGAGGGCCGAAGCGCCGATGATCGCCCGGGCGCGGAGCTACATTGCCGACCACCAGAGCGAGGAACTCTCGCTCAAGGAAGTGGCGCGTGCAGTCAACACCAGCGCCTTCTATTTCTGCAAGATGTTCAAGCTGGCGACGGGCCTGACCTTTACAGACTATCTGGCGCGGGTTCGGGTCGAAAAGGTGAAGAACCTCCTGCTCAACCCACACAAGCGCATCAGCGAGGCGGCCTTCGAGGCCGGTTTCCAGTCGCTCTCGCAGTTCAACAGGGTCTTCAAGAAGATCGAAGGCTTGTCGCCGAGCGATTTTCGCGAGCAACTGCATCCGCTTGCGAGTTCCGCGGCGGTCTAGATTCAACAGACGCGGGCCGAGACACGCGCGGGGAGCGGGCACATCGGCTTGCTGTGCGCCCCGTTGCTCGCCGCTCGCGCGTTCACCGGCGAATACTGACAGACCTCGCAGAACGCGTGGATCTCACGGTGGGCGAGGAATCGAAAGGTTAGCAGCAGCTCGTCTATGCACGCGGTCGCCGCGAGATCGTCGAGATGATGCTGGCTGCGGGGCACGGTCTGGGCGGCAAAGGCCAGAGCGGCCTCGCCGGCGATGAAGTAGTTGATCAGTGGATTCAGGCGGCAGTGACAGTTCGGCCCGGTGGTGCGGGTCGCCGGCGGATGGCGCGACAGCCACTCGTGGGAGGATCTGCTGCGAAAGAGCGAGAACAGCTGCTGCAGCGATTCATCCATCAGAAAGACGAGGGTATCCGGATTGCCGAGCGGCGTTGTCGTCGGCGCGGCGCGCAGAAGCATCTCCCATTTGCGCTTGATTTCGGCGCGGTGGCCGTCCAGCGCCTCGAGATACCCTTGCTTCATCGCGCCAGTGTGGCAGGGAACGTTCGGTTCGGCAGCGCACCATTTGGCAAGCTTTGCGCATTTCTTGCAGGAAGAAATGCCTTCGCAACCGGAAAGACGAACGCCCGGCTGGTTGCTCTCAGCCAAAAAACTTCGCGGCCTCTCGGATGACCGCGATCAGGCGGTCGACTTCCGCGGGGGTGTTGTAGAGGTAGAAGCTCGCGCGGGTGGTGGCGGCGATCCCGAGCTTGCGCCAGAGCGGCTGGGTGCAGTGGTGGCCGCCGCGGAGTGCAATCCCTTGCTGATCGGCGAAGGTCACGACGTCGTGAGGGTGGGCGCCCGCGAGACCAAAGCTGACCAGGCCGCCTCGTTCGCCGGGAGGGCCAAACAGGCGGATTCCCGGCACTTCGGCGAGGCGCGCATAGGCGTCCCGCGCAAGCTGTGCGTCGTGGGCCGCGATGGCCGGCCGCCCGATGTCGTCAAGGTAGTCCAGCGCGGCATGGAGGCCGACCGCGCCGGCAATGTCGGGCGTACCGGCTTCGAATTTATGTGGCACCTTGTTCCAGGTGCTGTGATCGAACTGGACCGATGCGATCATCTCGCCGCCGCCCTGAAAAGGATCCATGGCTTCGAGCAACGCCCGGCGCCCATAAAGGACCCCAATGCCGGTGGGCCCGGCCATTTTGTGTCCGGAAAACGCCAGAAAGTCACAGTCCAGCGACTGAACGTCGATGGGAAGATGACCGGCGCTTTGCGCGGCGTCGACCACGGTAATCACGCCGTGGCTGCGGGCGCGCGTGCACAACTCGGCGACGGGATTGATGGTGCCAAGGGAGTTCGAGATCTGCGGGAAGGCGAAGAGCTTCACGTTGCTTGCGAGCAACTCGTCGAGATGGCTTAGGTCGAGCAGGCCGTCATCGCCGGTGACGGGCACGAAGAGCAGCTTCGCTCCGGTGCGTGCGGCGAGAAGCTGCCAGGGCACCAGATTGCTGTGATGTTCCATCTCGGTGACCAGGATGGCGTCGCCGGGTTTGAGGCGCGACGTGAACGTGTAGGCGATCAGATTGAGCCCCTCCGTCGTGCCGCGGGTGAAGATGATCTCCTCCGGGGCGCCGGCCCGGATGAATTGCGCCGCGCGGGTGCGGGCTGCTTCGTAGGCGGTGGTGGCCCGGTAGCTCAGTTCATGGACCCCGCGGTGGACGTTGGCGTTGTCGTGTTCGTAGTATCGCACCAACGCATCGATGACGGCGCGGGGCTTCTGGGTGGTGGCGCCGTTGTCGAGGTAAATTAGTGGCCGGCCGTGGACAGTCTGATCGAGAATCGGAAAGTCCGCGCGCAATGCAGCCCAATCCGGAGTGGAGGCGACGATCAGCGGGTTCATTCGGTGGTGGCGGTAACGGACTCGCCGTGGACGGCGTTGATGGCGGCATGCCAGCCGAGCGTCGCACATTTGATGCGAGCGGGAAACTGGTGGACCCCGGCAAAAGCCGACAGATCGAGGTCCTCCTCGTCCGGTTTTCCCGCGGTTATGATCTCCTTGAAACGCCCAAACAGGGCTTCGGCTTCGGCGAGGGTCCGACCCTTGAGCCGCTGGGTCATCACCGAGGCGGAAGCCTGGGAGATTGCGCAGCCGGCGCCTTGGAAGCTGATGTCGGCGATCCGGTCACCTTCGAGCTGCACAAAAACGGTGATCTCATCGCCGCAGACAGGATTGTTCCCCGAGGCAATCCGGTTGGCTGTCGGAAGCTTGCGGAAGTTTCTCGGGCGGCGGTTGTTCTCCAGGATGACGCTTTGGTAAAGTTCAGTCAGATCCATGAAAGGAAGGAAGATAGCTGGATTCTCGCGGATCGCTAGCGGAAAGGAACCCGCTGCGCGGGCTCCCTAGCCCGCATATTTCACAGTTTTCACCACCGCTACGATCACTTTTCTGCACGCGTCACAACTGCTAGCGGTGGTCAAAGGATATGCGGGCTAATGCAAAACCGCCCCTCCGAGTAGGAAGCGCGCTTGCGCGCGATTCCGAGGTGAGAATCGCCCGCGAGCGGGCTTCCTACGGGGTCACCCGTCGCAATCTTTTCCACGAATGAGCGTCGCGATTTTTGCATGCTTACGGCCTAAGGGAACAGCCACTGCTCCTGCCAGGAGCCGCCATCGCGAATGAAGACGACCCGCTCGTGCCGGCGGAAGGGCTTCTGCTTCCAGAATTCGATCCGCTCGGGTACGACCCGATATCCGGACCAGAATGGCGGCCTAGGCACGGGACCAAGAGGATACCGCATCGCGACCATGGCGCACGCCTGCTCGAGCTCAAAATAGCCGCCTTTCATGGGGCGCGATTGCTGGGAGGCCCACGCGCCGATCTGGCTGAGACGGGGGCGGCTGGCGAAATAGGCGTCGGCCTCGGCATCCGTAGTCCGTTCGACCGGTCCGGTAATGCGCACCTGGCGGGTCAATGGTCCCCAATAGAAGCAAAGCTCGGCCTGCGGGTTGGTCTTGAGCTGGGTGGCCTTGCTGCTTTCCAGATTGGTGTAGAAGACGAAGCCGTGCTCATCGGCGTGCTTCAACAGCACCATGCGCACCGACGGACGGCCCTGGAGATCGGCCGTGGCCACGGCCATTGCCGTGGGTTCGTCGATTCCGGCGCGTTTTGCGTCTTCCATCCAGGAGTTGAACTGCGCGATTGGGTCAAGCATGGGAGTTTGCCAGGGTAGATTCCGGTGTTGCGCGAACGCAAGCCATGCCTCGGCGCCCCGGCGGATTTTCGGCTGGTGCAACGATGAACCTAAATTCCGCAGTTGAGGATTCGGTTCCTCGTAGCGGCGAGCGCCAGCAAGCCGATTCCGCCTCAACTGCTGAATCTAGGATGAACGAAAGTGGCTCGGGCAGCCTGCCGGCCGTAGTGCATGGCGAAGGCCGTAAGTATGCAGAAATCGCGATGCTCACTCTTTCGTCAGGTGATCGCGTAGGAAGCCCGCTCGCGGGCGATTGTTTACTCGGAATCGCGCGAAAGCGCGCTTCCTGCAATTTGAATGGATACGGCTAAGGGCCTGTCCTGCTCCACGGCCCGGAGCATCCTCCAGACATGGGCAAGATGTCCATGCCACTTCAGTCAAAAAAACAGCCGCGTTGGCAAGACGCGGCTGTTGGAGACATTGTCAGGTTTGAGACTTGTTCAGCCGCTGGTGACCGACTTGATGCTCGGACCATCGCCGTTCTTGGGCGCAACAGGAGCTTTCGGCGCGGGAACCGCGGAGGCGGCTCCGGCAGCGGCCTGGGTGGTGGCCAGCTTCTGATAGAAGGCGAAGCGCTTGTGGACTTCGGCCTGGGCCAGGCGGTCGAGTTCCTGTGAGCGCTCCGGATTCTTCTTCTCGAGCAAGCGGAACCGATTCTCGGTTTTCGTATACTTGACGAGATCTGCCTTCGGTGCAGGCGAATCGAGCTGCAGCGGATTCTCGCCGCGCTCCGCGCGCCGGGGATCATAGCGGAAGAGCGGCCAGTAGCCGGTCTCGACCGCCGCCTTCTGGTGCTCGATGCCGTCGATAAGCGAGTAGCCGTGGGCGATGCAGTGGGCGAATGCGATGATGAGGGAGGGGCCGGGGTAGGATTCGGCCTCACGCAGAGCGGCCAGCGTTTGATTGTCGCGGGCACCGATCGCGATGTGGGCGACATAGGTGTTGCCGTAGGTCATGGCCAGCAGCCCAAGATCTTTCTTCCCCACGGCCTTGCCACCCATGGCGAAGCGCGCCGCCGCGCCCAGCGGGGTGGCTTTCGAGCATTGACCACCCGTATTCGAGTAGACCTCGGTGTCGAGGACCAGAACGTTGACCTTGCGGCCTGACGCCAGGACATGGTCCAGGCCGCCATAACCGATGTCGTAGGCCCAGCCATCGCCACCCAGAATCCAGACGCTCTTTTTGACGAAATAATCGGCGAATTCACGCAGTTCACGCGCAGCGGGATCGTCAGGGATCGCGGCGAGCTTTTCGCGCAATTCCACGACCCGGGAGCGCTGGGCGGCAATGCCGGTCTCGGATGTTTGATCGGCCTTGAGCAACGCCTCGACGAGCGGGGGGCCAACCTGCGCGGTGAGCTTCTGTAGCAGACTGCGCGCGATCAACTCCTTGCGGTCGATGCCAAGCCGGAGACCGAGGCCGAACTCAGCGTTATCCTCAAACAGTGAATTGGACCAGGCGGGGCCGCGTCCCTCGCTGTTGCGCGTGTAGGGCGTGGTCGGCAGGTTGCCGCCGTAGATCGAGGTGCAGCCGGTGGCGTTGGCGATAACCGCCCGGTCGCCAAAGAGCTGCGTCAGCAGCTTGACGTAGGGTGTCTCGCCGCAGCCGGAGCAGGCTCCGGAGAATTCGAACAGCGGCTCCAGGAATTGGGCGCTCTTGACCTGGTCGAGCTTGAGGGTGGTGCGATCGGGCGAGGGCAGGCGAAGGAAGAACTCGAAGTTCTCGCGCTCCGGCACCCGCAGCGGGGCCTGTGCCTGCATGTTGATCGCCTTTTTCTTCGGATCGGTCTTGTCCTTGACCGGGCAGAATTGCACGCACAGTTCGCAGCCGGTGCAATCCTCGGGCGCGATCTGCAACGTGTAGCGCATGCCCTTGACATCCGGGGAGCGGAAATCGGTGGAATGGAAGGATACGGGCGCGCCGACGAGGGCTTCGGGCGGGAAATATTTCGCGCGGATGGCCGCGTGGGGGCAGATCTCGACGCACTTGTTGCACTGGATGCAGAGCGCGGCATCCCAGACCGGAATCTCGTCTGCGAGATTGCGTTTCTCCCAGTGGGAGGTGCCTGTCGGCCAGGTGCCGTCCGGCGGGAATGCGCTGACCGGCAATTCGTCGCCCCGGCCGGAAAGCATGACCCCTGTGACGTTGCGGATAAAATCGGGCGCATCCTGCGGCACGGGCGGGGGGCGCTGCAGACTCGACGTTGCCTGAGCCGGGATGGGCACCTCCTGCAACGCCGCGAGGGCGCTGTCGACCGCGGCGACGTTCTTTTTGACGACATCATCGCCTTGCTTGCCGTAGGACTTCTTGATGGCCTTCTTGATACTCTCCAGCGCCTGGGGCAGCGGCAGGACGTGGCTGAGCGCAAAGAAGCACACCTGCATGATGGTATTGATGCGCCCGCCGAGCCCGCAGGCCCGGGCGACCGCGCCGGCATCGATGGCGTAGAAGCGGAGCTTCTTGGCAATGATCTCTTGTTGCGTCTCGACACTCAGGCGATCCCACAAAGTCTCGATCGGGCCCGGAGCGTTGAGCAGGAACACGCCGCCGGGGGCGGCCTGTGCGAGCACCGGCTGGACCTCGAGCAGGAAGAATTGATGGCAGGCGACAAAGCCGGCCTGGTTGATGAGGTACGGCGCCCGCACGAGCTTGTCGCCAAAGCGCAGGTGGGATGTGGTCGTGGCGCCGGACTTCTTCGAGTCGTAGACGAAATAGCCCTGGGCGAACTTGCCCGCATCATCGCCGATGATCTTGATCGTGTTTTTGTTGGCACCCACAGTGCCGTCGGCTCCCAGGCCGAAGAACACGGCGCAGGTGCGCTCTGGCGGCTCGATGTTCACGGCCGGGTCGTAATTGAGGGAGAGGCCGGTGACATCATCGCGGATGCCGATCGTGAAGGGATTCTTCGGCTGCGGGCGGCCGAGTTCGGCAAACACCCCGAGCACCATGGGCGGGGTGAATTCCTTAGAGGAAAGGCCGTAGCGGCCTCCGATCACAGTGACTCGTCCGGCATTCGGCGTGAACCAGCCGGACAGCTCCGCTTCGCGCAGCGCGGCCACAACATCGACAAAAAGCGGCTCGCCGATGGCGCCGGGTTCCTTGGTGCGATCCAACACGGCGATGGACTTGACCGTGCGGGGCAAAGCGGCGGCAAATGCCTTGACTGAGAAAGGCCGGTAAAGCCGTACCTTGAGGACGCCGGTCTTCTCGCCGTTGGCATTCAGCCAGGCGGCCGTCTCGGCGGCGGTTTCCGCGCCGGAGCCCATGATGACGATGACGCGCTCGGCCTCGGGATGGCCTTCGTAGTCAAAAAGGTGATACGCGCGACCGGTGAGCTTGGCGAACTCGTCCATGACTTCCTGCGTGATGGCGGGGGCAACGTCGTAGAACCGGTTGATGGTCTCGCGAGCCTGGAAGAACACGTCCGGATTCTGGGCGGTGCCGCGCAGGACGGGATGATCCGGGGTGAGGCTGCGGCGGCGGAACGCGGCCAGGGCCTCGACGTCAGTCAGGGCGCGGAGCGTGTCATCGGCGATGCGGGTGACCGTGTTGACCTCGTGCGATGTCCGGAAGCCGTCGAAGAAATGGAGGACGGGGATGCGGGTGCGCAGGGTGGAGGCATGGGCGATCGCCGCGAGATCTTGCGCTTCCTGCGGGGAGTTGGAGGCCATCATGGCCCAGCCACACTGGCGGCACGCCATCACGTCGGAATGGTCGCCAAAAATCGACAGGGCATGGGTGGCAAGGGTGCGGGCGGTGACATGGATCACGCACGGCGTCAGTTCGCCGGCGATCTTGTACATGTTCGGAATCATCAGCAGAAGGCCTTGCGAAGCAGTGAAGGTGCTGGCAAGCGAGCCGCCCTGCAGCGCTCCGTGAACCGCTCCCGATGCACCTCCCTCGGACTGAAGCTCCACGATCTCGGGCACCAGGCCCCAGATGTTCGGCTGATTCGCCACGGCCCATTCGTCGGCGTATTCGGCCATCGGAGAGGACGGAGTGATCGGATAGATGGCAAAGACGTCGCTGACGCGGTAGGCGACCGACGCGACAGCCTCATTGGCATCCAAGGTGGATACGGTAGGTTTGGGAGCAGTGTTCACAGCGGAGGAAGCGGCTAAGTGATTGAAAGATCAACAGATTGACAAGGGTAGCTCCGTTTGAGCAAACCTGCTCCGCATCCTTTGGCGACCACTGCGCAGAAATTGAATCGCAGGCGGCGAAGTCGCCGGTGAAAGACAGTCGCTTCCTTTGGCGCGGCAAACGCTTCTTAGGGGTATCCGGACTCGCGGAGGAACTGAGGCGGTTATAGTCAGACCATATGCAAAATCAGGCAAAAAAAAGCCCCGGCGCAAAGGCCGGGGCAAAGAACGAATACGTTGATACTGGTTTACCTGGGAGGCGTGGGAGAGGGGAGTTTGGCCAGGAAGCTATCATTCACTCTCTGAGCAACCATGCCGTACATCCGCTGGATTTCAAGTTCAGCATTCTGGCGATCGATCTTGGCCAGTTCGACCTTGGCAGCGACTTCGAATACCTCGCGACTTAGATCCTCCCGATTTGCTCGCAGGGTCGAGATCTCCTTCTCCATTGAGGCAATCTGTTTCGTCAGGGACGCCGCCTCATTTTCGAACTTCGCGGTCTCCTCAGCGATCTGGCGATCGGCCTCTTCGCGGTCGTGCCGTGCCTTTTCTTGCTTCAGGCGGTCCTTCTCCTCCCGCGCGTGCTGCTGCACCTGGGCGTCTGCTTGCGCTTTCTTCTCGATGTCTGCACGGCGGGCGGCATCAACCGCTTCCTGGTCCGTGATTTTCTGCTTAGCAGCGGCCTCTTGTTCGGCCATCTCAGGTTTGGCGAACTGGGTGTAATATACGGCAAAAGCGACCAACAACACTGCCGGAAACATGACGTAAAACTTATTCATGGATTCAAAAAAGAGTGGTTGACGAATCAATCCTTCTTGGCCAGCCTCGCAGCGGTTTCAGCAGCGGCGTGGGCTTCGTCGGCCGCCTTGATTTTCTCCAGCATGTCATAGTAGGTCTTCACATTGGCCTCCGCCTTGATCGTTTCCTTCTTGAGGAAAGTCTCCTCGTCCAAGAACTGTTTCTTCTGCAGATCGAGTTGAGCGATTTCGCCTTTCACCGAGTCGGCCTCGGTCTTTTCCCGGTCGAGCTGCGGGCGCAGGTGGCGGTTGACTTCATCAAAGGCGTGCTGGCGGCGATTCATCAGTTGGTCGCGAAGATCGTTCTCTTTCTGCTCCTGCTCCTCTTTGGCGTGGCGTGCGGCGATGCGCTCTAGCTGCGCCTTGGTCGCATCTTCAATCGCCTTCCTCCGACGGGCGATATCCGCATCGATCCGGGCCTGCTTTTCCAGCTGCGCCTGAACGATCTTCTGCTGCTCACGTTCGAGGAAACCTTGGTTGAAATACCAGTAACGGGCCCCGAAGAGCAGCAGGGCGAGCAACGGCCAGACAATATAGGCTTTGTTCATAACAAACGGATTAAATTATGGGTTTGAAACTAATGCTTCATCTGCAGCTTCCGATTCTCAATATCCTGGATGTTTGCCTTGATCGTCGCTTCGATTTTCGTAGCCGTATGGACGGCGTCAGTTGCGTTGTCTTTCTGCGCCGCAACTGCGGCCGCATTAGCGGCTTTCAAGGCTTCATCAAACTTCTGCAAGTCCATGGCGACGTAAGCGTAGAAGAGCAAACCCACATGAGGCTTCGCGGTTCCGCCCTTGGCGATGCACGCCTGGATGTGTTCAAGCGCCTTGGGTTCATCGGAGATGTTGAGGTAGACTTGGGCCAGCTGATATTCGATTTCGGCATTGGTCGGAAACAACTCGGACGCGGTGACGAACGTTTGAACCGATTTGTCGTTGCGGTGTATCCCCTGGTACCAAGCGCCCAAGGTCACCCAATTTTCCGGTGTCGATTCGATCGTCTGGTCTTTCAATCCTTTCTCGAGCAGCTCACATGCCTTGGACAACTGATCTATGCCGGAGTAAAAGCCGACGAGGTGGAAATTGTCCGCGGGCGTGTTCATGAAGCCCAGCTTCTGCGCCCGCTCAAGCGTGAGGATCACCCGCACGTTGTAGCGAAAAGCGGCGGACGTGTCTTTTTTCTCGTCGGCTGAATTCGCGAGTTGCTGATAAATCGAAGCAAGCTCCTGCCAGTTGCCCTTGTTGTCGGGCTTCTCCTTCAGCTCGAGCTCGAGGTAGTCCGCCATCTCCGGGATACGTTCGAGTTGATAAAGGGCAGCGACTTTCCATACGTAAAGCGCGTCGCGGGGGTGCGTTACCGACCGAAGTCCCCGATCGATCCAGACCATTGCTTTTTCCAGCATCGCCCTGTCTGTTTTCTGGGCGACCCCGACTTCAATCCCTTGTCCGAAAGCGAAATAGACCGCGGCGACGTAGTGGATGCTATCTTCATTGAGCGCTTTGGAATCCGCATTGACCAGCCAGCGTTCGAGCGTCGTCAATGTCTTGGCGAAGAGTTCCTGCTTGGCTTTGGGGTCTTTAGTTGACACTGCCTCGGCGAAACTGGTCTGCGATATGCTATAAAGAATATCCTGAACATCTTTCTGCTGGAAATAGTGTTTGTGGTCATCGATCGCCACCGCCCGCTCCAAGTTCTGCACACCGAGCGCCGGGTTGTTCTTGTTTTGCAGATAGATTGTGCCTTCCGCGCGATAGACGTAGGCTGCGTCGTAGCTCTCGGGCTCGACCTTGGGAAGAATCCCCTGCAACACCGCGATCGACTTGTCCCAATCTTTGGCGTCGTAAGCGGGACGAAAGTCGGTGTTCAACACGTCGCTGGTGTCGGAGGCGAGTTCGGGAGGAGACACCGGTTCTGTCGCGGAAGCTCCGGTTACAGACAGACTTCCGCCCAACCCAGCGGCCAGGAGCGATGCTCGGAAAAGAAATGGAATCCTAAACAAGGCCATGAGGAAAGACAAACGGATAGACTGATCAATCGGTGATCTTGAAATCGATGGGAACGGACATCTTCGTATTTACCGCTTTGCCGCCGCGTTTGCCCGGCCGGAATTTCCACTTGCTGACGGCCTGGACGGCAGGGGCGTCGAATTCCCGATGGGTTGAGCTGGCAACATACGCATCGCGCACATTTCCATCGGAATCGCAGATGAAGCCGACAACGACGGTACCTTCCGTACCGCTGCGCTTCATTTCGTAAGGGTACGTCGGCGGAGCTTGGACGCGCGGTTCGGGCTTCTGGTCAAGTTGGTCGAGATTAAAAAGATTGGAATAGCCTCTTCCCCAACCCGGCGGCCGGGGGTTGGCGGGAATGGTGACAACGCCTTTGGTTGCCGTGATGCCCGGAGGAGGAGGCGGTTCCGGCGTCATGACGAAGACCGCATTGGGCACCACGTTGGGAATCTCGACCAAGGTCGGAGGGGCGATTGTGGAAACCACCGCATCTTCGTCCTGCGGCTCGTCACTCGGCTTTTTCTCTGGCTCTTCCTGCAAAAGGGTGGGCATTTCGATGTTGAGGACGTCGGCCTTTTCAACCTCGTGCTTCTGGGGCGCCGCGGGAGCGTTCGTGAGGAAAAGAACGGAATAATGCACCACTGCCGATACCGAAAGTCCAATGATAAGGTCCTTGCGCATGACGGATGACGCTATGGTTGAGAATCGGGCGGCTAGGCTATTTTCCGGTCGGACGAGTGCGGGTCTCCATGGAGACTTTCGCTATGTGCGCCAGACGGACTTGATCAAGCACCTTTACGGTGACTCCCCACTTGGCGCGGTCGTCGCCGGCGACGAGCACCCGGGCCGCATCCACGCCGCCCGGAGTCTGCTTGATGAAGCTGTCAAGCCGGGCAGACAGTTCGTCGATGTCGATCAGCTCCTTGTTCAAATAGAGATTGCCCTGGTCGGACACCTGGAGAGTGAGAAGATCCTTGGGCTGCTCGGGATTCGGATTGGGCTCATTACTGGCGAAAGGCAGGTCGACCGGGACGGATTGAATCCGGTTAAGGGAAAGCGTGAACAGCACGAAGGTGGCGAGCAGGAAGAAGATGACGTCGATCAGCGGGATGATCTCAATACGCGCCTTCTTGCGGAGACGAAGTTTAATGCGGGTGCCTTCCATGAGGAATCGTGGTTCGCCAGTCTGTCAGCTACCTGTATGACGAAAAGCCGGCGGTTTTCTTAGGGAAACGTGATCGCATATTCCTACTTGTTCTGGAAGATGCGGGTTTCGATGTAGATCTTGGGAATTTGGGCGAGGCGCACCTGATCGACGACATAGACGACCTGGGCAAACAGAGCGCGCTCGTCGGCGTTGATCAACACCCGGGGATCGGCTTCTTCGATCTTGTATCGCTGGATGCGTTCGAGGAATTCATCCAGGGTGATCACGTCCTTGTTCCAGGCAAGCGTGCCTTCCGCAGTGACCGAGAGCGTTACCGTACCGGCGGTATCACGCGGAATGCTGGTTTCCGATGCGGGGAGCAAGACCGTCAATCCTCCCGTCTTGTTCAGCGAGAGCGTAAAAAGCACGAAGGTGGCGAGCAGGAAGAAGATGACGTCGATCAGAGGGATGATCTCGATACGTGCTCTTTTTTTGCCACCGGCGCTGGATCCACCACCATGCATGATTTCGGAAGGGTTAGTTGTTGCTCAATCGACGGGGGCGGTACCGACCGCCAGGACCATCCCGCGAAATCTTATTCGCTGGCGGGAAGATCGGCTTCCGATTTCTTGATGATCAACTCGAGCGCGTTGGAAACGTCCTCGACCTCATGACGGGCCTCTTCAAGGCGGGCGTTGAGAATATTGAAGGGGAAAAGGGCGCTGACGGCGATGGCCAAGCCGCAGGCGGTTGCAATCAGGGCTTCGGCGACACCACCGGTGATGCCGGCAGCCTTGGAGGCAATGTCACCACCTTCGCCGAGGTTGCCGAAGGTCCCCATCATTCCGGTAACCGTGCCGAACAGACCGAGGAGCGGGGCGGCGGTGATGACGGTGTCCAACGTGGCCAGGCCTTGTTGGAAGCGGGCCAGTTCCTGATTCGAGGCGCGGATGAATGCGTTGGAAAGGGAGGTGTCCTTGTTCGACAGGGCGTAGACGAGGATGCGGGCGACGAAGTCCTTGCTTTTCTTGCCCAGCGCCACGGCGCCATCGATGTCGCGGCTCTCGACTTTCTCGAGCACCTTCTCCACCAGTTCGTGATCGCGGGACGCGTTCTCACGCATGATGAAAAGCACCCGTTCCACGACGACCGTGAGGCCGACGAACGAAAGGGTGATAACAGGCCACATCACGATTCCTCCAGCTTTAAACAGCTCAAGAAACGTCTTGTGCATGAGTATCTCGAAGGCCAGAGGGAGATGCATGGTAATCATGATCGGATTATGGATGAATCTAAGGTTGGTGGGTGGTTGGTAAGAAAGTGAAGCCGATGGGGTCGGCGAAAAACAACAAGCAATACTGACAAAAATCCGGACGATCAATCTTCAAAAGGCGCGTATCGATAACAGGAACTTCGCCGTAGGGGAGAAAAAAGCGGCACCAAGGTGTAATATTAGGAGAGAACAGCAGTCAAGGGCAGTTATGTAATAGCACTCAAAGCGATTCTTAAACAAAGAAACTAGATCAATTCGAATTCAGCAACCACAGACGCGTGCGACCAGTGGCCGTCGAACCGAATGAGGAGCGAGACTGTGGCAGGGGCTAAATTCAAAGGAAAAGGGGGAAACTGGGGTCAGATTCCTGTCTCTGTCAATTCCCTTTCGGGATTTTCGGTGTGGCTCTGGCTGAAGCGCAAAGGATGGCTGCCCGACTAGGACTCGAACCTAGACAAACGGAGTCAGAGTCCGTTGTGCTACCATTACACCATCGGGCAGTGAAACCCTTCATCCTAGATTTCGCAGTTGAGGCGGAATCCACTCGCTTTCGCTCGCAGCTACGAGGAGCGGAAGCCTCAACTGCGGGAATCTAGGTTCATCTCCGCAACAAATATTCGCCACACGGCGTTTTGATCGGGTGGCAGCGGCGCCAGGGTAGCGCAAAGCGAGCATGGAGCCGGCGATGGGATTCGAACCCGCAACCGCCTGTTTACAAAACAGGTGCTCTGCCATTGAGCTACGCCGGCGAGTGTCACCGACAGTCGGAGAAAGGGAAAAAGAAGTTCAAATAACATTTCCACCATGACCAACCCGGGCTCGCTCCGTAGCGGTTGGTGGCTCCCCGGGGACTCGAACCCCGAACCAACTGATTAAGAGTCAGCTGCTCTACCATTGAGCTAGGAAGCCAGAGCAGAAGGGGGCAACGCTCAACATCATGGCGGCGTTGTCAACCCGTTTTCACATCGCGGACGGGAAATGCATCGATCCATTGTTTGCACACGGGAAAAGGTTGACATTCGGACAGTGATATTGCCACCGGCGCTCGGCGCTCCGTTACGACAAGCACGGAATGGCGAGAACCCAGAACGAATGAGCCCTGACCACCGGTTGCGATGCATCGCCGAATTGTCGGTGGTTCCGGATGCTTGCCGGAAGTGGCGCAGGCTTCCGTGCCTGCTTAGCCAATAGTCCGAAGATGCGCCAGGCTGGTTTGCCGGTCAGGGCGGATTCATTCTCGCGTGAAACATCCGATTTCCTCCCGTAGGGGCGCAGGCTTGCTGCGCCCTTTCTTGAGGGCGCGACAAGATCGCGCCCCTACGACGAAGGAATACGCATCGACGTGTCCGAGAATGAATCCGCCCTGGTTTGCCGGTCAGGATGTCCCACTTTCCCCTTGCCAAGCCCGGGTGCGTCGCTTGTCCTGACCGGCTCCGCTCGTCGGAATCATCACATGCAAAAGACCAAGAAGTCAGTTGCGAAACGTTTCAAGCTCTCTGCCCGGGGAAAGCTGATGCGTCGCACGCCAGGTTTCCGGCACCTGCTCACCGCGAAGACGAAAAAGCAAAAACGTCGCGCTTCGAAGGACAAGCTGGTTGCTCCGGGCCAAGCGGCTGCACTCAAACGATGTCTCCCGTTCGGTCTCTGAGCGCAGCTCAACCATAACTTCGCCCGGCGGGTGATTTCTCAGGCGACCCGCCGGCGACTCTAACCACACATAATAACATGCCTCGTGTCACAAACTCCCCCGCGTCGCGCAAGCGGCGCAAGAAAGTGCTAAAATACGCCAAGGGCTATTTCGGCAACAAGTCCAAGTTATTCCGCTACGCCAAGGAGGCAGTCCAGCATGCCTGGCAGTATTCCTATGCCGCGCGGAAAAAGAAAAAGGCCGACTGGCGCGGTCTCTGGATCGTGCGCGTCAACGCCGCCTGCCGCAATGCGGGCATCAGCTACAGCCGATTCGTCGAGGGCATGAAGGCCGCCGGCATCGAGCTCGACCGCAAGGTCCTGGCTGACCTGGCGGTTCATGACGAGATCGCATTCGCCTCTTTGGTGCAAAAAGCCAAGGTCGCATTAAAAGCCAAAGTGGCCGCGAGAAGCGCCTAGTTGAACCTGTCGGGCTTCGCCCTCCACGTTCCTAAGGTTCCTCTCGCCTTCTGCTTTCCAAGCCGTTTCATTTGGGACGGGCCTCGTAATGGGCCCGTCCTTTTCATTTTTTGACGATGCAAGACCAACTCTCCGCTTTGTTGAACAAGGCCCGCGCTGAGTTTGCAGCGCTCCGCGCCCGTCCGGAATTCGAGGCCGCCAAAGCCCGCTTCGTCGGTCCCAACGGCGAACTGACCGCGCTCATGAAGCAAATGGGCGCGGTGCCCAAGGACCAGCGGCCCGCGCTGGGCCGTTCGATCAACGAAGCCAAGGCGCAATTGCAGGCGCTTTTCGACCTGACTTTGCGCGCCATCGAGGATGCCGAGATCGCTGCGCAGCTCGGGCCTCCCGTGGATCCCTCGCTGCCGTCACCCGATGGCGGCCCCGGCACATACCACCCGCTGACGCTCGTGCGCGAGGAGATGTGCCACATCCTGCGGAAGGTCGGATTTACCGTCGCCGACGGGCCGGAGGTCGAGACGGAGTTTTTCTGCTTCGATGCCCTGAACACCCCGCTGGGTCATCCCTCCCGGGAGTCCACCGATACGTTCTATTTCCCCGATTCCGCCCGCTTCGGCAACGTCTCCCGCCGGATCGAGGGCGAGAAATACCTTCTCCGCACCCACACCTCCTCGGTGCAGATCCGGACCATGCTGCAGCAGCCGCCGCCGGTGCGGATCGTATCTCCCGGCCGCACGTTCCGCCGCGACACGACCGATGCGACGCACAGCGCCAACTTCCACCAGCTCGAATGTCTTTACGTGGACCGGAACGTTACCGTCCGGGATCTCAAGGCGCTGCTCGATTATATCTTTGCTTCGCTGCTGGGCCCGGAGACGAAAACGCGTTTTCGTCCGCACTATTTCGGCTACACCGAGCCGAGTTTCGAAGTCGACCTGTCCGCGAAACACCTGCCCAAGGTGAACAAGGAGTGGATCGAAATCGGCGGGTGCGGCATGGTCGATCCGTCGGTTTACGAGGCTGTCGGCTATGAGCGGGACACCTGGACCGGCTATGCTTTCGGCATGGGCCTGGAGCGTCTGGCCATGATGCTCTACGGGATCGATGACATCCGCTATTTCTATCAGAACGACCTGCGGTTCCTGACGCAGTTCTCCTGAGCGTATTCTCACAGAAGGCAACGAAGAGAACCAAGGTGGCCATGCATCCGCTCTACAGGAAGGCCGATCACCTCAGTGGTGAAGTCATCGGCGCCAATCTACCCTGAATCGCTTTGTTGCCTTCTGTTCAATTCCTCCCGTGAAGATATCCCTCAGCTGGCTTAAGCAATACGTGGCTCTCGACGCTTCCGTCGACGAGATTACCCATGCAATCACGTTCCTCGGCTTCGAGGTCGAACAGGTTCTCCGCACCGGCCTTCCTCCGCTGTCGCACGTGGTGGTGGGCGAGGTGTTGACCCGCGAAAAACATCCCAACGCCGACAAATTGACGGTCTGCTCTGTCGACGTCGGGCCCGCCGGCGGCCTGAAGACGATCGTGTGCGGCGCGCCCAACCACAAGGTCGGCGACCGGGTGCCGGTCGCGCTGCCCGGCGCAGTCCTGCCGGGAAATTTCGTCATCAAACAGTCCCGAATTCGCGGCCAGCTGTCCGACGGGATGATGTGCTCGCCGGACGAACTCGGCCTCGGGGGCGCCCACGCCGGCCTGCTGATTCTCGACGGCCGTCCTCCGCTCGGGGCGCCGATCAATGAAGTCCTGCCGCCCGGCGACGTCGTGTTTGACGTCGAAATCACCCCGAACCGGCCGGACGGTCTCTGCCATCTCGGTCTCGCGCGCGAACTGGCCGCATGGTTCCGACAGGAACTGACCTATCCGCCGGTGAAATTCGCCGGGCTGCCGGCCGATGCGTCCGAGCGGCGGGATCTGCTGGAAAGCGTGACCGTGGAGTCAGGGGAGGATTGTCCGCTCTACACGGCGCACGTCATCACGGGCGTCAAGATCGGGCCGAGTCCGGCCTGGTTGCAGGAGCGCCTCAAGGCGGTCGGCTTGCGCCCCATCAACAACGTCGTTGATGTCGGCAACTTCGTCATGCTCGAAAGCGGTCAGCCGGTGCATGCCTTCGACGCGAAGAAGATCGACGGGAGCCGGATCATCGTCCGCCCAGCCCGCGACGGCGAGAAACTCGTCACGCTCGACGGCAAGGAACGCCTGCTCAGCAGCCGCATGCTCGTCATTGCCGATGCCGCCAAGCCGCTGGTCATTGCCGGGATCATGGGCGGGGCGAACGCGGAGGTCGACGACACGACCACCGACCTCGTGCTCGAGGTGGCCTATTTCAAACCGTTGGGCATTCGCTGGACCTCGCGGAAACTGGGTCTCTCCACCGACAGCTCCTACCGCTACGAACGCGGCGTCGATCCGCATACGTTGCCGGAGGATGCGCAGCGCGCCATCGACCTGATCATCGAGACCGCAGGCGGGCAGGTCGTGGGACCGTATTGCAAAGTGGGCGAAGACCGGCCGTGGAAGACTGAGATCAGTCTCACCCCGGCCTTTGTACGCCGCCAGCTTGGTTTCGATATCGCTGACGACGAGATGAAGACGGCCCTTACCGCGCTTGAGCTGCCCATCGTTCGGGAGGAATTGACCGCTGACGGACAGCCGCAGTGGACCGTGTCGATTCCCAGCTGGCGCGGCGACCTTGATCGTCCCATCGACCTGGTGGAGGAGATCCTGCGTCTGCATGGCACCGACCGCATTCCGCCGAGCACAGTCATCGCCCCCGGACTGTTGGGCGATGACGCTCCCGTGGTGGTTTTCAACCGCAAGGCGACTGACTACCTCGTGGGCCAGCATTTTCACGAATGCGTCAACTACACGCTGCGGTCGGCGACGGAAGTCGGCCAGTGGATGTCGGCCGCGGCCGTCCAGGAACTGGCGCTGGCGAATCCGTTCGTGGAAGACCAGTCGCATCTTCGCTCGACGCTGCTGATCGGGCTGTTGCAGTCGCTTCAGCTCAACCAGTCGCGCGGCACCGGGATCACCCGCCTGTTCGAGGTCGGACGGATTTTCGTCGAAAGCGATGGTCAGGTGTACGAATGCGCTGCCGCGGGATTCGTGGAGATTCAGACGAAGGAGAGCGCGCGGCAATGGCTCCGGCGTGCACCGGCTGATTTTTACACCGTGAAGAACCGGGTGCATGTTCTGGCCGCCCATGCAGGAGTGGAGCTGGCGGCGTTCCCCGAGACGCCTGTTGCGGGAGCCTATTTCGGGTGGCAGGGGGGTCATTCTGCCGCGGTGGGCGACCTGCGGACCCACGGTTTTGAGGCGAGGTTCGGGCTGATGAATCTCGCGATGGTTCGTTCGCTTGGCATTGAAGGGCAGGTGGTCGCCGGACTATTAGCCATCCTGCCCGTAAAGTTTGCGGCGCGCGGCGCCCCGCGGCGCTATAAGGACTTCAGCCAGTATCCTCCGGCATTGCGGGACATCGCCCTGGTGGTCGATGCCGCCGCGCCGGCCGAGGAGGTGCGCCGGAAGCTCGCCCAGGCCGCGCAAGCCGCGGCCGGCGGATTGTTTGCCGTCGAACGGGTTGCGGTCTTCGACGTCTATCAGGGACAGGGTTTGCCCGAAGGGAAGAAGAGCCTGGCTTTCTCGCTCGTCTTCCGCGCGGCTGACCGGACATTGACCGACAACGACGTCACCACGACCTTAACCAAGATCCAGCAGGCAATCGCGGCTGACGGCACGATCAGCGTGCGCGCGTGATTTCAAGCAGTTCAATCGCCCAGGGGCCGATACCTCGGACTCTGGAACTCGCTCAGGGGATTTTTATGGAGACGCGACGCCCTCAGGGCAGATTCATTCTCGGTCTCGATTGCCGGGTCCTGTAGGGGCGCAGACTTGCTGCGCCCTCTCCCAATGGCGCGACACTTTACGCGCCGAAGCCACGAACGACCGACAAAGTTTCAATCCGCGC
>Ga0182027_10004592_pt1 | contig 21352 bp, 3 predicted proteins | sample 712E1DmetaG_FD_121300 | JGI IMG/M metagenome (GOLD analysis project Ga0182027, IMG submission 121300) | Permafrost microbial communities from Stordalen Mire, Sweden - 712E1D metaG (Illumina Assembly) | ecosystem: Environmental > Terrestrial > Soil > Wetlands > Permafrost | place: Sweden...
ATCCGCAAAGACCATCTCTCCGCGAGCGATCCTGCCGTACACGTGGTAGCACGCCCCGTCGACGAAGTACCGTGGCGCTCTCGGCATGCCCATCCCTCCCGCTGACAAAGCACCGCTATTCTAGGCCATGTTCGTGAGATCGTGATTCACGGTACCCGTTCGGCTCTTCAGCGTCAACGATCAACCACGTCTTCGTCACCTGCGCCGGACCTGATCCCCTCTGCTTCCCCTGACAACGTACCGCTATTCCGGCCCATGATCGTGAAATCGTCATACACGGTACCTATTCGGTACCTATTACCTACTACAGAACCTATTACAGGTCGCTACTACTACCTCCGGCTCATTCCAGCGCTGTAGGCCATCATGTAGAACAAACCAGCAAAGAAGACCACGACCAGCGCGGTGAAGATCAGCCGACCCAACACGCGACTCGCCGTGATTCTAGCCCGCTCCCCGCGTCTGGGCCGCCAAAGCACCACAATGTAGGCCAGCGCACTAAGCGCCCAGATCACCTCAAACAGACCGCCTCGTGCGAGCCCGGTTGAGCCGAGATCAGGAAAGAGGCGATGGATAGGGCCCAATCCTGAAGCGGAATCTGCAAGCGCCGCGTCAATTACTGCGATCGCCGAGATGGCGACGAGGATCACGCCGCTAGCACGAACCCTAGCCCGAGCTTTCTGGGATTGACCTTTCTGGACTTCCCCCTCTGATGCTCGCCTCACCGCCCGTCCCCCTTTGTCAAGTCACCAAGCTCCTCTTCAGTAAGCAACTGATACGGGTCTTGAGCCCCACCAAGGAGAGATTCCATGGTGGCTGCCTGGCCTCCGATCGCTTCCTGCCACTGCGTTTTGCCAATCGGAGACCTGTCTTGCCTGTAGGTGACCAACTCGTTGAGGCGAAGACCAATCAGTCCCTGCCAATAGGCGGCCCGGGCGAGGGGATCCTCCGCAGCTTCCGCAAGGGCAGCCGGAATGTCTCTGTCCAAGATCTCCTGGTTGATCCGATTTGGCGTCCGTCCTCTCAGGGCCTCGTACGCCTCAGAGAGAAATGTCACGAGGCTACCTATCATCCGGCGCGCTTTCTCCTGGTGCAGATAAGGAAGATCCGGTTCATGTCCTCCCATTGCGGCGTCAGCGTGGCCCTTGTTCGGTCGAATTGAACCCGTTCGCTCGTTCCGCGAGTCGTGCGGGAGCTCAAACCCGGCGTGGGAGAAGGAGTCAGCAAGAGTGTGCAGAGAAATACCGATCCGTACGAGCTGATGGCTTCTTATCGCGAGACGAGCGCCCGCCCTGGCGTAGACACTGTTTTCCTCGGTCAGAGAATAGGGGGGCGCAGGAAAGTGCAGAGCGGCTACCCTCGCGGTGAACGGATTCACCATGCCACGCCAGTCACGCCAGTTTTCAGGAGCAGGTTTGCCCTCAGAAGAATCATCGACGTACTGGCTGCTCCAAGCAATGACGTTAGCTGCCTTCACGTCGAATCCAACCAACCTTGAGAGGAAGTACACCGCGTAGAAGTGGATGTCCAGGTCGTAGAGACCCAAGGGGTCAACCAGCGACGTCGGGCTTCGACCCAAGACCCGATAGAGGCCTGCCTCCCCGCCACTGCCAATCGGATCTTCACTCATCCAACTTGCATTTCGCTTGTCGAGCCACCTCGCCCGATGGAACCCGAGGTTCGTGACCGGGTCGCTCCATGCTCCTTGGAATCCGCTCGTCTGTCCTCCTGGGAACGCACCTCCGAGCGTGTCGCTCGCGGCGTTGTCGTACGCGAGGGCGAACGATCTCGCATAGCTCGGCTCCGTGGTGCCATCGCTCGGTACGTCGATCTCGACCGCCAGACTCTGGCTCTCGCCACTCGGCAGGATGAGGATCCTCCCGAAGCTGTCCGTCAAACTCGGGAGCAGGGTGATCAGGTACCGTGCCGCCTTGACCCACCCCTGGATTCGCATGACCTGCAGGTCGGTGGCATCGCCGTCGGCCGTGCCGATCGCAAAGTCAGTGCGCGTGGCGGTCTGCCAGCTCGATGAGGTTGGATCGTACTGCTCGATGGTCAGGCCGGCGGTGAGGGTGGCTGCCGCAAGCGGGCTCGTGGTGATGATCCTAATGGCTCCGCCGACGGTCTGACCCGCGGTTGGGGTCTGGTTCGTGGTCCCCACCTTGGTGACCGTCTCGTCGAACTGGATTCTCACCAGCTCCGGCCCCAGCTCGGTGTGGCGCTGCCCGTACGGGGCGTAGAGGTACCGCGCGAGCAGGTGCGGCGTGCCACTCCCCTGCTCCTCCGCCACCCCCATCACGGTGCCCATTTCGTCACGGATGAGGGCGTAGGTCTTCGTGGTTGGGCTGCCTTGCAAGTCCTTCTCGATCCGAACCAGCGGCGCGTCGTCCAGGCCCAGCTGGCCGGGGGCGTACTGCTGCCGCCAGATCGGCTGGTCCTGGAAGTTGAGCCCTGCCTCGGCTGCCATCCTCTGACCGTCCCAGACGAAGGCCCTCTTCGCGATGAACGGGCGATCGGCGTCGGTGCCGCCCTGCGGAACCTGGCCGAGGTTGGTGCGGGAGAGAAGCCTCCCGGCAGCGTCGTAGTTGTAGGTGATCCGCTCGCCGTCGTGATCCCCGCTCGTGGGATCGATCTGCACGAGTCGGCCTCGCCAGTCCCACGTGGCGCGGCTGGAGCCGTCCTGGATCCTCCGGCCTTCCGCGTCGTAGGTGAAGGTCTCGCCGCCGTCCGGACCGGTGCGACCCGTGATGCGGCCCTCCGCTCCGGAGGTGTACTGCTCGAGTCCGCCCGAGGCCTCGGTGATGGAGACGAGCTCGTCCGCCTTGCCGTAGCCGTACGTCCAGCTCCCGAGCGGCGTGCCCTGCGTGCTGCCTCCCGCCGTGTTGCCCGCGCCGGTGTCCGCCCCGCGCATCCTGGCGACGGCATCGTACGAGGCGGCGTACCCCAGGCCGCTCGCCAATCCGCCGGCGTCGGCCACCGCGCGGCCGAGCTTGAGGTCGCGGGCCACGTCCCAACCATACTGCAATTGGCCGAGGGTGGTACCGCCTGCGGCGACGGTGAGGCTGGCGAGCCGCCCGGTCGTGGCATCGAAGCCCTGGCCGGTCGCGAGGCCCGCCGGGGTGGTGACGCCGATCGGCCGAGCGCTCCCCGACCACGCCAGCGTCGCGCCGAACGGTGCGTCGGCGATCGGGGTGCCGTCCGGGTTGGCCTGGGTGACGGAGGTGAGGCGGTCGAGGCCGTCGAAGGTCTGGGCGTGGCCGGCAAAGCCCGAGCCGGCCGCGATCCCCTGCGGCAGCAAGGTCGCAATGGTGTTGCCGAAGGTGCCGTAGTGGCGCTCGATGACGCTGCCGGCCGGCCAGAACCCGACCCGCTCGGTCGCGGGCAGGCCGCGCGTGTCGTAGCCGCCGTAGGTGACCAGGGTGGCCGGGTCGGGGCTGGCGGCCCCGGCCTGCGGGCGCATGCCGGAGGAGGTCAGCCTCCCGAACGGGTCGTAGGTCATGACGTCGCCGCCGTCGACAGGGGCCAGGCCCGCGGGGCGATGCGCATCGTCGAACGACTGCGGGTTGGCCGGCGCGCGGGAGACCAGGCGGTTGGCCGCGTCGTAGCCGTGCGCAATGACGAGCTGCTCGCCGGCGGTGTTGGCCAGCCGCGTGGTCCAGATCGCGAGGGTGTCGTCACTGTTGTAGGTGAAGCGCTCGGTGAGCGAGCCGGGGCGCGTGCGGGTGGCCATGCGCCCGGACGCGTCGTACGTGGTGACCGTGGTCTCGGTGGCGCCGCCCTCGCGCGCGACGTTGGTCGCGAGCAGCCGGCCGTCCGGGTCGTACCCCGTGGCCACGAGGCCGCCGATGCCGGGCTTGGACACGCTACGCGCGAGGCCGCGGCTGTCGTAGGTGGTGGTGAGCTGGTTCGAGCCGCCGGTGGACGATGAGAGGAGGTTGCCCGCCTCGTCGAAGGCGCGGTCGATCACGGTCCCGGCGCGGTCCTCGTGCACGACGCGCCCGAGGGCATCGTAGGTGAGCGTGGTGGTCGTGGTGACCGCCGGCTGGCTGCTCGCCGCCGGCTCGCTCGTGACGATCTGGTTGGCCCAGGGCAACGTTCCCCCATACACGTAGCTCATCTGGTTGCCGATCGCGTCCGTCGAGCGCAGCGTGCGGCCGGTGCCGGGCTCGAACTCCAGGTGCTGCTCGAGGCGCTGTGAGCCGTCCGGACCACGGCGGGTGTCGGTGATGCGCCCCGAGCCGTCGAAGGTGTGGGTGGTGACGAGGATCGCGTCAGGCGAGGCACCGCCGGAGATCAACTCGCGGCTCTCGCCGACGGCCCCGAAGCTGGTAGTCGTAAAGGTGGTTTCGGCGAGCTTGGCGGCCTTGGTCGCATCTGCAAACACGCTCTCGCGCTTGATCCCGCCGGCGTTGTCGTACTCCCGCTCGATGAAGGCGCCGGAGGGCTGGGTCTCGTGCGCGAGGCGGCCCCACAAATCGTAGGCGCCCTCCCAGCTTCCCTCATGCCCGTCGGTCGTGAAGACGAGGCGGTTGAGCGCATCGTACCCGCGCTGTCTCGCGCCCGAGACTCCCGTCTGGGTGCTCGCCACCCGTCCGGCGCTGTCGTACGTCGTGGTCGTGACCACGCCGGCGGCGCTGGTGGTGCTGGCCACCCTCCCGAACTGATCGAAACCGGTCGTGGTGGCGCCCTGGACAAAAGAGGTCGAGGCCGCATCCGCCGGCGCCAGGCCGGTCTGCGTCGTGGTCGTGACCTGGTCGCGGGCGTTGTACTCGTACTGTGTCTCGACCCAACCGATCCCCGTCTGCAAGCGCCGCTCGCGGGTGAGGCGTCCCGCCGCGTCGTAGGCGCGCTGGACATGCGCACCGACCGGGGCCAGATCTCCCTGGCTCTGGCCGCCCAACTCCTCGACGGTCCGACCCCAGTCGTCGTGGCCGAGCGTGGTGCTGACACCGTACGACGAGTCGCGCTGAGCGAGATCCCAGCGGCTGTCGTAGGAAAAGTGATCGGTGACGCCGCCCGACGTGGAGCTGTCAAGCAGGCCGGCGCCCGCGCGACCGTTCGCGTCGGTGCCGAACGTCGAGTCGCTGGCGACGGCCGAGGTGCCGGCGGTCTCGCTGTGCGTCGCGCGGCCGAACCGGTCGAACGTGCTCGTCGTGAGGACGCCTTCGGTCTGGTAGCCCGCCGTGATGGGCGTCGAGTCCCCCGACGGGACCGCGAAGGTGGTCCTGCGGCTTTCTCCGTCGGTCATCGCCTGCGGGATGTTGTCGCCGTTGTACTCGTAGGTGGTCGTGATGCCGGCGGTGGTGGCGGCGGTCACGTTCCCCTGGGAGAGCCGGTCGCCTCCTGAAGCGTACCCGTACGTGGTTGCGGTGCCGTCCTCGCGGGTGAACATGCTGAGGCGGCCGGTGGCGTCGTACGTCGCAGCCGTCGTCAGGTCCTGGGTGGTGGTGCCGCCGGTCCCCGACGCGGTCTCGACGGCCTTCTCGGTGATCTGCGTGCTGCGACCGGCGCTCAGGGTGTGCTCCGTGACATGACCCCAGGGTGCCGTGACGGTGGCCTTAGTCGCGGGTGCGGCGTTGGCCGGTTCGCTCGGGAATGCGAGGCCCCACCGAACGCTTGAGCCGGGGGAGTTCTGATTGCCTGGATCGGGCATCGAGACAGCTGTCGCCCTTCCCGTGGTCTGGTCGTATTCGAAACGGGCGCGCAGGACATCGGTGCCCGGTTGGGTGGACCCTTCCAGGCGCAACGGGGCGAAGGCACCGTGGAGGATGGCGGTGGCGGCTCCCTCGCTGCTCGTGACGTTGGCCGCCGGAGCGTAGCGGTAGGTGACGGTCGGACGACTGTCCCCGGTGTACGAGAAGCCCGCGTAGTCGCCCACGGGGTTTGACACCTCGGGGAGTTTGACCTTGGCGAGGGTGCGGTCGTCCGTGAACTCGTACTCGACGGTGCGGGAGGCGAAGTCGGTGACGTGCTTGAGGAGGCCGTAGCGCTCGCCGTCCCCGCCCTCGGCCGTCGGATTGGGATCGTCGAAGTACTCCAGGCGGAAGGTCAGCCCGAGGTCGTCCTCGATGGTCACGAGCTGCCCGAACGAGTCGTAGGAGAGAAAGATGGTGTTGCCCTGGATTCGCGGGTCGGCGTTCTGGCGCAGGCGGTCGGAGATCTCGACGAGGCGCCCGGAGCCGTCGAAGACGAGGGAGTCGTGCTGCGGGCCGTACAGCCGCCACCCGGAGCCTCCCGAGAGCTTGACGAGGCGCATGAACAGTCCCTTGGGGATGAAGTAGCTTCCGACAGGATCGTCGTCGTAGCCGGCGGGCGTGGACGTGCCGCGCGGGAGGAGCCGATACACGTTGCCCGTGCCGTCGTGGTACTCGACCTCCCCTGTGGTACCGAACTCGCGCAGGTGGGCGAACAGGGTGCCGTGCCAGCCGGCGCTGCCCAGTGGACCGTACCCCAAGCTGCCGGATCGGTAGGTACGGTCGAGACTGACGGTGAGCGCGCGGCCCTGCCAGGCGAAGTCGGTGGCGGCGAGGAGCGCGTCACCTCCGACGAGAGAGACACCCACGCCGGCCTCGCCCGGCGACCAGACGGCCGGATTGGCGGCGGGTTCGGCCTGCGAGACCTGGATCGGCGAGGGGACGTCGTCGGCCCAGGCGGGGAGCTCCGCGACGCCGTACGGCGCCCGGTAGCTGTCCTGAGAGTTGGTCCGTTGGCCCTCGAAGAAGGCGGCGGCGGCCTGCGTCGCGGCCTGGGTGGCGGCGCTGCTCGACGGATCGACGGCGAGGAACGCCCGCACGTACGCTCCGCCGGCCAGTAGCTCCTTGGCGCGGCCGTCGGTGGGCAGGTACGCCGGCCAATCGCAGCGCCGGCACTGGGTCTTCTCATCCGCGGTGCCGTCGGAGATCTGCCGGGTGTAGGCATGGCGAGCGCGCGGGTCGGCTTCGAGGACGACGGTCTCGACCGATTCGTAGAGGTTGTACACGGTGGAGTAGCGGCCGCTCTCGGTCCCGTCGTCGCCACCGACGCGGCGCAAGGTGACAAAGACCTCTCGCGCGGGCCAGCCGGGACCGCCGGGCAACGCTGGCGTGGCGCCCACGTCCTCCTGCCCGAGCAAGCGCGCCTCGGGAAGCATGCGCAGCCCCTGGACCTTGATAGTCAGCTCGGGGCCGAGAGAGCCGGGCAACGCGACGCGGACGGTGAACGCGGCGGTGCTTGTCGCTTCGGCGCCCGGCTTGACGGGGACGCCCAACGGGACGAGCGAGGCGGTCGCGTCCGTCACAGCCTGCGTGGGATCGGCCGCCGCTACAAGCGGCGTGAAGATCATGTGCGGCGCCGAGAACGGGGCGGAGACGGCGCCGCGGCTCTCATCCCAGGTGTCGAGGAGGCCGGTTCCGGTGTCGTCGATGGCGAGGTGGTTGGTGTTCCACGGGAGGTTGGGCAGCGTCATGATCGGACGCGGGACAAACGTGGAGGTGGAGGACGACGGCGGGAGGCTCGCCCCCTGCACGTCCCACACGTCGATGATGGCAGCGCCCGCATCGTCGTTGCCGCCGGCAAACAGGAGCCCGCGTGCCGGGTCGGCCTGGAGCCGGTAGATGGAATGACCGGCGATGGTGAGGTCGCGGACGAGGTTCGTCGCGCGCTCGGAGACGTCGTAGACGCGGATGCCGCCGGCACCCAGACTCACGAACAGCACGTCGCGGGTGAGATCGCTCGTGCTCGTGCCGGGAACGTCGTTGACCAGCGCGACGTCGCGCAGCTGGCTGCTCAGGCAGTCGATCCCGCGGGCCTGGATGGCGCCCGCGTCGGCCGTCGAGCCGGAATGCGCGAGGCCGATGTGGAGGAGCGGCGAGTAGATGTCGATGCCGTCGCCGCGGGAGCAGCCCTTGCCAGCCACACAGCCGGTCTTGGAGTGCACGGCCACGGACGGGGTCATGGCAAGGCCGTCGACGAGGACGTTCGACCCGGTGCACGGAGTGAGGTCGAGGTCGGCGCCCTCGTACTTGCCCACCCGACGGCCACACTGGCCGATGGCGTTGCCGCCCGGCTGCGGGACGCGGTAGGCGCGGTTGAGATCGACTACGGTGATGCCGCTGCCGATGACGGCAAGGTAGCCGAGCGTGGAGATGTTGCGGCGCAGGCGCAAGGTGTCGGTGGGCCGCGCGCGGATGGTGAGGTCCTTGGTGCCGGTGGTGTTGCCGGAGGCGCTGCAGACGTAGTCCACGTCCGTGGACCAGCTCTGGCCGGTGGTGAGGTTGTCCACGGTCGCACGCTGATAGAGGGTCTGGCCCTCCTCTGCCGAGCAGCCGGGCGCCGGCGTGTCGGTACTGGCGACGGTGATGGTGAACTGGACCGTGCCGTCGGGCAGGACGCTCCGGTCGTGGCCGGCGTTGGCGGCGAAGAAGGCGTCGAGGCCGAGGCTCAGCCCCGTGTCGTCCTGGACGAGCACCTCCATGTCCACCGGGGTGCCCGCGGGCAACGTGCTCAAAGCCAGCCACTCGGAGGCCGAGAGGTCGGGACCCTGGCCGATGGCGTACGCCGTGCGTACGCCGCCCACGACCGGGTCGAAGCAACCCACAGACGGATCGGCCCACGACGGCTTGCCGGAGCACGCCGCGGCCGTGGCGTTGCGCACGTCCTCGAGGCGGACCGCCTTGACGCCCCAGGTCGCGCCGGACAGCTCGTTGTAGAAGAGCCGGTTGTGGCCGTCGGTAGCGAAGGAGCGGATCTGGTCGTCCTGGCCGTTGCCGATGGCGGCGATGCGGTAGCTGCCGATCTGCGAGCTGTCGCCCGCGGCCTGCGTGCGGTCCACGGCCACCAGGCGGCCCGTCCCGGATCCGACCATGAGCAGGTTGCCGAAGGAGAGCAGGTCGACGGCGTCGTTGGTGTCGCCGAGCAACAGCGTTCCCTGTGGCGTCTGGACCACGGGGGCGCCGCCTTCCGCGCGGACGCCGAAGAAGAACTCGTGCGGCTCGCCCCAGAACGGCTTGCCGGTCTTGGAGACGAGCAAGTCGGGCTTGGTGATGACCAGCCGGTAGTGATGTCCGGCGGTGAGCGCCCCGTTGGGAAGCACCAGAAGGCTGGTGTTGCCGCTCGGCTGCTGCACGGTGATCGGGATCGTGCCGCCCTGGGTTTCGTCGGAGAGGACGAAGAGCTGCTGGAGTTGCGTGTCGTCGAGGCCCTTGAGGGCGTGGTCGAACTGCAGCTCGATGTTTCCGTCCTGCTCCCAGTCGAGGTCGGTCGGGGAGACGACGAGGAGCAGTTCGTCGCTCTTGGGATCGGCGAAGGTCATGGGCTGCCACGTCTGGCCGCTGACGACGGCCGAGCCGAGGTGGACCGGCGCCCCGGCGCTCTTGGCCGGCGGCGCGTAGTCCCACACGTCGAGCCGGGTGCCGTCGGTGTAGGTGAAGCCGGCCGCCGGTTGGATCGTGACGGTTCCGCGGTCGTTCTTCGCCTCGACGTCCAGCGTGACACCCTCGGTCACGCCCTGGCTCGGCGAGCGGAAGCGTGTGAACGCAAAAGGTCGGGCGTCGATGAGCAACGGCTGAGTCGTGTCGGTGTCGGGCAGCAGCCCCTTCTCGATGAGACCGCCGGGGTCGCTGGTCAGCTGGTCGTACTCTTGCCGGTTGACGATCCACCCAGTGGCGGCGTCGCGCCGGACGATGGTCAGGGGGGTGTTGAGCGGCACGGGCAGGATGTAGTGGCCGTTCCAGTCGTGCGGGACCGGTAGGTAGACCCAGGCGTCCGACAGGTCGTTGTAGAAAGCGGAGAACTGCGCGGCCGCCGGCTCCGAGACGCTGCCGGTGAGGAGCGCGAAACCACCGCCGGCGTCGAAGAACCACGCCGCCGTGGTGCTGGCGGACAGCTCCATGAAAATGGTCTCGACGAAACACCTCGAGAGCCCCTGCTGCTTGGCATCGCGACACGTTCCTCCGCCGGAGTCGAGCGCGCGGGCGCTGAGCCCGGTGGCGGCTATGGACCCCGAACCGGTCCCTTGCGCGACCTGGGAGGGTTCCGCCTGCAGCTCCGGCCCGTTGGAGAGCAACTTCGTATTTCCATCGGCTACGACGGCGCCGATGTCGAGCAGGCGCAGCTTGCGCCCCCACGGGAGATCGATCGGCGTCGCAACGATGGCCCTGGCGCCGACCACGGCATCAGAGGGCGCCGGGACCCTCAGGCGCAGCGTCTCGTGCGCCTCACCCGCGAAGTCAACGTTGATGTAGGCGCCGAGCCTGACGCCGTTCGGCGTGTCGACGCCGATGCTGTCGGGCGGCAGCGTGGTGACGGTGACGGCGGTGGCTTGGTTGAACGCGCTCGCAGGCACGTCCACGCCGATGCCGTCGCCGGTGGTGAAGGTCACCGCCTCGCCCGGAGGGGCAACGAAGCCCTTGCCGTCGGGAGTGGCGAACGGCCCGAGGCGGAAGTACGCCGCGGGCTGCTCGGGGTCGATCGAGGTCACGACCTTCACCCACACGCGGCTCGCGATCGTAACCGGGAAGTCCGGGGGATGGCCCACGGTGACGGTGAAGGCGCCGGTGGCCGAATCGGCGTTGAAGCTGTCGCGCTCTGGGTCGGCGACGCGGCCTTCGACCACCGGGGATATCGTCCACACCTCGCCCGGGCCGGCGACCGGCACCGCACCGGGATCGCCGTAGATCTGCGCCACGCCGTCGACCGGCATGCGGATGTGGAACTTCTCCGGATGGACCTGCCCACCCGGCGCCACGACCGTGGAGGTCGAGAAGCGCCAGGTGAGGGGGAGCGGCCCTGCGTACGGCGTGCCGCCGGTGTCGCGCACGCCGCCCGCGAGGGTCGCGACGAACGTGCGTCCGGGCGGCAGCCAGCGCTGCGGGGTGAAGACCACGCTCGCACCGTTGGGCGAGAGCGACACGGTGCCGTCGAACGACACGCCGGTGGACTGTCCCGAGGCGTCCGCCAGCTCGAGACGGAGCGTGCCGCTGGTCACGCTCCCGCGGTCGAGCTGCTTGGAGAAGCTGACCGAGACGATGCTCCCCACCGGCTGATCGGTGCTGTCGGGCGCGGGCTCTTGTCCCGTGACCGCGGGCGGCACCGGCCGCACGACGATGTCCTGCGTCACCACCGCGCCGTTTGCCAAGGTCGCGATGACGGCCGTTCCGCCCTGGCCTAGGGTCGGATGCGATGCGGTGAGCGTCCGGTTGGCCCCGGCGGGGACGACGGCGCAGTAACGCCCGCCGTCGCGCGAGAGATCGGCGGTGCCGAGGCCCTCGGCTACGACCCGCGAGAGCTCGAGGCCGGCGCCGCCGGCCGTGCGCACGAAGCCGGTGGCGAAGCCGATGGGGGCCTGGGCGGCGAGCACGAGGTAGGTGCCCTCCCGCACGATCCCTTCCACAGGCAAGACGCCGTCCGGAGGCTCGGGCGCGCCGACGATGCGCTCGGGAAGGTCGGCCACGCCCGCGACGCGGCTGGTGCACGCCGCGAGGCGCGCGAACGCGGGACGACCGTCGGCCGGCGCCTCGACCAGCTCGGCGATGACGATGCGCGGGTCGCCTGCGACCTCCGGCGGCGTACCGGCCGGAGAACTGAGTTTGACGGTCGCGGCGCGGGCGAGCGTCTGCCTTGCGAGGTCGATGCCGACGGCGGCAAGCGTCGCGTACCCCGTCACGGCGGGAAGTGCCGCGAGCTCGGAGGCCGAGAGCAGGTGCGCCTTGACCACCGTCTTCGCGGTGAGCGCCCCCTCGGCCAGAGACAGTTCCACGCCGTCCGGCGAGGTCACCGACCCGCCGGCCGGACCGAGCACGCTGCCCCGCTCGAGCTCCTCCGGGAACGCGTAGAGCTTGATGTTCTCCCAGCCCACCTCGAGCAGCACCTGCGCCGCCTTCGGGCTCGGCGACACGTGGAACTCCGTCACACCTGCGCTTTCCGGCGCGCTCGTGCCTTGCTCGGCGACGGATAGGCGCGGATGGTAGAGCACGAGGTCGGCGGAGAACGGCGCCTCCAGCAGCTCGCCTCCGCCGGCGAGCACGAGCCGCTCGTCGAAGCATGCCTGCACCGCGAGGCCCGAGGGCCATGGCGTCGTGCCATCGGCCGAGCGAGCGACCACGCGGGCGGTGGCTCGGCCGGTGGGCGCCACCACTGCCGGGTCGAGGGTCAGGGCGGCGGTGAGCTGCGGGAACTCCGCTGGCGTTGCCGCCCCGAGAAGCGGTTCGCCGGGGTCGCCGCCGGGCAGAGGCGGCTTCGTGGCGTCGTTTTCATCGGCCCGGACGAGGGCCACGGTGCCGGGGCCGTCGAGGGCGACGCGGGCGAGCGGCTCGCCCTGGCTGCCGGCCAGACGCTCGACCGTTCCCAGCGTCACCCACTGACCCGTGGCCAGCTCGAAGCGGACCGCGACCAGTGCATCCGTGGACTGCACCCAGGTGGAGAGCTGCACGGTGAGGCGGACGCCGTCGGTGGCGAATGGTGTTGGGTGGCCATCGGGCAACGTCGCGTCGGAAGTGGCAAGGCGAACCTCGGCCGCCGCCGCGGGCGTCCAGCCGAGAGGGAGCAGGTCGGGCAGTCCCTGACCACCGATCGGCGTGAGGCGAACCGTGAGCGGGCCTGCCTGGGGCACCGCGGCAGGCGCCACCGCGAGGACAAGGCCGGAGCCTGTCGGCCCGCTGAACGTCCCCCCGACCGCGGGGTCGAGGCTGCCGGCGGGGTCGGCCAAAGGCGTGAGGCGCGTGTCGAACGGCACCGCGCCGGTGGCGGGCTCGAGCGCGAGGCGGCGGACGGCCCGGCTGTAGCCGTCGTTCTCGACGAGGACGGCGTAGCGCCCGGCGGCGACGTCGCCGGCCATGGTGTAGCGCCCGCGGCCGTCGGTCGTGGTCTCGGCGACGGCGATGCCTGTCTGGTCGGCGGGCACTGCTCCGGGAAGCAACGCGTCGGATCGGTAGAGGCGCACGCGGGCCCCGGCGAGCGGTCGGCCGGAGGCATCGTCGAAAGCCTCACCGGCCAGGAAGCCGCCCGATAGGCCCCCGCCGCCGGTGGGGAAGAACACGGTTTCGTAGGCTTGGGCGATGACGTTGCCCTTGAGGTCGGCGGCCGGCGATCCAATATCGAGGCGCACCGACTTGCCGCGCCACCAGGCGCTATCCGCCGTGTCGAGCGCGATCGTCGCGGTGAGTCCATCGGCGGAGAGCGCGAGGGCGCCCGGCTGTGGCGTGCGAGCGGCGTCCTCGGCGTCGGAGACGTGCACCGCGGCGCCCGCCGCGCCCTCGGCGAGCGTCGCCGGGTCGATCGCCTCGGAGAACGTAACCGCGATCGTCGCCGTGGTGCGGTCGAAGGCGGCGGCGGTGACGGTGGGCGCGCTGCAGTCGACGCGCAGTAAGGCGATCGCCTCGCGCCCGTTAGCGGAACCGTCGGCGGTGACGGCAAACACGTGCAGCAGGTGGTAGCCGTTGGCCGCGAGAGGCACGGTGATCGTGAAGCGACCCGTGGCGTCCGAGTAGTCGGAGAACGCGAGGTCCCCGTCGCGCACGCGCACCTGCGTGTTCGGGGTGGTGGCGCCTTTGACCTGCACGGAGGAGGCGCACAGCGGCGAGGCGAGCAGGTCGAGCGTAGGCGCGCTGTCGGTCGCCGAAAGCGCCACCGTGAACGTCACCTCCTTGGCCTGCTGGAGCGGGTGGCCGACCAGGTCGGTGATCCCCTGCCCGGCGTCGAAGCGGTAGCTCTCGCCAGCGGCGAGGGCGCTGCCGGGCACAAACGCGACGGCGTTGCCGGCCACCGCGACCTGGCCGACGACGCTGTCGCCGGTCAAGACCCGGACCAGGGTTAGACCGCCGGGGCCGGTGAGCGTGGAGTGCAGCACGGATTCGGAGAACAAGACCATCAACAGCGAGTTGGGGTCGACACCGGTGGCGCCGTCGCCGGGCGCCATCTCTACGACCCGCGGAGCGACGCTGTCCTTGTACTGCAACCGCCGCACCTGCGCCCATCGGCCATCCAGCGCGGTCACTCGCGCCACGATCCCGAAGGTGCCATCCTGGGAAGGCACCGGTACCGCCGCAGTGAAAACGGCGTGATTACGGCCGTCGCCGGCCGGTTGCCAGGAGAGGGCGCTCGGATCGAGCGCGGCGCCGTTGACGCTCACGCCGGCGCCGTCGCTCACCCACGCCTCGCCGGCGACCGGGATGGTACCGGGGGACACTTCGGTGTACCGCGCAAGATCGGTAGGCGTGCCGAGGATCACGGACGGACCGGTGGTGTCGAGGTAAATGTTGATGCTGCTCGTTGCAACGTGACCGAGAGCGTCGCTCGCGGTGGCCGTGATGGTCAGCGGCGAGAAGGCCAATGCCGCCGGGTCGAGAGGCACGGCAGCGGCAAGGAAGGCGCCGGTCGCCGGATCCACCGTCGCAGTCACGGAACCCTGAGGCGTCGAGACCACCACGCCGGCGAGATTGGGCTCGTTGTCGATGTCCACCAGACCAGTGACGTCCACCGTCGCGGGCACCCCGCTCGCCTGTCCCACCCTGGCGTTGTTGTCCGGCGAGGTGATCTGGACCTTCGGGGCGAGCGAGTCGCGCCACACCACGACTCGGTCGGCGCCGCTGCGCCCTACACCGTCCACGGCCTGGGCAGCGAGCACGTTGGGTCCTTCGGCCAGGGGGAGCGTCGCGACGGCAAAGGCACCGGAAGAAGGATCGACCGTCGCCTTGAGACTGTTGACCGTCACCGCGGCGGTCGGATCGGACACCGTTCCGCTGAGGGCGACCGTATTCCCCGTGGACAACTGCCCCATGTTCGGCGAGGTGATGTGAACCACCGGACCGCCGTCTGGAAGGCGCCGCACGTGCAGGTCCTGGGTGTGCGACTGCCCGCCCGGGTCGGTGCAGAGGATCTGCAGGGCGTTGTCGCCGATTGCCAGCGGCACGTCGCCGGCGACGAAGGTGCCGTCCGCGAGCAGCGTGGGGTACTCCTGGTACTGCGTTGGGTTGCTCCCCGGTACCGGAACGCGCACCGCGACCGTTTTGGCGGCGCCGCTGCGCCCGCGAATCGTGACGGTCACCTGCGCAAATGAGGAACCGTCTGCGGGCTCGACATCGGTGAGGGAACACCCCGCTAGGTCGACGACGAAGCTGCGCTCGATTCGCGTCTCGTTACCGGCACGATCGTGGGCGACGACCGTGAGGATGTAGCCGCCACCGTCGGAGACACTGATGTCAAGCGCCGGCCCGGTCATGTCGCGGAGCTGCCCGTTGAGCCGGACCTCCGGCGCTGGCACGGGCGGCAGGTTGTCTGCCACCTCGACGTGCAACGCGACGGCCTTGCCGAAGGTGGCTCCCTCGGCCAACGGCTGGCCGTCAGCCAGAACAAGCATTGTGGGTGCCGTCAGGTCGGCGGTCACGTCCACCGAGGCGTGGCCGCTGCGGCCCTGGACGTCCGTGGCCTCGGCGACGACGGTGTTGGTCCCTTCGAGAAGTGGAACGTCCACGGCGCGGAAGCCACCGGTCGAGTCAAGCCCCACCTGGCGCCCGGCGACCGTAACGGTGCCGTCCGCGGTGGCGCTCCGACCACCGGCGACCGCGCCGACGACGTCGATCTTGGCGCGGTTGGTCGCCGCTCCCATGGCGGGTTGCAGAATGAGTACTCGTGGTCCGCCGCTCGTGGCACGCACGCTCACCGTGGTGGAGGCGTGGCGGCCTGCCGCATCGGTCGCGATGGCCGTGATCGTAGTAATGACATCGGGTTCGATCTGGAGTCCCGTCACTGACCAGCTCGATCCGCTCACCGTCGCCGGCCTGCTGTTGACCGTCACGCTAAGCGCGTTGCCGGAGACCGTGCCGGTGACGTCCACCGTGAGACCGGCCACCGTCGCGCCGTCGGCCGGCGAGCCGATGGTGATCTTCGGGCCGGCATCGAGGTCGACGCGGAAGTTGCGGGTGATTGTCGCCGGGGAGTGAACGCCGTCGGCGGCGATGGCCGCCAAGGCGTACAAACCGCTCCTCGAGATCGCCGTGCCGCTTGCAAACGGCGTGCCGTTGAGCGTTGCCGTGACCGCCGCCTTGGGATCGCTCGCTCGCACCACCGGACTCACCGCCCGCGTGAAAAGCGCACCGTCGACGATCGGTAGGCCGCTCTCGAGGATCTCGACCGAGAGGCCCAGCGAGCGCACCGTGAAGTGCCGAGTGTAGGCCGCCCGGTTGCCGGCGAGGTCGGTCAACTCGATCGCGACTTGGTTTGCTCCCTCCAACCACGGGAACGGAGAAAGGGCAAAGGTCCCACCCGACACCGTGGCAGGCTTGCCACCGACGGTTGCGGTCGCGAGGTCGGGGTCGGAGGTGCCGGTGAAGGTCTCGATCCCGGCGGTCAGCACCGCGCCTTCGGCCGGGTTCGTCGAGACCAGCGCCGGCGGGGTGAGGTCGAGACGGAAGACGGCGTACGCCTTGGCCTCGTGACTCGCGCAGTCGGTGGCGCGGGCGAGCAGCGTGTGGCTGCCCTCAGCCGAGATCGGCGTGCCCGAGACGAAGGGGGCGCCATCGAGGGTGAGCTGCACGGTCGGAGAGGCGATGCCACCGGGATCGCTCGCCGTCGCACGCGGCGCCACCGCGCGGTTGAGCAGGGTGGGCTGGGCCCCGGCCGCCGGGTCGCCCGAGCCCGAGCCGGGAAACGGCGTGCCGTTCAGGGTGAGCGCCACCGTCGGCGGTGTCGCGTCGATCTGCCAGGAGCGCGACAGGCGCGAGACATTGTTGAACAGGTCAGTGGCGGTGACCGTTAACGAGGCGGTGCCGTCGCTGGCGCCGAGATCTACGTCCGCGGCGGACCAGTTCCGTCCGTCGGCCGAGAGCGCGCCGACGCGACTCGTAGCGATGCCACCCGCAGGCTGCACCTGGAGCTGCACCGCCGGGGGATGGCCGTCCTGCCCGGTCGACGGGTTGGGATCCGAAAAGCTGCCGGAGATCGCCCGAGGTTGACCCGCGGCCAGGCACGCCGCGCTCGGCTGGTCGATGGTGACGACCGGAGGAAGCGCGTCGGTCTGTACCGTGATCTTTGCCTGGCTCGAACGGCCAAGCGCGTCGGTAGCCAGGGCGATCAGGTCGGTCCTCCCGCCCTGCAGCGGCACGTTCGGTGCGGCAAAACGGCCGTTGGCGACGGCCGCCGGCACTCCGTTCACCGCGACGAACATGAGGTGTGCGTCGCTCACCCGCCCCGTGACGGTGGCGGTGAGTCCGGACATGGTGGCGCCATCGCGCGGTGAGTCAATCGCAATGACCGGCGCTTGGGTGTCGAGGTCGAACTGCGCCGATAGAGGCGGGGCCACCACGCAATTGCTGCCCACGATCGGCAGCGTCTTGAGGCCGTCCACACCGAGGTCGTAGTTCGCGAAAGTCCACGCGCCGCTGGCCACCGTGGCAGGCACGCCGTTCACGGTGACCGCGGTGGCCGTGCCAGCCGAGCCTGTCAGGGTGATGATCCTGCTGCCCAGCAAACCAGGCGGGGGCGCCGTGAACGTCACAACCGGCGGCGTCACGGTCACGTGCACGAGGCGCTGAGCGACGTTGCCCACTGCGTCAGTTGCCTGGATGGTGATCAGGCTCGGATTGCCAGTCGTCAGGGTCACGGTGGCGGCGAACGAACCGTCGGTCGCCACCGACACCGCCGCGCCGTTGATCGTGAGCGTGACCGCACCCTCTGCGTCACTGATCTGTCCCGTCACCTGGACGGCGCAGGCGGGGACCGTCGACCCATCGATCGGCGAGGTGACCTGGAGGGTCGGTGGATCGTCGTCGATGAGGCGGGTAACGCTCGATCCGCCGTTGAGGTTCACCAACTGCGCGTATACCGCGCCGATCAAGAGGGCCCCGCCGTTCAGGCCCGTCGAGGCGTTGGGTGCGTAGATGAAGCCGCGGACGATGCCGGGACCGTTGATGGCCGCCGTCGCTCCCGAGACCCACAGCTTGAAGTTCAGGGGACTACCAGCCTGATTGACCTGGCTCCCGCCGTTGAAGATCACCGACCCATAGCAGAGGATGCGCACCGGACCACTCACCGCGACCGACGAGTTGCCGTTGAGCGTGAGCGCGCTGAAAAGATAAGTGCCGGCGGGCAACCTGATCGAGTCATTGCCATTCAGCGTGAAGGCGCGACCATCGGCCCCGCCGAGAGGGTTCTTCCCGCCGGTGGTGTGTGGAATCTGCGCGTTGTCGTTGGCGGTCAGTAAGACCGTTTTGAGTGCGGCAAGGTCGATGGGGCTGCAGTTCTCCGGGACCGTGGCGCTGGACTTTACACCGGTGACGGTCGAGTTGCCCGTGACCGTCACCTGCTTGCCGGGACCTGCGGTGGCGTCGCCTTTGACCTGCGAGTTGCCATTGATAGTGATGTTGCCGTTGGAACGAACGTGGCCGTGGTTCGCCTGGCCCGAACCGCCAACGATGCCCGTGGAGTCGACGACACAGTTGCCGTTGATCGTGAGCGACTGACAGGAAAACACGGCGTAGTTGGTCAGCGGCGGCTGCAGCGCAAACGGATCCGGAGTGTCGGCCCCGCTTACCAGTGGCAACAGCCCGGCAAGTCCAAACAGGAGGAAGCTGAGACGCGTGTGGCGCCGCGCTCCCCCGCCGGCCCGGCAAGCGTCGACACTCCGATGCACCGTCGTCTTCTTGGCTTTGACCCGTGCAACTCGATCAGTCGTCTGTCGCATCAAGCACCCCACGTCCCACGGTTCATCGCCCCTTCCCATACGGCCACTTGCGACTCAGCGGGCGCGCCCTTGCGCGGCCCGGCGCGTCCGAGCGGCTTCTTCTTCGGCGAATGCCACCATCGTCTCCAGCGGATGGGTGACGCGGCGGTAACCCTCCAGTACGGTCAAGAGGTCGACGGGGAGCCGCTCGATCGGCTCGAGGCGAGTCGCCACGTCTTCGAGACTCCCGGCCCGTGTGCCGTCGCCGCTGATCGGGAGAGGTCGTATTGTGCGGACCGGAAAGGCCCCGGCACCCCGCTCCCGTGCCGCGACGAGGCCTCGCGACCATGTCACCTGGCTTCCGCCCGGAGTGGTCGATAGCACCTCGGTCTCGAAGTCGGCGAGCTGAGCGAGCGCCGTCGGTTCGAGACGAACTGTGGGATCGAGCCAGACCTCTAGGCCGGGCGACGGCTTGGACCCGCCTGCGGAGGCCTCGTCCGCTGCCGGCTTGGGCGTCACCTTGAGGTGCCGGACGCCCGGCCGTTCGAGGGGCGAAACGCGCCGCCCTGCTACCTGGGTTGACGCGGTGCCCGCCTGCCGCTCGCCCGGCAGCTCCGCGATTTCGAACGAGGACACAGCCGGTTTGGCGGCCGCAGAAGTGCCGATTCCCCGGGCACCAACCGCGGACGGCCTGTTCGTGCCCTCGGCACACTGCAGCCGTGCGCGCAGCTCCGCAAAGCGGTCGAACCCGAGGACCGAGTACGCGCCCTGGCCGGGATGGACGTTAGTGATCTCGTGGCGCGCGAAGTCGACGACGGTGCGGCTTCCATCGGGCTGCACCGAAACGATCCACGAGCCGGCGTAGTAGTCCGTGACCTTGGGACTCTGGTGGATCGAACCGTCGGCGTCGCGCTGGGTGAGCGCGTGCTCCACGACGAACGGGTGCGGGAAGAGCGGCTGCGAAGGCGCGGCCTGGGCGAGGCAGACTCCCGCCGAAAGGACGAGGAGCAAGGCTGCGCCGAACCCGGCCGACGACCCCGACACTCCAATCCGGAGAACACCTCTCGCGTCCGTGGTCCCTCCGAGGAACCGCGAAACGAAGCGAGCTCGCCGCGGGTGAAACGCGGATCGGCGACGCGCTCGCTTCTGCCCTGGAACCCGGTCGAGATCGCCGGGTCGCGACCAATCGGTCAAGATGTCTGCCACGCCGTCTTCAGACTGCATGTCGCACCCTTCCTCCCCCTGCCTAGCGCAAGGGATTCCCGGCGCCATCGACGACCGGAGTGAAGCCATCCGGTGGGCCGCCGGACGCATTCAAGGCTCCGCCCCTCGTGAGCCACGGCAGTTCGGCCGGCACCGCCGCAAATCCCGAGGACCAGAGGAGCAAGCCTTCGTGCAGCGTCACGTCACGCTGTGAACAACCCGGGATACTGGCGACGAGACGCGGTGTCGACGGGTCGCTCACGTCATATACCCGTGCCTCGCCGGGGAGCACGAGCGCAATCCGCTGACCGTCTCCGGATGCCGCCAGGATCGTGCCGTCGAGAACGAGACGGGCTCCCTCATGCCAGCGCCCATCTTCAAACTGCAGCAAGCGGACCTGAGAGCCGAAGAGAAGGATGATGCCACTCTCCCAGGCTCCGCCAAGCGACCAGCCACCATCGAGGTTCGATTCAAGCGGTGTCTCGGTGATGGCCCTGCCGGTGAAGTCGTTGCGGAATGAGTAGATCGCTGCGGGCACGCCAGTCGTCGCGCTGGCTCCGACCGCGTGCACCCAGCCGGGAACGATGACCAAGCGGTAATCGACCGGCCTCTCCTCCGGGATACTGAACAGGGATGGTTCGGACCATGCCGGTCCCGAGCTCTGTGACGTCAACGGCACTGCATACAGATTCAGCTCGGGGGAACCACCTATCGTCGTGGTACGCACAAGGAAGATGGCCTCGCTCTCGTCGCTCGCCACTCCTACGACTGCGGCATCGGCGGGCAACTCCGCTGTCCAGGCGCCATCCACTGGCGCCGTGAGGTCGAGGAGCTGCACCGCCCGTGCGCGGGCGACCACGAGATAGGAGCCACCACGTACCACTCCGATGATCGGCCCCGCACCGTCACGGGGAGGAGCCGTGCCCAGAAGATCGCCCGTCTTATGGTCGATGATTGACACGGTCTCATCGACCATGGAAATCCAATGTTCGCCCGCCAGGAGAAGTCTCGGCCGGTCATCTTGACGAGCCGAGCCCTGCCCGATCGTCCAGCCACCGTCCGGGAGGGGCGGTAGCTCGACTACGGCTCCAAGCTGCAGCACTGGGTGTGCATCGATCGCCGTGAGCGCGAGGGTCTGGCCCGCGTGCCCTGGCCAGTAGATTGTGGTGCCCGTTCCTGGCTTCACGGGTTCAACGAGCACCGAGATGCCATCTGAGACCCGGATCTCTGCAACACCCTCTGGGTCGGAGACGGCGTCCGGGGCCAGGTCGATGCGGTAGGAACCCGCGACCGCGCCGATGGAGATGGTCACCTTCGTTGGATTGACCATTGGAGCGTGCTCGTTCCAGCTCGTGGCGAGCCCCGTTGCGGGCGCATTGAGGCTGTGGCCAGGTGCTCGAATCGGATCCACCGAGGTCAGCTTCGCCCCGCCTCGCACCATCACGTTGTCAAACCGGTACACCCCCTGCCACAGATCACCAGCATCGATCGAAACCGATCCTCCCTCCGGCTCCGTCA
>Ga0182027_10004593_pt1 | contig 21352 bp, 25 predicted proteins | sample 712E1DmetaG_FD_121300 | JGI IMG/M metagenome (GOLD analysis project Ga0182027, IMG submission 121300) | Permafrost microbial communities from Stordalen Mire, Sweden - 712E1D metaG (Illumina Assembly) | ecosystem: Environmental > Terrestrial > Soil > Wetlands > Permafrost | place: Sweden...
ACCTTGATGTTTTGCTCTTCCAAGTAGGAAGACAGTTCTTCCGCCATTCTTTTGGTCAATGTTGTCACCAAAATTCTTTGTTTTTTCAAGACTCTTTTATTAATTTCGTCGATTAAGTCAACGATTTGACCCTTGGTCGGTTTAATGGTGACTTTGGGGTCAACCAGATTGGTCGGTCTTAGCAGCTGCTCAACGACCGCATCTTTTTCTTTTGCCAGTGACAACTCGTATTCATCGGGAGTTGCGCTGACATAAACAATTTGCTTGACTCTGTGCATAAATTCCGGAAATTTAAGCGGTCTGTTGTCCAAGGCAGACGGAAGACGAAACCCGTAATCAATTAAGGTCTGCTTTCTGGATTGGTCGCCGTTATACATTCCTCTGATTTGCGGCAAAGTGATGTGCGACTCATCAACAATAGTCAGAAAATCTTTGTCCGCGTGATTGAAATAATCCAACAAAGTGTAGGGGGGCTGGCCGGGCGCTCTGCCGTCAAAGTACCTGGAATAATTTTCAATTCCGTTGACATAACCGACTTCTTTGATCATTTCCAAATCAAAATTTGTCCGTTGTTCCAGCCTGTGGGCTTCCAGATTTTTTCCGACTTTTTTTAATCTGGCCACTTGTTCTTGCATATCTTGCCTGATTAGAGGAAAAACATCGCTGTAAGTTTTGGGGTCAGTCATGTAATGTTTTGCCGGATAGATAACCGTGCCTTTCAAAATTGAAATTAAATCACCGGTCAAAGGACTGAATTCGGAAATGCGGATTAATTTATTATCTTTTAACTCCAGTTTAATACCTGTATCTTTGTACGCGGGAAATAAGTCGATTGTTTCGCCTCTGACTCTGAAACTGCCTCTGGCAAAAGCATATTCGTTGCGCTCGTATTGCAGATCGGTCAGGCGGATCATTATGGATTTTAAATCCGTCTGCATGCCGGGCTTCAGTTCCATCACAAATTTTCCGTATTCAACAGGGGAGCCCAAGTTGTAAATACAGGAAACGGAAGCCACGACTATGACATCTTTTCTGGTTAATAAATTTGCGGTAGCAGAAAGTCTTAGTTTGTCAATTTCTTCATTGATTTGTGCTTCTTTTTCAATGTAAGTGTCACTTTGTGGAATATAGGCTTCCGGCTGGTAGTAGTCATAGTATGAAACAAAGTAAGAAACGACGTTTTCCGGAAAAAAATCCCTAAATTCCTGATAGAGCTGCGCTGCTAAGGTTTTATTGTGGGAAATAATCAGGGTCGGGCGCTGAACCTTCTGGATGACATTAGCAATAGTAAACGTCTTACCTGATCCGGTTACACCCAGTAAAACTTGGTTTGTGATATCTTTTTCAAGATTGCTGACCAGTTTATCGATCGCCTGCGGCTGATCTCCCGTCGGCTTAAATTTAGAAACTAACTTAAAATTCATATGATTTTATATTCTAACACAGGCAAGAGGCAATTATTTTTCTGATATTACTTATCTTGCAGAGAAGGCCTTACGGAGAATGAAACACTATGTCCGATAATTTTTGAAAACAAGTCATATTTTGTCGTTGATAGTCCGGAGATTCCACTTTGATGGATAGTTTCCTCTTCTAAAATTTTACTTCCGTACGTTGATTGTTGAATTGTAGCAATACCATCATCGTTAAAGATTACTGCCTCATGATTGAACGGATTAAGACTGCTACTGCGCTCCACGTGTCCAGGTTTAACTTGATTTACAACGGGTTTTGCGAACCAATTTCTTTTTTCTATTTTCTCTACTATTATCATAATCGTTGACAATTATATACATCCAGTTAATTAAAATCAATATGTAGAATTTTTGACCCGTTTTGTATGACTTTGTCATATTGACAAAATACTCGAATATTTCGTATAAAATATGTATGCCGGGAGTAATTTATAAAAAAGAAAGAGAAGTTCTAGAATACCTTGCGCAATTTCAGAGACAGTTCGGATATTCTCCGACTCTTAAAGAAATTGCCGAAGCTACGGGACACCGAAGTAATTCTACGGTTCATTCCTTAATTAAATCATTGGTTGACAAAGGATATATTCAAAAAGTCGACGGAAATAACCGCGTGCTGAAGATCGTCGACCAAAAAGTCACTTTTTCCTTATTGGGAAGCACTGCTTCTATAGAATTGCCCTTGATGGGCTATATTGCCGCAGGCAAGCCCCTAGAGCCTCACAGCGATCCGAATGCGACATTCCATGTGTCAGCCTCGATGATTTCAGGCAAGAAAACTGCTTATGTTTTGCAGGTCAAAGGAAATTCGATGATTGAGGACGGAATATTTGACGGAGATTTTGTCGTTATCGAAAAAGCCGATACGGCCGTAAACGGCGACATCGTGGTGGCTTTGGTTGACAATAATATGGCCACCCTGAAAAGATTTTACAATGAGGGCGGAAGGGTCGTCTTGAAACCGGCTAACTCTGAAATGTCACCGATTTACCCCAATTCACTCTTAATTCAGGGAAAAGCCGTGGGGATTGTCCGCAAATTTGCCTAATATTTTATTATCTTCAGCTTGTGGTTGACGTAGAACAACACCGCAAAGACCAACAAAACTGCCAAGACCAAGTCAAATTTGTGGAAATATACTCCGATGGTGTTCCATTTGCTGCCCAGATAAACTCCGACATAGGTCAATACTATCGTCCAAATTAAAGAGCCCAAGAAAGTGTAGGTTGAAAATTTCCAGAAGTTCATTTCGGAGAGTCCGCATGGTAAAGAAATAAAAGTTCTGACTGCAGGCAAAATACGGCTAAAAAAAGCAATTTTGTCCCCGAATTTACTAAACCATTTCAAAGAATGATTGTATTCATCAACAGATACCAAAATAAATTTGCCGTATTTTTTAATTAAATTCAAAATTATTTTTTCCTCCAAAAAATATCCGATTGCGTAACCGATCCACGATCCGACCAAGTTTCCCAAAGCGCCTACCAACACTACCGGTAGGAAAGAAAGTCCACCTGTGGAGACCAAGAATCCGGCGAAAGGCATAGTCACTTCGGAGGGAATAGGAATTAAAGCAGATTCCAGAGTCATGACCAAAAAGATGCCCAGATAGCCTGTAGATTGGATAAGATGTATAATAAAACCTGACAATAATTCAATCATATTGAAAATATGGGAATTTTGTATATTGTACCAACACCAATCGGCAATTTGCAAGATCTCACGCTAAGAGCAGTCAAAGTTTTACAGGAAGTTGATGTAATTGCCTGCGAAGACACAAGGAAAACGGGCATTTTGCTCTCTCAAGCTTTGTCCCCAGACTGTAAAAAGCCTCGATTAGTTTCGTATTATGAACAAAACGAATTACAAAGAATCCCGGAAGTAATTGCCGCTTTAAAAGACGGATTAAATATCGCTTTAGTTTCGGACGCAGGCACCCCGACAATCTCCGATCCCGGTTTCAAACTGGTCAGAGAGTGCATTGGTCAGGGAATTAAGATTGAATCGCTTCCTGGAGCATCCAGCGCAATTACAGCTCTGACTGCTTCCGGTCTTCCGACGGATAAATTCCTGTTTGTCGGTTATCCGCCGAAAAAATCGGGACATAGAAAAACTCTGTTTGAAAATCTCACAAAAATGCCGCTTAAAACTACCATTATTCTTTTCGAAGGTCCGCACCACATCATCAGAACCCTTGAGGGAATGAAAGAAGTTTTCGGCGACATCGACATCGTGATTTGCCGAGAACTGACTAAGATTTACGAAGAAATCAGACGGGAAAAGATTTCGGAATCAATCGCTCATTTCACCAAAACACTTCCCAAAGGAGAATTTGTAATTTTATTTAACGAATTTGTTTCGAAATAATCTCGCCTTGCTCGTTTAAAGAATAACAATAAACTTCACCTGTGGCAATTTCAAGATTTGAAACATCGCTGTCTGAAATCTTTTCCAAATATTTAACCAGAGCGCGCAGAGAATTGCCGTGGGCGACAATTATGACGTTTTTGCCTTCTTTCAATTTTGGCAGAATTTCAGTCTGGTAATAGGGGATTACCCGACTGTAAACATCTTTCAGGCTTTCGCCATTTTCAATTGTGGTATTCCAACCTCTACGAATTTTTTGAAATTGTTCGTCTCCGACTTGTTTTTTAATTTCCCATTTATTTTTTCCGGTAAAAATTCCGTAATCTCTTTCATTCAGGGCTTTATTTTGAACAGTCGGGACATCTATTCCCAAAACGCCCTTAATTTCTTCAAGAGTTTGCTGTGCCCGGATTAAGTCGGACGTAAAAGCAAAATCAATCACCATCCCTTTGATTTTGTTTCCCGCAACTCTTGCCTCTTCTCTTCCTTTTTCGGTTAAGCCGATATCCGTTAAGCCTGTCCACAAACCTTTTTCGTTCCATTGCGACTGACCGTGCCTAATCAAAATTAAATTTGCCATATTACAATATTTTTAACTGATTTTCTATTTGCAACAATCGGTTGTATTTGGCAATATTTTCTCCTCTGGCTATACTGCCGATTTTTATATAGTCTGCCGATACTGCAACCGCAAAATCGGAAATAAAATTATCATTTGTTTCACTGGTCCTGTGTGAAACCGTTATTTTTAAGCCCGTTTCTTTAGCGGCTTCCGCTATTGCCAACGATTCAATGACCGTTCCGATCTGATTTGGCTTGATGACAATTCCGCTGACGGCTTTTTTGTCAATTGCCATTTGCAACCTATAAGGATTGGTGGCAATCAGATCTCCGCCTGAAATTATAGTTGAATTGGACATTTTTTCAAAGAGGGCTACCCAGCCATCCCAATCGTCCTGATCTAAAGGATCTTCCATATACAGCAAATGAAATTCATTGTTTAATTGTCCATAATAGTTAATTAAATCTCTTGACGATAAACCCGCAGGATTATCTTTAATATAATATTTTCCATTTTTATAGAAATTTGAAGCCCTACTATTTAATCCGAAGAAAACATCCAGACCAAGTTTAACGGAGGCATTCTCCGTTGCCTGCGTAATTAAGGAAAAGGCTTCTTTGTTGGTAGTCAAATCGGGAGCGAAATCATCCTCGTAGTCATCAATTGATTTTGCATATTTTGTTTCAAGAGCTTGTTTTAAAGACTTTCGGATTATCTCGCCAATTTGAATACATTCCAGATACGGCTTGGAAGAAGCGGGAATCAGGAGAAATTCGGAAAAATCCGCAGAAGAATTTTCTTTAACTTTTCCATTAATTAAATCAAAAATAGGGGTAGGAATCCTTAGTGCTCCATGATCTTTTTTCAAAAATTGCTTCAGATACATAAATAGAGGCAGGGAAGAGCTGCCCGCTCCGGCTTTGGCTACAGCCATTGAAACTGTAAAGATAGCATTTGCTCCAAGCCGTGACTTATTCTGTGTGCCGTCAAGATCGATCATACTTTTATCTAATTCCACCTGATGCTCCACTTCTTTTCCGATTAATTGGGGAGCAATTACGTTTTTTATGTTGGCGATTGCTTTGGTTACGTCATCTTTTAAATCAGCCGCTTCATAATGACTTATTTTTTCTCCGCTTGGACAGGAAGCTGTTCCAATGTTTCCGTCACTTAGAATAACCATTGCTTCTACGGTCGGAAAACCCTTGGCATTTAAAATTTCCGACACTTCAATCGCTTTTATTTTTGCCATACATTTAGTATATCAGTCCGCCGGAATAAATTTTTCCGTTTAATCCGTTAACTGTAATAATGTTGCCATTATGGAATAATTTAGTCGCATTTTTTATTCCTTCAACTGTCGGAATTTTAAAATTTCTTTTATAAAAAAATTTCTCTGACGGATTTAATAAAACCGAATCGACAACCACCGCTTTGGCATTTTTTATCTTCGCAAACATAGACTGCTCAAGTTTGGGCAATACAATTACTTCTCCTTTTAAAATTTTAACATTTTTTTGATTAGAGAGAACCTTAACCGGACCCGTAAAAATTCCGAGGTTAACGGAAATTCCTTTAGCTAATACCTTAGGAGACTTATCAACAGTTCCGGTAAAAGGAGATATTTTTGTGATATAAATTTTGGCATTACTTACAACATATTCAACTTCTTTTGGAAAATAAAAAGCTTTCTGTATTAACTGGCAGTAATTCTTCAATCTGCTGTTAACCTTGTCAAGGTTTGGATTGTTGGTAGATATCTTTCCTTTTATTTCCGGCTTAATATTTTCCTGGACCAAGATTGCAATCGGTTCTCTGAAGAATAATGACCAAATTTTCTTAATTTTTAAAACTAAATTTGCATCTCCCGATATGTCGGAAAATGCAATCGACTTATTATTAAAAGCTGATGAAAAGATGTTCATGCTTTTATTTTTAGAGCCAAAAAAGTGCCTATAAAACAAATGAAATTTTGCGGCTAAATCCTGCGGTATCGGTGTTTCCATTATTTTCTTTTGTGTTGGGAAATATAATTTGTCGATTGAATTTATTAACGCCGGGTGATTTAAGGCATTAGTTCTTCTAATTTCCTCATCAATACCGGTAAGACGCAAAAATTCTTTGAAAAATTCGGTAGTAATTACGAATCCGCCGGGCAGGGGAATATTTAATTTTTGCAAGATTCCCAATTCATGAATTTTTTTGCCCAGCAGTTCTTCGTCCAGACTTCCAACTTCTGAAAAGTTTACAACATAAGGAGATTTTAATCTCATACAGTTATTATCAAAGTATTTCGGAAAATTATCAAGGGGAACGGTCTATTTTTAGGATAAGCTTTTGATCAAACCTACGACTTCTTCTTTTTTCTGCTCCATTGCTTCCTTTGATCTGGCTTCCAGATTTAGCCTCAAAAGCGGTTCGGTATTGGATTTGCGGACATTAAATCTCCACTGCGGATATTCTACCGACAATCCGTCAAAATGATCCACTATTCCGTTTTTATATTTTTCCTCTAGAGCTGTCATAATTTCGTCTTTTCTTTGTGTTTCAAAATTAATTTCTCCGGGAGTAAAGTATTTAGACGTAAACGGTAATGCCAATTCCGACATGGTCTTGTTGTATTTAGTCATCATTTCCATGATTAGAAACAGGGGAATTAAACCGTTATCCCTGAAGAAATTATCCCTGAAGTAGAAATGAGAGGACATTTCTCCTCCAAAAATCGCATTGGCTTTTTTCATATTTCCCGCAATAACGGTCATTCCGGGCTTGCTTTTAATTAATATTCCGCCGGCTTTAGTCACAGCCTCTGTCGTTGCCCAAATCAAACGCGCGTCAGCAATGACGTTTGATTTTGGATATTTTTTGAGCAATTCTTCCGCTAAAATTGCTGTAGTAAAATATCCTTCGATAAATTGCCCATTTTCATCGGCAAAGAAACATCTGTCCCCATCCGCATCCCAGGAAACTCCTAAATTTGCTTTTTCTTTCAGTATTAAATCCAAAAATTCTTTTCTGTTTTCAGGCAACAAGGGATTGGGCGGACCTTTCGGAAAAGTTCCGTCCGGTGTTTCGTTCAAAGGAATTATTTCTATCGGCAAATTGTAATCTTTGACGGCTTTCTGAAAAAGAATAACGTCGACTCCAAAATTGGCATTGGCAACTATTTTCATCGGCTTTATTAAAGAGAGATCGACGTAAGACGTCACCATCTTGAGAAATGCATCCGCTACATCATGTTTTTCAACTGTACCCCGCGTCGGAGCGATAAGCGGCACTTGATCCTTAATCGCCAGATCCCTAATATCAAATAGTCCTGTTTCTGAAGAGATGGGTTCCGCGTTTTTCTTGCAGAAATTCATTCCGTTATATTCCCGGGGATTGTGCGATGCGGAAATAGTTATGCCTCCATCTACCGGCAGCGATCCTGATGCAAAATAAAATTCATCGGTCGAAACAACTCCGATATCAATGACGTTTACACCGGCGTCTAGAAAAGCTTTTAAAGAAGAATTAAACAGACTTTCCCCCGACTCCCTGACATCCCTGCCCAAAACTACTTTTTTGAGATTATAAAGCTTGACGAAAGACTGGGTAATAACGTAAGCCACTTCTTCATTAAAGTCCTGGGGATAAACAGCCCTGACATCGTAGGATTTAAAGATTTTAGGGTTGATTGGCATAAAAATATTTTATAGATCAAGCAATAAAAAGTCAATGCTTTGAGATAAAGATAAAGATAAAGTTCCGGTTTTTTGTCCGGTCTCGATATCAAATAATTTTTTATAGATTTTTTTCAAATCTGCAATGCTGAATAATCTTGCTTGAGATTCCAATTTTCCCATTTGCCACGGAGCAAGACGCTCCAGTTCGTCGATGGATTTTTCACCCCTATCCGCTAATGCCAGAAGTATTCTGACTTGCCTTTGCAGCATAAACAAAATCATTTCCTCTTTTATTCCGCTATCTATGGCTTCGTGAAAAATCTGCAAGAGATTTTTTGAATTTTTTGGCCGGAGATTATCTAAAAATAAAAAAATATTTTTGGGTAATTTGAAAACTTTAATCAGGGCATCTTTGAAAGAGTATAAATCTTTTTTCAAAATTTCTTTTGATTCCCACAAAACAAAAGCATTGCCTATGGAAGATTTGACAATAAAAGATAAAATTTCCTTGGATGTTTTGTCGGTTTTTTTAAGTTTGGTTAAGAAATCTTCGATGAAAATTGTTTTGCTGTCACCGAAAAGACCTGATCCTTCAATATTTTGCACCAGATCGGTAAGCGTAATATTTTTACTCTCAAAAGAGATTGGATTTTCCTGCTTTTGCTTTAACTGCAAAAAATAATTTCTGGATTCGGTTATATTGTCGCCGTGAATAACTGTAATCATCTTTTATTTTTATACTCCTTAAATAATTTGTTCACTTCCGTTTGCAAATGACGGTGACGGGTTCTGTGGGGAAGCAGAGCCCCTGAAAAATTTCTGGGAATATGCAAGAGTTCGTGAATGAGTACTTTTTTCTGCGAATCTTTATCGAGCTTGTCGTAATATTTGGAAAGAACTTCGATTACATAGGCCGGTTTGATATTTAGGGCTCTCTGAAATATTTTTGGCATGGCCCAAATCCTGGCGTATGATCTTGATTTTGACCCGACAGTTCTGAAACAAAAAATCCTTGAAGAGTCGATGTGGGAAAAATCCAAGACGCTTAATATTTCTTCAATGTCGGTTTTGATTTCGTGAGCATCATCCCAATCCAATCTGTTATTTTTGGACTTTGAATTTTGAATTTTAAATTTAAACATTTTTAGGTATGCTTGTCTGCGACGTAAGATGCGCCGTAAGCATACGGTTTTGTTTTTGCGACAAAACCATTGCCCGTAACCATACCAACAACTTCTTTGATCATATCTCTCGTATCGCCAAATTCTCCGACGTCAATGTGAATTTCCAAATTATAAGAAGGAGTATCACCATTGAGCGTTTTCCTAAGTAAGGGCACAAAAAACAAAGCAAAATTAAGCGATTCCAGTGTTTCGGCATAGATTTTTTCCCGGAGTGAATGAATATTGGCCATATCTTTTCTCCGCCAGAAATATTTACCGCCAAAACCACGCCTATGAACCAAAACAGCAGTCACTAGGTTTATGATTTTGGAATCGCCGTTATTCTCTTTTTCATGAGAGTCGGTACCGATTACAATACTATATTGGGCAGATGGTTTTTCTTCCAAAAAATTCCTGATCAAACGTATCGACTCTTTGACTTCTATTATCCCATGCGTGAGGCTATTTAGTCGCATTTCCGAATCATTTTCCGTGCCTGTTAGCGTATTTTTGACCATAACGTATTATACCACAGGGCTTGAAATCAAAGCATAAAGAGCCACTTGAAGAAGCTTTCAATAACATTGGTTTTCTGCAGCGGTAAATTATTGTATTGAGATTTTACGGGAAAAGTTTTTGCAGGTAGATTCTTGGACGGCACGTATTTGACAAGATCAACTCCGGGATTAATCGTAGGCTTTCCTTTTATTTTTGAAATATCGCTAAGGGCTTGGAAAATTTGATTTCCTACCCCGGCCGTATTTGTCAGCGAAAACTTGGAGAAAGGTCCCTGTTCTCCTCCCTCAAGCAAGAATATGGCAACAACAGTAATATCTTTATCCGACCAGACATACGCAAAAGCGTATTTAAAGTAATCCGCAATTTGACTTTCAGGCAACGCTTCTTTTGACCAGCCGGTTTCCGTAATAAAGACCGGTAGGTTTTTATTACTTAATCTGTAAGCTAAATTTCTTTCAAAATTAAAACTGTCAATACTTTGGCTGGTTAAAATGTAAGGCATTTGTTTAAATCCCGGATTCGGATATGAATGGCTTCCCAGTCCGTCTATCTGCCCAAAAATTCCCGGCACGGCTTCATTCATGGCTACCATATAATCATATTCATCCATGTACTTTCCACTAATGTTGGGGGCGGCATTGTCAAGCCCACTGGAAATGATAAAAAAATCTTTATCCAAAGACTTAAAAGCGGAAATAGAATAATCTAATATTTGCGCATATTCTTCAGGATTTAAATTCCCCCCCCATTCATCGCTCCTATTAACTTCGTTAAAAATTACGACATATCTGTTTTTTACAGGCCAAGAAAGCGAGTTTAAAAAATTTGCAAAATCCAGCACATCCTCGAACGTTGGTTTTCTCCAAACAGTGGTATTGAAATAATCTCCTGCGGTCGCCAGCCTGATAATCGGTATCACATGCAGTTTCTTGGCTTCATTCATGAAATTTTGCCATTTCTCCAAATCCCTATCTCCTGCCTGAATCGGAATTGTCACATACCCCCAGTCGCCGCCATTACTATTTACCAAACCGGCTGCCTTGTCGATTTCGGACGTAAATAAGATGTGCACACCCATTTTGTTATTTGGCAAAGACAGCGGATCTTCAATGGCAAAAGTTTGATGAGGAAGTAAAAAAAGAATTCCCAAAAACGCAGTTAAAACTATGGGTAAAAATCTTTTCATGAGGACTATATTATACACCCTCGGCTTCTTATTAATTATTCTCGCCGGAGTAATTTCTAAGTGTAGGAATTTTGATTGCCATAAGTCCAACAATCAGCAGCGTTCCCACTCCTCCGATAATAACCGAGAGGGGAGCCCCAACCGCCCCTGCCAACAGGCCTGCTTCAAATTCTCCAAGCTGGGGTCCTCCCATATAGAAAATCATATTTATCGACATCATTCTTCCTCTGATGTAATCGGGGGTTAAGATCTGACGGGCCGTACCCCTGATGATTGAGCTGATGCTGTCTCCCGCTCCTACCAAGAAAAGTGCCAGGAAAGATAACCAAGTCAGTCTGGAGAATCCGAAGATTACCGTAGCCAGTCCATAGATAAAAACGCCCAGCAAGAGAAGTTTTCCTTGATTTTTAAGTTTTCCAATATACGCCAAGATATAGCCGGTTAAGACTGCGCCCACAGATTGTGCGGCATACAAAAATCCAAAACCTACCGGTCCGACATGAAGAATGGTCTCTGCAAAAATTGGTAAAAGTGAATAGGCAGACGAGAAGAAAGTGCTGAAGAAATCCAAAAGCATTGTTGACCAGATAATCGTTTTTGATTTTATAAAAGTTAAGCCGTCAAGAATTGATCTAAGATTCACTTTTGCCGGTTTTCCTTCAATTTCACCCGTAGTTTTCATGACGACAAGGGCAATTATTACGGCTATAAACGAAATGGCGTTGATCAAGTATATGATCCCAACGCCAAATTGCTTGATGAATAGTCCGCTCAGAGCCGGCCCGACAACCATTGAAATCTGAAACATGATCATATTTAAACTTATTGCGTTTGATAGATGATCTTTATGCACCAGGCTTGGTACGATCGCCTGTCTGGGAGGAGAATCAAAAGCCACGGCTACGGCAGATAGAGCCGTTATGAGGTAAATCATCAACGGAGTTACGGAATTATTCAGTGTAGACAAGGCCAGAATGAAAGAAAGTATGGCCATTGCGCTTTGGGTAATAAGCAAGATTTTGCGACGATTATGAGTGTCCGCAACTACTCCGGAAAACAGAGCAAAAACGGTTATCGGCAAAAACCGCGCTAGGCCGATAAGACCAAGGGCAATGGCAGAATGAGTAATGATGTAAATATGCCAGTTAATGGCGGCAAATTGCATCTGTGAGCCGATATTTGAGATCAGAAGACTGATCCACATTAGCCTAAAATCCCTGTATTTTAAAGCAGCAAATTTACCCGACTTAACTTCAATTCTTTTCATAGATTTATTATTGTATCATGTTTGAGGCTAGAAATAAGTCCTTTCAAGACTTTGCAATTTTTTAAAAATAATGTACAATACGCAACACATATGAACACTGAAAGAAAAGTCAGAATTATTACCGACTCCACCGCCAGAGTTACCCCGGAAGAAATTGAAAGATACGGTATCGGAGTGGCTAAGCTTAATATTGTTGTTAAGGAGAGAGGCTCAAGCTCAATCATAAATACTTTTAAGGAAGAGTACGATATTGATCGGCCCGGATTCGTAAAAATATTGGAGGACAGAAGATTGGACGTTTTAACCTCAGCCCCAACGGTAGGAGATTTTAAAGATTTATTCAAGCAATCTAAAGATAGGCAGACACTTTTTATTCACATGGCAGGAAAATTGAGCGAAGGGACTCCCAGAGCCGCTAATTCTGCAAAAGTTGAAGGTGGCTATGATAATGTTAGCATTTACGATACAGAAAATGTTTGCTTAATTAAACGTCAAGTCATTGATGCCGCAATCTTGGCAGATCAAGGTAAATCTATTAAAGAAATATCCGCAAGTCTTGATTATTCCAAAAAACGCTCAGATCTGTTGGTGGCCATTGACCGAATGTACCACTTAAAAAAAGGCGGAAGGGCCAGCGCTATTATGTCGGCGCTTTTAGAGGCGGCAGGAATGAAAACAGTATTAGACGTTAGAAACAATGTAATTAAATTGCTGGGGTTAGAACGAGGCATCGGAAAGTCGGTTGAATTGATGGAAAATCTTTCTTTAAACCTTAAGCCGACAGAAATATGTTTTTTTCACGGCGGAGATGAAATGTTTAAGCAAATAGCGCAGAATGCTGCTGACGAGATGCGTCAAAAGACAAACAATAAAATAAAAATTACCCTTGATTATGCCGGACCGCTTTTAACCGTGCATACCGGTTCCAGGGTAATAGCAGTTGGAATCTTTTCCGAAAATCCTATTCCTAAAAAAGTTATTTAAAAAGCAAAATAATTGACTTAATCTCTCTATCCTCAATATAATCTACTAATGCAGGATAGATTTGAAGAATTAACAATCTCCTCAAAAAATACTCAAGCAAAAGTTGCGCCCGAAAGGGGAGGGCTGTTAACTTCTTTTTCCGTTGACGATGTAAATCTTCTTTATTTGGATAGGGAAACCTTCAATAATCCTGAAAAAAGTATCCGAGGCGGAATTCCGGTTCTTTTTCCACAAGCCGGCCTTTATTCAGGTCCATTTAGTCTAAAACACCATGGATTTGCAAAACAAAAACCTTGGAGAATAATCGAACAAACTTCAGATTCAATCACTGTAGGACTTTCTTCCGACGAACAGACCAAGAAGGACTATCCTTTCGATTTTGAGTTACGTTTAAAAGCAAAGGTTTGTCAGGAGAAACTAGATTATATAATGACAATAAAAAATACCGGCATAGTGTCTCTGCCCACTACTTACGGAACGCATCCTTACTTTGGGATTTTAGATTCTGAAAAATCAAAAGTTATTATTGATAATATTCAAAATTTTAATTCGCAAAAAGTTGATTGGACCAAAGATTACGGTGTTAAATTTCCAAACCCCGGAAAAGTTAAAATTTTAATACCCAAAAATGACAAAACTCCACAGAAAGAAATATTGGTAGAAAGTGATCCCAAATTGTTCCAACTGATTTATGTCTGGCATGAGGTAGGAAAGAATTTTATCTGTGTTGAACCCTGGACCAGAAACGACTATGACCTCAATAATCCTGAACGATGTATTTTGATCAGGCCAAATATACAAATGGAATTCCCAATTTCAATCTTCGTAAAAAATTTGCCTCATTTTATCCCTTGACATCATTAATGATCTTTTGCATGATATATGTATGGCAAAGAAAAAAATTACAAAACGAACAGCAAGAAAAGCGAAGGGACTGCTTGAAAATCATCCAAACTTAATCTGGTTAGTTCCCTTGCTGATTGTCGCTTATTACCTTTTCACCATAATCGTCAAACCATAGCTTCGGAAGTATCTGTTCTTAAATTCAAAACTTTTGCTATACTTATTTTATGCAACTTAGAACAATAACATTAGCTGATTATCCAAAACTAATTGAATTTTGGAAAGAAAATTACTTTATTTTTGACATGGATAGCTTGGAACATTTTTCTATTTTTCTTGAGAAAAATCCCGAATCAAGCGTTTTAATTGAAGAAAACGGAAAGATTATCGGAACTGCTTTACGATCGTACGACGGTAGAAGGGGATATTTGCAAAAAGTAGTAACCAGCAAAAGCTACCGTCAAAAAGGAATAGGCATTCAGCTTGTAAAAGAAGTTATAGAAAGATTAAAAAAAGCCGGTGCGGTTTATGTGCCGATAAATGTAAAGGAACAGCTTATACCTTTTTATGAAAAATGCGGATTTATCAGAAAAGATTCCATCTCTATGAGCCTGAACACGCAGGGAGACGCGAAACCGAAACAGTCCTTAGAATAAGCCAAAGTTTAATTGAGAATCCGCTGTATTGACAAAGATATTATATCTTGGTTATTATATTAATATAGTCTTTAATGAGAATGAATTTATTAAAACTTAATTTCAAAAAAGAAAAAGGTTTTACCCTCATCGAGTTACTGCTTGTTATTGGAATTTTAGCGACTCTATTGGCAATTACTCTTGTCGCAATAAATCCGACAAGACAATTTCAGGCTGCTAACAACACAAAAAGACGAAACGACGTAAACGTAATTTTGAACGCAATCAATCAATACCAAGCCGAACATTCGGGTTCACTTCCCGCTACAATTCCTGCGACTGCAACAGTAATCGGAAATGGAACCGGACAACTGGATCTTTGTTCCGCTCTTGTAACTACGTATATTGCAGCACTACCGGTTGATCCGAATACAAATAGCGGGACAAACGTAACTAATTGCGGACCGTCGTATAACACGAATTACAGCGCCTCAATGAGCGCCACGAACAACAGATTAATAATTAGTGCTCCGGGAACAGAAGGGGGAATCTCCACAATCTCCGTCATGAGATAATCAAAAAATCCCACTCGAAATCCGAACTTCGAACCAGTTTTAGAAGAATATTGTGCTATATTTCTTAGTATAAGAAAGTATGCTTTGAATAAATTACTTGTATATGCGGGGAATGTGAGAATTATTTAATTCTTACTGGAGCTATTATCGAATCGCTCTTTTCAAAAGAAATTACTTCATTTAATTCAATGCCATAGGAAATTTTATTGTCTTGATCTTTAAATTCCTGTACAGTACCCCTAAACTTAAGCTTTCCATTAAAAAGTAGTGTATCTTCGGGAGCAATAGCCGTGGCTTCGCTTGTTTCGACTAATTGCTCAAGCCATATAAACTTGCTTTTTGGATTAGTATCAGCCTGAAAACGATAGTTCTCAGAAAGAGTATTCTCCTTGCCTTGAAATCCTCCTGTAAATTGCCAAAACGAAAGACCTTCTGTCTCTATACACTGCCCGGAATATTTCTCTGGATTATTTATCAAGTCATCAATTTTAACAAATGACACTTCTGATTCCTTTGCGGCTTGCACTAATTGATATTCAAAGTCTATTCCCTGAATAGGCGTCTCGGGGTAAGCTGTAACAGGCGTTAAATTTTTACCTACTGAGGAGGGAGACTCAATTCCCACGCTCGAGCAACCAACAGACGTAGCGACAATTGCAATGCCAGCACTAACGCTAATAGCTGTTTTTATATTTTTACTAATTCTTTCTTTTGAAAAAAATCTTTCCGACATAAGAAACATTATATCTCATAGTATTATTTTTGTCAAGTTCTCGGTTCTTGGTTCGAAGTCGCATCGAACTTAGATGTTCTGCAATTATTTTGGATACTAATTTTCTGTCAATAACTGTGTGAGCCCGAAATCCCGAACTCCGAACAGATTTTAGAAACATATCAAAAAACTTATAATTTTTTCAGAGATACGTTATTAAGCTTGACTGATTTTACCAAATCTTCAGAGTAAATACCGTGAATTTACCTCAAAAGTTATTCAAATTCACGCTAATTTGACAAAATGTCGTTAATTTGCTATAATAATTCAAATTATGGCTACATCTAAACTCATCAAGGATAGAATAAGAATCCTCAAGCAGGAATATGACCATTTGCGAATCGGCAAAGAATCTCTTCTAAAGATTATTGATGAGGCTGGAATTGCGGAAAGTGTTTACAACTCAAATGCCATAGAAAACTCTACACTTACACTTCCGGAAACCGAAAAAATCCTTCTTGAAATGGAAGTTTCCCATAATATTTCTCTTAGAGAAGTATTTGAGGCAAAAAATCTTGCCCGCGTAATGGAATATGTTAAATCGAGGTCTCAGGAAGAACTGACTGAAGAGAAAATTCTTTTTTTGCATAAAATGCTCATTGAAAATATTGATGAAGATATCTCCGGACGTTTCCGCAATGAGCATGAATATGTCAGGGTCGGCACTCATATTGCGCCTGCCCCAGAACATATAAAACGCATGATTGAGGAAGCATTGGTTACATATTCAAGCGACCAAGAAACATATTTTGCAGACAAAATTGCCAATTTTCACCTTTATTTCGAAACAATACATCCGTTTAACGATGGGAATGGCAGAATAGGAAGGGTAATTATAAATTATCAACTCTACAGACTTGGGTTTCCGGGAATAATTATTAGGGATAAGGAAAAGAAATTATATTATCGTAGTTTCGAAGAATATCGAAGTAATAAGGCTACCAAAGCAGCAGAGAAAATTATTTCCCTTGCTCTTATGGAAGCAATTCATAAAAGAATTGCATACCTAAAAGGCAATGTGATTGTTAACCTCACAGAATATGCAAATAGAATTAATAAACCAATTTCTACGATTTTAAATGCCGCAAAACGTCAAACTATCCCGGCTTTTAGAGAAAAAGGGGTATGGAAAATAGGAGTATAATTTTCGTGAGCCGTATGGGTCTGACACCTCTTAGTCTCATAACCATACTTCCTGCATAGTGTATTACATCGAGGCTAAATCCTCCTACGCTGAAGCTGCGGTAGAACAGGTGAGACAAATGAGACACCCGAAAGGTATGTTTTACAAGATTATAGATAGACTTATAGCCTATGATGGGCTTTATTATTTTGTATGTAGACATTTTTAATAAATTTTATTATATACTTTATCTATGCCATATAATCCCTTAACCTTTGAAGAAAGAAAAGTTATCGAAGACAAAGAAACAGAGACACCGTTTACTGGAGAATATGATAATTTTTATGAAAAAGGAACTTTTATTTGTAAAAGATGCAATGCTCCCTTATTTTCCTCAAAAGCTAAATTTGATGCGGGATGCGGATGGCCATCATTTGATGAAGACTTTCCTAATGCAATTAAAAGATTATCTGATTCGGATGGACAAAGAACAGAAATAGAATGCAGCAGTTGCGGTGCTCATTTGGGACATGTTTTCGAAGGAGAAAATTTAACAAATAAAAATATCAGACATTGTGTTAATTCTTTATCAATTCTCTTTATTCCAAAAGGAAAGGAGTTGCCAGAAGTAATTAATGAATGAGGAAGTTGCTACTCTTGCTGGAGGATGTTTTTGGTGTACTGAGGCAATTTTCAAAAGATTTAAAGGTGTAATATCTGTTTTACCAGGATATGCAGGAGGAACAGTTGCCAATCCAAGCTATGAAGAAGTTTGTTCTGGTAAAACAGGTCATGCTGAAGCAATCCAAATAGAATTTGATCCAAAACAAATTTCCTATGAAAAAATTCTTGATGTCTTTTGGCATACACACAATCCAACAACTCTAAACCAACAAGGAAATGATATCGGCATCCAGTATCGTTCTGTAATTTTTTATCATGACGAAAAACAAAAAGAAATTGCAGAAAAATCAAAGAAAGAATTAAAAAAAGAAGGAATATATAAAGACCACATTGTCACTGAAATAACCCCCTTTACCAATTTTTATATAGCTGAAGATTATCATAAAAATTATTTTGAAAAACATTCCAATGCTCCCTATTGTAGCCTTGTAATCACTCTAAAAATTCATAAATTGCTTGAGCAATATAGTAATGATCTAAAGGATAAATACAAAAAAGAAGAATAGGATCCAACAAATTATACCTTAAAATAACTACTTCTTGCATATTCTTAAGAAATCAATTACCTTAATATTAGCTTAAGTTTTTCTGAAGAATATTATGAACTGCCCTTATAATATTTTTACCCATAAAGTGTTCTCTTCGCACACTACATCCTTTCGCTATTTGCGAATAACTAATATTAATTCCCATTGTGAGAGGAGGTGAAAATACATGAAGGCACTGTATATTATTGCATTAGTCCTTTTGGTTGTAGGAGGACTCAACTGGGGACTAGTTGGACTTTTTAAATTTGATTTGGTAGCAGCTATTCTTGGAAATATGTCTATGCTCTCAAGAGTAGTTTACAGTTTAGTAGGTCTTTCAGCAGTTTATATTGGCTTGGCTTCTTTAATGAAGTCTAAATAATGGTTTCTCTGGTGGCATAATTTTACTTCTTGTGAATTATGCCACTTTCAGAGGTTATTATTTTATAATTAAAATGAGAAAAAATAATTTGCACTCAAAAAAAGACGTCATCCACTAAGTTCTAAATGTTGTTTTTGCAATTACACAAATTTTTGCTGGATATTTTTTAACCATACTTGGTATTGAAAGAAGTATCAGTGGACAATTGAACGTCAATGAAACACCCGTGGTCCCTGCTGATTATGCTTTTTCTATTTGGGGTATTCTTGGCAAGCAACAGCAAGCCAATCGAAGATAGCCAACAGGTCACTTAGAACACATGAAGTTGTGTGAGCCGTATGGGTCCGGCACCTGTTAGTCCCATAACCTATGAGCTCGAAATCTCGAACTTCGAACCAGTTTTGGAAGAATATCAAAAGATATACTATTCTTTTAAGCAATTCATACGATAAGATCGATTGATAGACATAGATAAATTAAAGTATTCAAAATCCTCAAGGGAAAACGTAATAGAGAAGTTAATAAAGCAAAATTTCAGATATTTATCTGCTTGCGCAACTAATTACCTACCAGGAGTAAAAGTGTCTGGACCCCAATATCGGCTTCTATCTTCAATTGTCTTTTCATATAAAATAGTTGGACTAGTCATTGCTTTTGCTAAGGCATCATCAAACATTTTTATATTTGAGAAATCTGTTTGAAGTTGAAGAGACCCACCTGTAATAGTAGCCCTATGTTCATCTGATATTCTGACATAGACAGCATGAAGCCACCGCTGATGTAAAACTTGACTCCAAGAACTGTTATATCCGCTACCCGACTTTAAGACCTTTTTTCTCCAATCTGCTTCTTTTTTAAAACGTATACCCAAGGCGGTTTCTTTTGGTTCAGTAAACCATTCTTTAGGCGGTTTAGTCGGAAGAGGTTCCCAAAAGTGCTTCTCTGTAACTATATTGTCGACTCCGAAGAACTCGGTCTTTGCTGATTGATTCTTTCTATCCTTTCGATAATCATTTAGAAAAACTTCTGAATAATGCGGTGATGATTTGTGAAATGCTCGAGTAACCTCTTCTTTTAGCTGTAACTGCTTTCTATCTAATTCAGGAGCCTTATTACCTGAACGTGAATCTAAATCAGGCCAGTAATAATTCATGTAGAGGGTTAAATCGTAATCAAAGCCAGTAATCTTAGATACTCCATTTAAATAATCTTTATAACCAAGCGCATCGAATTGCCCGAGAATAGAGATAAGAGTCTGGCAATCTGAGATAAAACCTGCGGCATTAACTTCATGCTTAAGTTGTTCTTGTGCTTGCCTATCTGTTGTCTCTTGTGTAACAAGCCTAATTTGTTTTTCTGCTTCTGCTTTATGTACTAACCCTTCTTGGATATCCTGCTGTCTTCTTCTTTCTATTTCTCCCAAAAATCCTGTCATGTAAGTTACATTATACGCCCTATAGTTAAATATTGCAAAAGCTAATTGTGGTTCGAATCGAATCGGGGTGGATCATTTTGAGTAAAAGTTTTGGAGCTAAATATCTATCAAAAACTGTGTGAGCCGTATGGGTCCGGCACCTGTTAGTCCCATAACAACCCCCTTGGAGTAGAATATCACATCGAGGTTATTTAAACTATTATTGTATCGTCAGTGGTTGAGCTGCCAATTCTGAAATGGTTTTCTCTATAAGCACCTCTTGAAGGGCATTAGCTGTCTCAAAAGAAAACCAAGCACTTATGGGTTTTCCTGTCTCTGGATTAATCAGAATATCCTCTGCTATCGGAGCATCTGAAGGATCGCTTCGTCTACCCGTGGCTAACACTCGAGCATCAGTAAAACCCTGTCCGTAAAAGCTTTTTGGATTCTCTTCAGGTATTTGTCTTAAATATGCTGTTGCCTCAGGGCTATCAGCCAGCATAGCTTTCCCTGTTTCTGGATTAATTACTGGCATTCCATTGCCACCTAGTAATATAGGGACGGGAAGTATGGGGTCAACAGACAGTGCAGTTTTAAGGGATATCCATTTCTGAAACAAATTGCTATTATCGGTACCATCATCATAGCTCTTTTCCACGCTGATATTGCCACTTGCTCTTTCCGCTGTTAAAATTTCTAGTTGTTTATCTATCTTACTTACAGCTTGTCTTTCCAAAATTTTATATTGTTCCTCTGATAGCTTTAATTTCCCCATTAAATTTTTGTTCTCGTACTTGCCAAAAATCTCTTGCTTAATTGGAGTTAATCTTTCATCAATACTTTTTACTAAATCTACATATTCTTGAGGCACTTCATGTATGTCCCACGTAAATCCTGCAGCATCATTCGCTATATTATATTTTATATGATTATGTAAAGCGGGTAATCCTACTGCAACAGCAACCGCTCCGGTTGCCAATATTACGTTCCTTATCAATTTTCCTGTATGTTGCGTTGGTCTCTCCGGTGTCATATTTTTTGATTCTGCTAATTTTAGTATTAGTTAGGAGGTGGGTCTAACTGATTTCTTAATACCTATGTCCTGTAGTATGCGTTAGTTGAGCTTGCTTGTCAATAAATAGAATTATTTAATCGAAAAGGAAAGTTATAAATTTTCTTAGTAGATTTTAAAAACTAAAGACTTTGTGAGCC
>Ga0182027_10004595_pt1 | contig 21345 bp, 13 predicted proteins | sample 712E1DmetaG_FD_121300 | JGI IMG/M metagenome (GOLD analysis project Ga0182027, IMG submission 121300) | Permafrost microbial communities from Stordalen Mire, Sweden - 712E1D metaG (Illumina Assembly) | ecosystem: Environmental > Terrestrial > Soil > Wetlands > Permafrost | place: Sweden...
CTTGCCGGCGCCATCACGGCCATCATGACCGGGAACGCCTACGAGCAGAGCGCGGAGATCGCCGCCAACATCGGCGCGTTTCCCGGATACCGCGACGCCCGCTGCGCCCATGTTTCCGCGCCGCTGGCCAAGGACAATGTCGAATCCATGCTCGGCGTCATTCAGCAGCATCGCGACGCCGTCGAAAAAATCCAGCCGAGCCGAGAATTCAATTATTTGAAGGACGAGGCGCGCAAGACCTGGGAAGGCGCGCTGGCCAAGGGCCGCCAACACGGCTACCGCAACGCCCAGGTCACCGTGCTCGCCCCGACCGGCACCATCGCGTTCCTGATGGATTGCGATACGACCGGTGTCGAGCCGGACATCGCGCTGGTCAAATACAAGCTCCTCGCCGGCGGCGGCATGTTGAAGATCGTCAACCGCGGCGTGCCCGATGCGTTGCGCCGCTTCGGTTACGGCGCAAAGGAAATCGAAGGCATCATCGCGCACATTGAAAGATTTGACACGATTGAGGGCGTGGAAGAAAACGGCAAGACCATTGCCAGCGGCCTCAAGCCGGAACATCTGGCGGTGTTTGATTGCGCGTTCAAGCCGTATCGCGGCAAGCGCAGCATCCATTACCTGGCGCACCTGAAGATGATGGCCGCCGCGCAGCCGTTTATCAGCGGCGCGATTTCCAAAACCGTCAACATGTCCAAGGAATGCACTGTTGAGCAAATCCGCGATACTTACGTGCAGGCATGGAAGATGGGATTGAAATGCGTGGCCATTTATCGCGACGGTTCGAAACGCTCACAACCGTTGAACACCAAAAAGGGCAGCGGCAAATCCACTGGCGCAACCATGGCGGATGTTTCACTGTTTGAAACCCGCATCAAGGAACTCGAAGCCGAAGTTGCCAGACTGCGCACCGAAACTGGCAAACCGATCCGCCGCCGCTTGTCCGACACACGCACGGCGGTCACGCACAAATTCGACATTGCCGGCCATGAAGGTTACATGACGGTCGGGTTGTTTGGGGACGGTCAGCCGGGCGAATTGTTCATCACGATGGCCAAGGAAGGTTCGACCATCGGCGGTCTGATGGACAGCATCGGCACACTCACCAGCATTACTTTGCAATATGGCGTGCCGCTGGAGGCGCTCGTAAAGAAATTCGCACACCAGCGTTTCGAGCCGAGTGGCTTCACAAAAAATCCTGAAATCCGCAACGCGTCCTCGATTACCGATTACGTGTTCCGCTGGCTCGCGCTACAGTTCGTCCACGGTTACCGCGAAAGCGTCAGCCTTGCGCGCACCCAACCGGAACTGGCGATGCCGGGTTTGGCGGAGGAAGAAAAAAAAAGGGTGAACCGGCCGGTGCGTGAACTGCCAATCGCCGAGGAAAACGACGTGCCTGAAGTTAAGACTGGCAATGGCAATGGCCATCACGCATCCACCGAACATACCATCAAAAACTTGAACGATGCCCTTGCACATTTTCAGGAGGATGCTCCCACGTGCCCGAACTGCGGCCATGTCGCGGTGCGAAACGGCGCGTGTTACAAATGCCTGAACTGCGGCGAAAGCCTTGGCTGCTCTTAATTTGAGGAACCGAGTAACGCACAGACAGGCTGGAGAACCAGTTTCTCCAGCCTGTTTTGTATTTTGACGCAGCACACCGGGACAGGGCTTTTTACCCTTTTTCCTGCACTTGTCTCACGTCATCACCGCGACTATGCTCCGGCCATGAGCGATACCACCAGTTTCATTCGCGAAGATCCCTGGCGCATCTTCCGCATCATGTCCGAGTTTGTGGATTCATTTCAGACGCTTTCTCAAATTGGCCCGGCAGTCACGATTTTCGGCTCCGCGCGGATGCGACCGAACGACAAGTATTACCACGCTGCAACTGCCATCGCCAAAGGACTTGCACAGCACAATCTCGCCGTCATCACCGGCGGCGGCCATGGAATCATGGAGGCCGCGAATAAAGGCGCGACGCAAGGAGGTGGCAAATCTGTCGGCCTCAACATCGAACTGCCGCACGAGCAAACCAGTAATCGTTTTATTAATATGCCGTTGCACTTTCATTATTTTTTCGCGCGCAAAGTGTGTTTTGCAAAATACAGCATCGGCTTTGTGTTCATGCCGGGCGGCTTGGGCACACTCGACGAATTTTTTGAAATCACCACGCTCGTGCAGACCGAACGCATCCCGGAATTTCCCCTCATCCTTTTTGGACGCGACCATTGGAAAGGACTGTTGCACTGGCTGAAATCCGAGGTGCAGGACAAGCATGGCTTTATCGGTTCCGGCGACCTCGACCTTGTCAAAATAACCGACGATCCGCAGGAGGTCGTTGATATCATTTTGGACTATGAACGCCGTGTCGGCCAGCCGGGTGTCCTCCCCAAAGCATTTGTATAATTGGAACGATGCGCCCGCTTGCAGGAAATTGCCACCATACACACACCTGAATTGTTTATCGGAGAGGCGCTTGACGAGACGCGCCAGGATCAGAGGCTGCTTGCTGGTTTGATAATTTGTATCAGTTATTATCAAATCGCCTTGACGCTTTTGAAATCATTTGTACTAGGTGAGCGCTTTGAAGCAGATGCTGGCAAAAACGAAATGGGCAGTGTCGCCAGTTTGAAGTTTGGAGGAAGTTATGGTCGGAAAGCGAATGGAACGAGCATTGCAAAAACAAGCCCCATCCGGCACGAGGGTGTGGGGCTTCCTTCATCGTGCAAACCAATCCCCTGAATCAGGAGGCCATTATGATTGAAACTCAGGGTCTTGAACATTGTTTGTCTTTCATCAACAGCCAGTTGCAAAGCGCCGACGAATCGAAAGCCTTCGCAAAAAATGGGGCTCGCCGCGCCGTGACAATCTCCAGACAAACTGGTTGCGGAGCATTCGCAATCGCTGAAAAACTGGCCCACTACTTGCAAGAACGTTCGCCAAAGAATGTCCCTCCGTGGACTGTGTTCGAGCGCAATCTCATAGACAAAGTCCTGGAAGACCACAATCTGCCCGCTTATCTGGCCAAATTCCTGCCGGAAGACCGCGCCTCGGAACTCGAAGACTTCCTGAATGAACTATTCGCGGTGCGTCCGCCATCCAGCACCATCATCCGCCAAACCGCAGAGACCATCCTTAAGCTGGCCGCGCTGGGAAACGTGATTCTCATTGGCCGCAGTAGCAACATGATCACGGCGAAGTTGCCGGATGTCCTTCATGTGCGTCTGGTCGCCCCGTTCGAAAAGCGCGTCGAACACGCCCATAAATTCTACGGCATGACCGAGCCGGAAGCGCGCAAGTTTTGCCAAACCGAGGATCATGGCCGTGAACGCTATTTAAAAAAATATTTCGATGCCGACATTAATGATCCCCTGCTCTATCACATGGTAATCAACACCGCCCAGTTTGATAACGATGCCATCGCAAAACTTGTTGGGGAAGCGGTTTTGAACCTCTGATTAAGGCGAACGCCGGCCGGCTGCATTCGAATAATTTCCGTTCATTAAGCGAGTTCTATCTTGGGTCAGCGCTTCGTCTTTGGCTTAATGCTCACATGCCTGCGGACTTTCAACATCGTTTTGCCCGCGCGCGACGAAGAAAGCGCAGCGGCTGGCGATGGTTGCTCGTGTTGATTGCGGTGGCAGCAGTGACGTGGATTTGGTGGCGACATGAACATCCGAAGAAAATGGTCCGCCCGCTGAAAACTGCCGCCACATCGCTTGCGAAACCGTTGATTATCGCGCGCCAATCGCCGGATGATTTTCCACGACCCGTTCGCGATGTTTTGGAAGCACAAATAGCGCTGGTGCGCCGCGCCATTTCTCCAGGTTCGATTGATGCCGCGCTCGGTTCGCAAACGCGCGAGGCCATGTCGGTTTTTCAAGAATTCCAAAACCTGTCCCAGACCGGCTTGCTCGATACAAATACACGTGCGCGGCTCATGCTCGATGCGCCGTTGTTGACGACTTACACGGTCACAACGAATGACCTCGCGCGGTTGCAGCCGCTCGGCAAAACGTGGCTCGCCAAGTCGCAGCAAACAGCACTCGACTACGAAACTGAACTGGAACTCGTTGCGGAAAAAAGCCACTCGCATCCCGCATTGATTCGCCGGCTGAATCCAAGTGTGAATTGGACAAACATCACGCCGGGCACGGTTCTACAGATTCCAGACGCGAATTATCTCGCATCCACAAACAAGGCGGCGTTTGTGGTCATTCATCTCGATGGAAAATTTCTTGAGGCGTTCAGCCCGGAAACGAATTTGCTCGTGCATTTTCCATGCAGCATTGCCGCACACGTTGAAAAACGGCCTGTGGGTGAATTACACGTTGCCGTCATCGCGCCGAATCCGAATTACACGTTCGACCCGGAACTTTTTCCCGAGTCACTTGAGGCACGGCAGTTGCAGCAGAAATTGGTTTTGCCTCCCGGTCCGAATAATCCAGTCGGCGTGGTCTGGATTGGTCTGGACAAAACGGGTTATGGCATTCACGGCACGCCAAATCCAGAGCAGGTGGGACGGACGGAATCGCACGGGTGTTTCCGGCTGGCGAACTGGGACGCGGAGTATTTGATGCAGCTCGCCTGGATTGGAATGCCCGTTTTTGTCGAGCCATAAGGATTACACTTGCGCGGCTCTGTATATTCGCGTAAATCACACCTGATTCCAGCCCGACCGCCGGTGCCGGGTTTTAAAAATCTGATGCACAAAAAGACTGATTGGGACAACCATTTCGCCTCAAAGATGTTTGAACCATAAATACAAAATGCGTAAACCTTCCAAAAGCCGGAACGATCAGCAAAAAGCGCCGAAAGAACTTCAACCTGCCGATGAACGTTTAAACCTGATCGCCCGCGCAACGAACGACGTGCTATGGGATTGGGATTTGAAAACCAACCATGTGTGGCGCACTGAAGGCGCGAGCGAAACGTTCGGCTATCCACCGGATGAATTGTCCTCCAACCCGGAACACTGGGTCAACCGCATTCATCACGATGATCAAAAGCGGGTTCATGAAGGAATTCATGCGGTCATTCTCAACGGCGAAAAACACTGGCAAGATGAATATCGCTTCCGGTGCAAGAGCGGCTCCTACGCAGTGGCATTGGATCGCGGTTATGTGATCCGTGACACGTCAGGCAAAGCCATCCGGATGGTTGGCGTGATGACGGACATCACCAAACATAAGGAGATGGAACTTCAGTTGGTGCAAGAACGCAATTTGTTGCGCACGGTCATTGATAATCTGCCGGATGCCATTTATGCCAAGGACAGCGCTGTGCGCAAGACATTGGCCAACCCGGCGGATTTGAAAAACATGGGGTGCAAAACGGAGGCCGAGGCGCTGGATAAAACGGATTTCGAGTTTTATCCAAAGGATATCGCCGCGAAACTTTATGAGGACGACCAGGCGGTGCTTTGGAAGGGCTTGTCCGTCATCAACCGCGAAGAGAAAGTTGTCAGGCCTAATGGTGAAGTCCGCTGGTTGCTCACCACAAAAATCCCCTGGCGCAATGCCGCCGGCAAGATCGTCGGTCTCGTCGGCATCGGGCACGACATCACCAAGCAGAAGGAGACGGAAATAAAATTAATGGAAGAGCGCAATCTATGGCGCACAGTAATTGAAAACCTGCCGGATTGTATCTACGCCAAAGACGGCAGTGCACGCAAGATTATGGCCAACCCGGCCGACTTGAAAAATCTGGGATGCAAAACCGAGGCCGAGGTGCTGGGTAAGACGGATTTTGAGTTTTTCCCGAAGGAAGTCGCCGCAAAACTTTTTGAAGACGACCAGGCAGTGCTTTGGAAAGGTCAGTCGCTCATCAACCGTGAGGAAAAAATCGTCCGGTCTGATGGTGAAGCCCGCTGGTTGCTCACCACGAAAGTGCCCTGGCGTGATCCTACCGGCAAGATTATCGGTCTCGTCGGCATTGGCCGGGATATCACGAGCAAAAAAAACTTGGAAGCGCAGTTTCTGCGCGCCCAACGAATGCAAAGCATAGGCCAGCTGGCCTCGGGCATTGCCCATGATTTTAATAACATTCTTGCGCCTATCTTGATTTCAACCGAGTTGCTGCGCCAAAAGGTTCAGGACAAGGAAGGTTTGGAATTGCTGGACTCGATGGAAGCGAGTGCCAAACGCGGCGCGGACATTGTCAAACAAGTCCTTTGGTTTGGCCGCGGATTGGAAGGACAACGCGAGCCACTTAATTCCAAACAACTCATTAAAGAGATCATTCGCATCATTTCTGAAACATTCAGCAAATCCATAGAGGTCGAAACTGATATTGCCACGGATGTTCACCCCGTCACAGGCGACCAGACGCAATTGCATCAAGTGTTGCTCAATCTCTCTGTCAATGCGCGCGATGCCATGCCAACTGGCGGCAAATTGAAGTTGGGAGTGCGTAATTTCACTGTCGATGCCCAATTTGCCAACTCGAACGCCGAAGCTAAACCGGGACCATATGTGTTGTTTGAAGTGACGGACACGGGACGTGGGATCCCGTTGGAAATTCGTGACCGGATTTTCGAGCCGTTTTTTACAACAAAGGAACTCGGCAAAGGCACTGGTTTGGGACTGTCCACCACCCTGTCCATCGTCAAAAGCCATGGTGGCTTCATTGTCGTAGAAAGTGAAACAGGGAAAGGCTCCACATTTCAGGTCTATTTGCCCGTGGCTCAATCCCAGCCTGCTTTAGACAAAGCTCCGGAGGAGAAAAATGTTCAACCGTCATAAAATTCTCATTACTCTGCCGGACGTTTTGCAGTAGTTCCCGGCAAGATCAAAAAAAGAAAATTTATGGTAAACACACCGCTGGAAACAAAATTGATGGAAGAGCGCAATTTATTGCGCACAATAATTGATAATATGCCGGATTGCATCTACGCCAAGGATAGCAGTGCGCGCAAGATCGTGGCCAACCCGGCCGACGTGAAGAACTTCATGGGATGCAAAACCGAGGCCGATGCCATTGGCAAAACTGACTTCGACCTCTTTCCGCATGATATCGCCGCATCATTCTTTACTGACGACCAGACGGTGCTTTGGAGAGGCCAATCGATCATCAACCGTGAGGAGAAAGTTATCAAACCTGACGGCGAAGTCCGCTGGTTACTCACGACAAAAGTTCCCTGGCGCGATTTCAACGGCAAAATCATCGGTCTGGTCGGCATCGGACGTGATATCACGGACAAAAAACGCTTGGAAGAGCAATCCCAGCGCGCCCAACGAATGGAAATCATCGGCCAGCTCGCCTCGGGTATTGCCCACGACCTCAACAACATTCTCGAGCCCATTCTGGCTTCCACCGCGTTGCTGCGCCAAAAGGTACAGGATAAGGAAGGCTTGGAATTGCTCGATTCGCTGGAAGCGAATGCCAAACGCGTTGGGGACGTTGTCAAACAAGTCCTTTGGTTTGGCCGCAAGCTGGAAGGCAAGCGCGACCCAGTCAATCCCGGGCAACTCCTCAAAGACGTCGTTCGCATCATTTCCGGAACATTCAGCAAATCCATAGAGGTGGAAACTGATATTGCCGCGGACGTTCACTCTGTTACAGGCAATCAGACGCAATTGCATCAAGTGTTGCTCAATCTTTGCGTCAACGCGCGCGACGCCATGCCAACTGGCGGCAAATTGAAGTTGGGAGTGCGTAATTTCACCGTCGATGCCCAGTTTGCCAACTCGAACGCCGAAGCCAAACCGGGGCCATATGTATTGTTTGAAGTGACAGACACGGGGTATGGGATCCCGTTGGAAATTCGCGACCAGATTTTCGAGCCGTTCTTTACGACGAAGAAAGAAGGCAAAGACAGGGGTTTGGGGTTGTCCACTGCACTGTTCATCGTCAAAAACCATGGTGGCTTCATTGAAGCGAAAAGCGAAGTTGAGAAAGGCTCTACATTTCAGGTTTATTTGCCCGTGGATCAGACCCAATCTCATTCAGACAAAGTTTCGGAAAAGAAAACCAATTAACCGCTGCAAAATTCTTGCCGTTCCCAGCACCCGGGAAAACAATCAACTGGGGGTGAACAGAATGGGCCGTGCCATCTGAAGCTGAAGGGATTGTGTAATTCCAAAATGGCGGATAAAGACAAATTATCATTGCCCAGTTGAAGGCTTTGGCCTAATTGTTTGGTAAATTCAACAAAGGAAATTTATGGTTATTGGACCAGGATTGATTATCGCAGTCATCGTGTTCGGTCTTGTTGTGGCAGGGCTTGTTGGCTTTGTCATCGGCGGCTACAACAAACTGGTTACGCTTCGCAACCGGTTCAAAAATGCCTACGCGCAGATTGATGTGCAACTCAAGCGGCGTTATGACCTGATCCCGAATTTGGTTGAGATTGCCAAGGGCTACATCAAGCACGAGCGTGAGACACTGGAGAATGTCACCAAGGCGCGCAACATCGCTTATACCGCCTCGCAGGCCGCCGCCGCCAATCCCGGCAACGCTGAAACCATGAAAAATCTGGCCTCCGCCGAAACTGGCCTTGCCGGAACCTTGAGCCGCCTGATGATGGTCGCCGAACAATACCCCAATCTGAAAGCCAACGAGAACATGATGCAGCTCACCGAAGAGCTGACCTCCACGGAAAACAAAATCTCCTTTGCGCGGCAGGCTTACAACGATTCCGTCATGGTTTACAACACCAACCGTGAAGTGTTCCCATCGAACATCATCGCTGGTATTTTCAACTTTGGCCCGGCAGAACTGTTTGTCGTTGACAAGCCGGAACAGAAGGATGCACCGAAGGTTTCATTCTCGTAAGTCGTGGGAGGGACGGCGTGCCGCCGTCCCCAATTAATATTTGGGACGGCAAAATGCCGTCCCTCCCCAAATGGACTTCTTCGCACGACAGGACAAAGCCAGAAAAAAAACCAAGCTGCTGGTTTTCTACTTTGTCGTCGCCGTCGCCGCACTCATCGTCGCCCTCTATTTCGCCTCGCTGGTCATTTTTACCGGCGTGCAATCGCACTACCACCACTATGGTGAACAGCCGCAGTTCGCTTTGTGGAATCCACAGCTCTTTCTCGGTGTCGCACTCGGCACTCTCGCGGTCATATTGATCGGCAGCGGTTACAAAACCATGGCGCTGGCGGCGGGCGGCAGCGTGGTTTCGGAAATGATGGGCGCGCGACTCGTGAATCCGAACGCGACCGATCCCGACGAGCGCAAACTGCTCAACGTCGTCGAGGAGATGGCCATCGCGTCGGGCGTGCCCGTGCCGCAAGTCTATGTCATGGACGAGGAAGACGGCATCAACGCCTTCGCCGCCGGCCACAACCCCGGCGACGCTACCGTTACCGTCACACGCGGCTGCATGAAAATTTTGTCGCGCGACGAATTACAGGGCGTTATCGGCCACGAATTCAGCCACATTCTTAATGGCGATATGCGGCTCAATCTGCGCCTCATGGGAATCATTTTTGGCATCCTTTGCCTCGCCATCATCGGACGGGTTCTTTTGCAGACGGCGCGCGGCGGCGGTCGCGGTCGCGGACAAAATCCGTTGCCACTGCTCGGCCTCGTCTTGCTGCTCATTGGTTACATCGGCGTTTTTTTTGGACGGCTCATCCAGGCCGCCGTCAGTCGCCAGCGTGAATTTCTCGCCGACGCCTCGTCCGTCCAATTCACGCGCAATCCGGGCGGCATCACCGGCGCGCTGAAAAAAATCGGCGGATTGGGTGAAACGGGTTCGCGCCTTGGTCACGCGCATGCCGAAGAGCTTTCTCACATGTTTTTTGGAAACGGTGTCAGTGAACCGTTCATCGGCCTGCTTGAAACTCATCCGCCACTTGAGGAACGCATCCGCGTCTTTGACCCGAATTTCGACGGGAAATTTCCCCACATTCGTTACAACGGGCGCAACCAGCCGCCTGAAGAAATTGCAAAACCGAAACATCCGCCAATGCCGGACCTTTTTGGCACGATGTTGGGCGGCGCGATCCTCGCCTCGGGTGATGCGGAAAAACCACCGGTCATCAAATCGCGTTCTGTTCTGCCAAACTTGGGTAAACCCACACCACTGCATCTCAAATACGCCGAGCAATTGCGCGATTCATTGCCTGAAACCATAAAAGCCACTTCGCGTGAACCGCTCGCCGCCGTCGCACTCATTTATGCCCTGCTGTTAAATTCGGATGCAGCGACGCGTACAACGCAACTCACCGAACTGGCCAAACGGGTTGAGCCTGTGGTCTGTCAGAAAACTGCCACGCTGTATCCCGATGTTTCCGCCGCTGCGACACATGCGCGGCTGCCAATTGTCAACCTCGCCCTGGGCGCGCTACGGCATTTGAGCGCAGAACAGTTCGACCAGTTTTCACAAACGCTTGAATGGCTCATCAAAAGCGACGGGAAGATTGAATTGTTTGAATTCGTTTTGCAGAAAATCGTTCTGCGCAACCTCGCGCCGCAATTTTCCAAGGTGCGTCCGCCGGTCATCCAGTTTTATTCGCTCAAACCGCTCGTGCCGGATTGTGTTGTCGTGTTGTCTGCGCTGGCAAACGTCAGCAGCAGCGACACTGCGGAAGTTCAAAAGGCTTTTGATCAAGGCACACCATATCTGCGCGCTTCAGACGGCGATCTAACATTGCTGCCCAGCGAACAATGCGATGTGAACCAGGTTGACACCGCGCTCAACCGTCTCGTGCAAGCCGTGCCGCAGATTAAAAAGAACCTGATTGAAGCCTGCATTCACACCGTTGCCGCCGACGGTGTCATTAAGGAAAGTGAAGCTGAACTGCTCCGCGCCATCGCCGACACGCTCGATTGCCCCATTCCGCCGTTTTTGGTGGACGATAAAGTTTCGTCAGCGGCCTGAATCGAAAACGGCGAATCCAAAACTATTCGCGCACTGCCGCACCGAGATTCTGTTTGAACTGCGCCACAAGTTTTTCGTGGGATGCATTTACTTCGGCATCCGTAAGCGTGCGTTCGGCATTCCGATAAGTAAACGCATAAGCCACGCTCTTTTGGCCGGTCGGAACGTTTTTCCCACGGAACACGTCGAACAACTCGACCGCCTCGAGGTCTGCCAGTTTTGTTTGTCTGACAACTTGCAACACCGCGTCATGTGTCGTCGCCTCCGGCACCAGCATCGCCACATCGCGCCGGACGGACGGAAATTGCGGCAATGCCTTGAACGATTTCGCCGGATTCCGCCGCGCCAGCAGTAAATCCAGATTCAATTCCGCCAACAGCACCGAATCGCGTAAATCGTATTTCTTCGCCAGCACCGGCGATAGCTGGCCGAGTTCCCCCAGCGTTTGCTTGCCAAGCTGAATCGTCGCCGACTCAAGGAATATTGCCGTGCCTTCCGCGCGGCGCGCAAACATCATGCCGCGCAAACCGAATTGCTCGAAAAATTCCTCGAGCAATCCCTTTAAATCCAGGGTGTCAAACTTCGCCTCGCGTTCGGCGCCGCTCCAAAACGACGCATTGCGCCGACCTGTCAATGCGATGGCCATGCGGCGTTCTTCACGTGTTTTTCCATCGGCTTTTGCAAAAACCCGCCCAATCTCAAACAGCGCCGCGTCATCATTCTTTCGGCTGACATTGTGCCGCAACGAGTGAATCAACCCGGGCAGCAAACTTGGTCGCAATACGTCCATGTCCGTGCTCAACGGATTGGAAAGCAGGACGAGTTCTGTAGTGTCGCGTGTCCCCACGCGATTATCGGCTGAGACAGCCGACGCTACAACCAAACCTGCTTCTGCATTCGCGATCAGCGTCTGTCCCTCTGCTTCATTCAAACCCAGGCTGCTCAAAATCCGGCGCGCCTCGGCAATCTGATCGTGAACCGAATCAAACGCATTTGTGCCAATCGCACCGCGCGGCGGTGTGGCTGGAATTTTGTCCACGCCATGAAGCCGGACGACTTCTTCAATCAGATCCACCTCGCGTTTCAAGTCCACGCGGAAGGTCGGAATTTGAAACGTCACCGGCTTGGGCGCGGCTTTGTCCGCCCCGACGGGTCGCACCTTGCGACCCACGGTTTTCAGGCCGAGCTGACCAAGGTAAAATTCGATTTCTTCCGGTCGCAGCTCGATACCGAGTAATTCGTTCACCTTGTGATGTCTCAAGGCGATTTGTTTTGGCTCAACCGGCTTGGGATAAGCGTCCACGATGCCTTCAGCCAACTGGCCGCCGGCAGTTTCAAGAATCAGTTGTGCTGCGCGCTGGCTTGCCCAATCGCAAATGCCGATGTCCGCGCCGCGCTCGAAGCGGTAACTTGACTCACTGCGCAGGCCAAGCGCCTTGCTTGTGCGACGGATGTTCGTCGGCGAGAAATATGCGCTCTCAATGAGCACATCCTTGGTTGAATCGTTAATTTCCGTGTTCTGACCGCCCATGACACCGGCAAGTGCGATACCTTTCTGTTCATCGGCGATAAGCAACATCTCCTTCGTGAGCGTGCGTTCAATCTTGTCGAGTGTTTTGAACTTCTCGCCGGCCTTCGCACAGCGAACTACAATGGTCGGTTTGCTGCCCTTTCCTTTGGCAATGAGATGATAATCGAATGCGTGCAGCGGATGGCCGGTCTCCATCAGCACGTAATTTGTCACATCCACGACATTGTTGATGCTGCGGATGCCGACTTTTTCGAGCGTCGAGCGCAACCAATCCGGGCTGGGACCGATTTTCACGCCTTTGACAACACGCGCCGTATAACGCGGACAAAGCTCCGCATCTTCGATACGGATGGAGACGAGATCGGCAACATTTTCGGATGGATGAGCTATGCGAGTCCCTGACTGTTCGGAAGAATTGGGGACTCGTGTAACTCGTCCCTCCGAGATTTGTGGAATTTTGAGCTTATTTCCTGTAACTGCCGCGATTTCGCGGGCAATGCCGATGACGCTGTTCCAATCCGGACGGTTCGGTGTGACTTCAAGATCGAACACCACATCGCCGCCGGTGCGGCCAAGATATTCGGCGAATGGCTGTCCGATTTTAGCGTCCGCCGGCAAAATGAGCAGACCGTCCACTTTGTCCGGCAAACCAAGCTCCTGCGGCGAACACATCATGCCGTGGCTGGTGATGCCGAAAACTTTTCGTTCCTTGATGACGAACGGTTCCTTTTCGCCGGGTAACGGCAACGCCGTGCCGGGGAGAGCGAGCGGGACTTTATCGCCGGGCTTGTGGTTCTGCGCACCGCAAACGATGGTGCGTTCGCCCTTGCCGTCGTTGACCTTGCACACGGAAAGCTTGTCCGAGCCGGGCACGTGGTCGCGCGTGAGGATTTGGGCGACAACGATGCCGTCGAACTCACCACCGGTTCTGCGGACGCCTTCGACTTCAAGGCCGAGCATCGTGAGCCGCTCCGCCAGTTGTTCGGGCGACCAATCGAAATCAACGTATTGTTTGAGCCAGTTGAAGGTGATTTTCATGAAACTTGAGATTTAAAATTGTTTCAAGAACCGCACATCGTTTTCGTAAAAGAGGCGGATGTCGTTGATGCCATAACGAATCATGGCGATGCGTTCGATGCCAAAGCCGAACGCCCAACCGGTCCAGATTTCGGGGTCGTAACCGACGATTTCAAACACCGCCGGATGCACCATGCCACAACCGGCAATTTCCAGCCATTCCTTGCCAAGTTTCTTCACGAGCTTGTTGCTGAAATCAATTTCAAAGCTCGGCTCGGTGTAGCTGAAATAATGCGGACGGAACCGGATTTTCGTTTCTTCGCCGAGCAGTTCCTTGAAGACAAATTCGACCGTGCCTTTGAGGTCGCCGACGGTGACGTTTTTGTCCACGTAAAGCCCTTCGATCTGCTGGAAAGTCGGGTTGTGCGTGGCGTCGGCGTTGTCGCGGCGATAGACGCGTCCCGGCACGATGATGCGCACCGGCGGCGGTTGCGATTTCATGACGCGGATTTGGACGGACGAGGTGTGGGTGCGGAGGAGTAATTTTGAGTTTTGAGTTTTGAGTTTTGAATCGGATTCAGCCTGCACGTAAAACGTGTCCTGCGTGTCGCGGGCGGGATGGTCGGCGGGCGTGTTGAGGGCGTCAAAGCAATGATACTCGTCTTCGATCTCCGGGCCGTCGGCAACGGCAAAGCCGAGCTTGCGAAAGGCGCGGACAATGTCTTCGGTCACCTGCGTAAGCGGATGGAGTTTGCCGAGCGCGCGGCGGCGTCCGGGCGCGCTGAAATCGGTCGGCTCCTTGGGCAGGGCGGCCTTGAGTTCGAGTTCAGTGCGGCGTTCGGCGAGCGCGGCTTCGAGTTCGACCTTGGCGGCGTTGATGAGTTTGCCGGCGACGGGTTTTTCCTCCTTCGACAACGTGCCGAGCTGTTTCATCAGCGCGGTGAATTTTCCGTGCGGGCCGATCCACGCGCCCTTGACCTGTTCGAGCGCGGCGGGGTTGGATGCTGCCTTCAGTTCCGCAAGGGCGGATTGTTTTAGCGGCTCAATGTCATTCAGGAGTCCCATAGAAATCGTGGATTAAGGGTAAAGCATGGAAAATGGAAATAAAAGAAAAACGGGCGAACCTTTTCAGGCCGCCCGTTGAGTGAATTGAAAATTGAATTTTCGCTTAAGTCTTCGCCAACGTAGCGGCGGGCTTGGCCTTCAGCGCGGTCTTGGCGATGTTCACCAGTTCGTTAAACGCGGCGGTATCTTGAGCCGCGATGTCAGCCAACACCTTGCGGTCGAGCGCGCACTTGGCGGCTTTGAGGCCTTCCATGAAGCGGCTGTAAGTCAGGCCAGCAGCGCGGGTGGCGGCGTTGATACGCACCTGCCAGAGGTAACGGAACGTGCGCTTCTTGCGGCGGCGGTCGCGATAAGCGTATTGGCGGCCATGGTCAACGGCATCGGAGGCGTAGCGATAAAGTTTCGAGCGGCGCATCCGGTAGCCTTTGGCGGCTGTAACCATCCGTTTGCGGCGTTTGCGGGAGGCGGCGGCGTTTGTAACTCGCATAAATCCAGGTTAAAGTTGATGTTTGAGGTTGAAAATGATCAGCCCCGGTGACTGAACGGCAGGTTTTGCGTGATGCGATAAACGTCCGTCGGATCCACCGTGGATCTGCCGCGAAGATTGCGGCGGCGTTTGGGACTCTTGCCTTGGGCCAGGTGCCGTCGACCGGCTCTGGTATACAGGACTTTTCCGCTGGCCGTAATTTTAAAACGTTTGGCCGCGGACTTTTTGGTTTTGACACCTTTGGGACGTCGCATAAATCAGGTCTTTCAAAAAAGAGCGCACACTCTACGTGACAACACGCGCCGAGGCAAGTGCCATTTTGTTTGTCTTTGCTTGAAGCCCAATCACTTGCCATTGGCTGGCGCGTGACCTATTTTCACGGTGATGAAATATCGTCGTCTTGGGCGGACAGGACTGATGATGCCGGTGATTTCCTGCGGCGGGATGCGTTATCAATTCAAATGGCAGGACGTGGACCCGAAGGAAATCCCGCAGGCAAACCAGAAAAATCTCGAGGATTGCATCCAGCGGGCGCTTGAACTCGGCATTCATCACATCGAAACCGCCCGGGGCTACGGCACGTCGGAAATGCAACTGGGCAACGTGCTGCCGAAATTGCCGCGCGAAAAAATCATCATCCAAACGAAGGTCAAGCCCTGCGCTACGCAGAAGGAATTTCTCGAAACGTTTGAGACTTCGATGAAATATCTGCGGCTGGACTACGTGGATCTGCTGGGGTTGCACGGCATCAACAACCGCGAGTTGCTGGACTGGTCGTTGAAGAAAAACGGCTGTCTGGCCGCCGCGCGCCAGTTGCAAAAGGAGGGCCGCGCCCGGTTCATCGGCTTTTCCACGCACGCGACAACCGACATCATTCTCGAAGCGGTCAACAGCGGTGAGTTCGATTATTGCAACGTCCACTGGTATTTCGTGAACGACTTGAACCGGGCTGCGATCGAAGCCGCGCACAAGCTCGACATGGGCGTGTTTATCATCAGCCCGAATGACAAGGGTGGAAAACTTTACGAGCCGCCGCCAAAGATGGTGGAACTGTGCGCACCCCTGTCGCCGATGGTGTTCAACGACCTTTACTGCCTGGCGCGACCGCAGGTGCATACGTTGAGTTGTGGTGTCGACAAGCCGGGCGATTTTGACGAACACGTCGCCGCGCTGAAATTTTACGACAAAATCCCGGAAACGATCGCGCCGATTGAAAGACGGCTGCGGGCGGAAATGGAGCGCGTGCTTGGCGCAGATTGGTGCGCGCGATGGTTTGAAGGCCTGCCGAATTACGTGGATGTGCCGGGACAAATCAACATTTCAGAAATCATGCGGCTATGGACTTACGCAAAGTCGCTCGACCTCGTAGCGTGGGGTAAAATGCGATACAACCTGTTGGGCCAGGCTGAACACTGGTTCCCCGGTGAGAACGCAGCCAAGGTATCCGAACTGGATTTATCGGCGACATTGCGGCACAGCCCGCTCGCCATCCGGATTCCCGAAATTTTGGAGGAATCGCACCGGATGCTGTTTGAGAAACCGGGGAAGCGGCTTAGCGAAAGTTAAAATAATTGACTTATGGACTGTTGGTACCGGTCATCGCGGATGGCTTGGTTAAATCAATTTGCGCTCCCTCGTTGAGTTGGGCAAGAACAGCAGCGGTTAAATCATTTTCACCGTCGTTGTAAAGCATGATCGGCGTCTGATTAATTGTTTCCGCCGCACTGTCAACAACCATGGCACAACCGGCGGCTTTCGCCCTGGCAGCCACGGCGGTTTTGATTTCGGCCAGAATATTGGCGCGCATCCGCTGGCTTTGCTCGCCAAGTGTCACCTGCGCCTGGCGCTCGAATTGGGCGATTGTGGTTTCTGAATCCTTGATTTGCTGATATTTGTCGGCGGCAGCCTGTTTGCGCTTCCCGCGTTCGTCAGCCGAAACGGCCTGATCATTGGCGGTGTCCAGCAGTTTTTGATATTCATCCCTGTCTTTTTTCAAACCGTCAATGAAACTGCGATCTTCCTTGTCGAGTTCCGCTTTGCGGTCGTTGAGCGCATTTTCGGCCTGTTTGGTTTTCCAGTAACCATCAAACAACTTACGCATGTCCACTGTGGCAATTTTGCCGGTTTGCGCCAGCGCCGAACCGCTCAAAAAAACCAGCAACAAAACTGTTGGAAAAATGACTCTTAAAATGCTTTTCATGAGGATAGGAAAGCAGAATCTGGCAGTTGCGTCAGCTAAAAATTTCGGGTGGGTGTCAGAACTTTTTCAGACGGAAAAACAAATCGTCATTCGTGACAGGCAATGTGATGGTATGCCATCTGTTGATCAGCACGGGTGGATTCGTAACGGAGTGCCAGGCATTGGTTGAGGGAAGGTTTGTGTTCGACTGCAGTGTGAATTCCGGTTCAAAGGCCGGCCAGGCCAGAGTGGCGTTGCTACTACCGTTTATCAAAATGAGCGCAGGCTGTTGCAAAAGGATTTTGGCAAGGAATGCGTTGGTCGTGCCGTTGAGCGTGGTTTGGCGGGCATCGAGCGTCGGGAAATTCGTTGAAGCAGTTTGACCGACGATGTAGGCGTTGTCGGCTGGATCCAGAGCAATGCCATAGCCGGAATCGTCGCTTAAACCACCCAAACAAGTTGAATAAAACAATCCCGAAGCATTTGTGTTAAATGCAATAACGAACACGTCATTGCCGCCGGAATTCGTAGCGCGGAGAAAACCAGAGGTATTAAACGTCGGGAAATTGGTCGAAGAAGTGGTGCCGACCACGAATGCGGTGCCGGACGAATCCACCGCCACACCATAGCCAGCATCCGAGGTATTGCCGCCAAAAAGCGCGGAGTAACCAACCATCGCATTTGTGCCATTCCATTGGATTTGAGTCAGGAAAGCATTTGTGGTGACAGTGTAGCCATATAAATTGTTGGCGAGGTAGTTTGGAACGAAACCGACGGTATTGGGAAAATTTGTTGATGTTGTCGAGCCGGTCACATACGCGTTGCCCAAACCATCAACGGCAATGCCGTTGGCAACGTCGCTGTTCATGCCGCCGAGGTAGGTTGAATATACCAAGTTGGTGCAGGAAGGCGTAAATTTGGCAATAAACGCATTTGTTGAGCCATTCAGCAAATAACCGTTCCAGATATAATTGGTGATGAATATCTGGTTGGTTCCCACGCCGTTTGTCAAAATCAGTTGTTGAACCAATGCGTTGGTCGTAGGAAAATTCGTCGAGGCGGTAAAACCAGCCACATAAACACAATTGGAGTGATCAACGGCTATGCCTTTGCCTTCATCAAAATTGGTGCCACCGAAATAGGAAGAATAAATCAAATTTGTACCATAGGCGCTGATTTCGGTTACAAACGCATTTGCGTTGTTGTAAAAGGAATTGGGGCAGGCTAAATGTTTTTGCAGTGCGTTCGGGGTCGTCGGAAAATTCGTCGAGAAGGTAAAGCCTGTCACATAAGCATTGTCCGAAGCATCCAGCACGATGCTGTAAGCTGCGTCGGAGCTATTGCCCCCCAGATAAGTTGAATAAATCAAATTAGAACCACCAGAATTGAGTTTCGTCACAAAGGCGTCCGCTGGATCAATGCCAACGTTTTTGTCAATTTGTCCGCCGATGTTGGCGTAACCGGGAATTGCATTTGTTGTCGGGAAATCGGGCGAACTGGTCGCGCCAGTTATGTATGCATTGTTATCTCCGTCCACGGCAATGCCATAAGCCGCATCGTCCCCACTACCGCCAAGATAAGTGAGATAAATCAAATTCGTGCCAAGATTATCAAATTTTGCAACGAACGCGTCACCGGCATATGTGCCACCGTGATAATTTGTCTGGTATGCTCCGGGAGGAACCGGCCAGTTCGTCAATTGCATTGAAAATGTTTCGCCCGCGATATAGATAGCACCGTTTGTATCCAGTGAAATTGCCCGCGGTATTTCGCCGGCATTGCCGCCAAAATAAGTCGAGTAACTCAAAATAGGATCAATCACCAACGGCAGTGCGTGATTATATTTGCCAATGTCAAACGCGACGGTGCGGGCATCCACGATTTTGTAGCCGCCGCTGACTTCCTCGTTCGCCCCATTGACAGTCTGATAAAGGAGCGGTTTGGGTTGGCGAACTTCATCCTTGCCGATGGTCAAAATCAATTCACCCCGGGGACTGATGGAGATTTTATCCACACCGGCGAATCGGATCGCAACCTTTTGCGGATCTGCATGCGGTGCGATGGTAAAATCGTATTCGAGCTGTTGCTGGTTGCCGTAGTATATCAAGCTGATGCCGGGGTAAAGTTGCTCAACCCGCACTTGCGCAAATGTCGCCACGCCGGTGCGCCACTGCGCCGGGTCATTGCCGATGAGATAATTGATTTTGCCGGATTGTTCGGCATCACCGCAAATCGGCGACTGGGCATTGGCATTGACAAATTGCATCCGCACGGCGCATGAGGAAATCTTGCCTGAAATTGCATCCGTTTTGCAGAGGATGAGCCGGGATTCATTCGGAGAAATCAAAAACTGACAATCACGCCCGCGTGCGAGGAACCACGCCGGGTTGTCTGCCTGGCCAAGATTCGCTTCAAAATAAAGCGGCAGATTGCCCAACGCCGTCATGGTTTGCGCCGAGGTTGTGTACGCGGAGAAACTCCACACGCTCGCGCAACACAACCCGGCAAGAATTGATTTCACGGACAAAAGTTTTTTAACGCAAGAGATCATGTCAAAATTCACGGCTGTAGCCGAATCCAAACTGGAATTTGCCCGAGCTGCTGTTGTACTGGTCGTGGTTGATGGGTATGCCGTAATAAAAGCGCAATGGGCCAAGATGTGGAATATTCAAAAGAAGGCCGAGGCCATAATCATCATCAAAACTTCCGGAGAAAGAATAAGATTGCGCCTGAACAGCCCCAATATCGTAGAAGAGCGCAAAGGTCAGACCCGCGCCGCCTTCCTTTTGAATGATGGGGATGTCGTAATCAATGGAACCAAACCAGAAACTGTCGCCGCCAATCGGTTCGTTAGCCATATTCTGATATTGAATGCTCCCATAATTTGGGTCGCGCGGAGCAATGTTGCGGTATTTGAAACCGCGCAGGGAGTAAAGACCGCCAAGATAAAAACGGTCATAGAATGGCACGTCCATGGAACCCAGCCCATCTGCCACGCCTGCGCGCCCGACGGCTTCAATAACATGGCTTTTGAACAAACCGCGAAAATACCACGCCGTCTTCAGTTCCAGTTTGTAAAACGGGTTGTCACCGGTGACAAATTCAGGGTCAAATTCCGTCCGCTGGCCGCCATTAGGCAACGTGGTGCTGTTGCGGGTGTCATAAGCGAGTGATGCGTCAAAGCGATGCAGCAGATGATTGCCGGTTTGTTCCAAAATGGCGTTGGGCACATTGGGCGTAATGGGAGGCATCGGCCAATCGCTCGCATCGAATCCATGCCAGCCACCGTTTAAACTGATTCCCACATCCTCAATGGTGTAACTGATGGCACCAATGAGAAAGTCGCTCCAGAGCGCACGTTTCAAGCTCACACTTACACCCGTGCGGGTTTCATCGAAAATGTTGTTGGGGCTTTCGAAGTCCAGTTGATGACGAAAGAGATCCACACCGAGAGCCAACTTGCGATTCAGGAACCATGGTTCGGTGAACGAAAGCTCGTAGTCCTGCCGCTCGGTACCCAACTGGACAAAAAGCAGCGCCCTCTGGCCACCACCGGTAAATGTGGGAGGATGGAACAAATCAAAATTGTCCTGTTCGATCTGTCCGTAAACAACCAACGACTCCTCCGAACTGAATCCGGCACCGACGGTGATCTTGCCGGTGTTTTGTTCCTCGACATTCACAATCAGATTTTCACGCCCCGCTATCGGCGGGTCGTTCGGTTCGGGTTCCATCTCCACCTTTTCAAAGTATTGCAAGCCCTCAAGCCGTTGCTTACTCATTTTGACACGGACCATGTTAAACACTTCGCCCGGCGCGATCGCGAGTTCGCGCCGAATCACCTTGTCCTTCGTCTTGATGTTGCCGCGAATCTCAATTTTCTCGACGGAAAATTTCTGACCCTCGTTCATGTGAAATTCCAAATCCATCGTGCCTGTGTCCACGTTGGGGATGCGGACGATTTGAAGTGAGAAGCCCTGCCCCACACCGCCCGATGACCCGCCAATATAACCTTTGCTGCCGTAAAAATCTTCTACAGCCTGTCTGTCTTTCTCCAAGTCATTCGGCGTGAAAATATCACCCACATCCATCGGTAAACCATGCGGACCAAGCTTGCCTTTCAGACGCTCGAAGTTGTGAACGTATTCCAAGCCACGGCGGATTTCTTCTTCATTGAAAATTTTATCACCGACGAATTTGACCGAACCCACTTTGTACTGCCGCCCTTCAAA
>Ga0182027_10004596_pt1 | contig 21345 bp, 16 predicted proteins | sample 712E1DmetaG_FD_121300 | JGI IMG/M metagenome (GOLD analysis project Ga0182027, IMG submission 121300) | Permafrost microbial communities from Stordalen Mire, Sweden - 712E1D metaG (Illumina Assembly) | ecosystem: Environmental > Terrestrial > Soil > Wetlands > Permafrost | place: Sweden...
AATAACTATCCCAGGAAGCTCTTGGGATACAAGACAGCCAGGCAAGTCGCTGAAGAATGCCTGCAAAGTGACGGTTTTTGTAAAAGATCTAAAGTTGTCGCAGTATGAGTTACAATTCGCGATATATGAAACTTAATTTGAAAATTCCCACAATACACCTGGAATTTGTTAGAATAAATGTCAAACTATTCATCGGGAATAACAATGAGGATGAGGATTATTTATGGCTAAAAGACCTGATTGGGACGAATATTTTTTAAAATTGGCCATGCTGGCCTCCGAGCGCGCCACCTGTCCGCGCATGCATTGCGGAGCGGTGTTGGTTAAAAACAAAAATGTCATTGCCACGGGATATAATGGCTCCATACCCGGTGATGATCATTGTGAGGATGTGGGTTGTTTAATGGTGGAGAACCATTGTGTGCGTACGGTACACGCGGAGATGAATGCGTTGATCCAGGCGGCGAGGCGTGGCCATGCCGTCGAAGGTTCCACGGCTTACGTGACGAATATGCCGTGTACCGGTTGCGCTAAAGCTTTGATTACGGCAGGGGTCAAAAGGGTGGTGGTTTTTTCCGATTACCACGATACCATGGCGACTCAATTTTTTACCAAGGCCCGAGTGCCTATCGACCATATTGACATGCCTGCCAAAGAGATCCATTATGATCTGAAAAGTTATTCTTCTGCTCGATGAGTATACATCCGATTAAAATATTGGTGGCTGACGATGAGGAAGTGATCCGGGAGATCATTGCCAAAAGAATTGCTTCCCAGGATTATGAAGTCATCACAGCCTGTGATGGCCAGGAAGCTTGGGAGAAGATTGTCAGCCAAGACCCTGATGTCATCATTCTGGATTTGATTATGCCGAAAATGGACGGGTGGGCCGTGTTAAGCCGTTTGAGAAACAATCCTCCGACTAAAAGATGGCAGCCGGTCATTATTGTATCAGGGCAAGCGGAATTTGAGAGCTTTAAAAAAGGTGTGGATTTGGAGGCTGATCATTATTTAACCAAGCCTTGCCGCATCGAAGATATTCTTCAAGCCATACGCCTGATGCTGTCGTTGATTCCCCAACGCAATACTTAAAATGAAAAAAACATTCTTAAGGACACGTAAGACTTCTATTCTCGACCGAGATGATAAACCGATATTGTTAAAAGGGGTCAATTTCGGCGGCTGGTTGATGATGGAAGCCTATTTCACGCATGCGCCTAATTTGCCACAGCAAGTTTTTGAGAAAGAATTTGCCAAGCAATGCGGGGCAAAAGCGTTGAGTGAGCTTTTGGGCAAGTTCCGGGACAATTTTATGACCGAGGCTGATGTTAAGCAGGTGGCTTCCTGGGGCATGAACTGCATACGCTTGCCGTTTCATTATAAAATAGCGGCTGACGGAAAAACCATTCATTATTTGGATCAAGCCATTGCCTGGGCGCGCAAGTACAAAGTCTATTTAATTTTGGATTTGCATGCGGCGCCCGGCGCACAAAATCATGATTGGCATTCCGACAGTCTGGGGGACGCGGGATTGTGGACGAAGAAAGTCCATCGCCATAAAACCTATGATTTATGGCAGAGGCTGGCCGACCGCTACAAAGACGAGACGATTATTGCGGGGTACGATGTCTTGAATGAAGCGGTCTCGCCGGATGCGGGTTTATTAAATGAATTTTATCGAGAGTCGATTAAAGCCATCCGCCGTGTGGATCAAAATCATATCCTGTTTATCGAAGGCGCACATTGGGCCCAGCAGATCGATGTTCTGGATGATTTTAAGGATGATAATTGGGTATACAGCATCCATTTTTATGAGCCACAGGAATTCACCTTTAATTTGGCGCCGTTTATCCGTTATCCCTGGGACGGCTTTAACACGGATGTTCTGCGCCGACGCATGGAAGGGTATTTCCGGTTTGCCCAAAACAAACAACGGCCGGTGCATGTGGGGGAATTCGGCGTTAATTACCGCCAGGGCGTTTATAATGAGCATTTGTATTTACGAGATGAGCTTCAATGTTTTAATGATTTCGGTTTTCATTGGAATTACTGGACGTATAAAGCCGTCAAGAATTTTATGTTTCCTGATGGTATCTATAGCTATTATCCTGACAGCCCATGGGTACACAGGATGGGTCCCAAAACCGGCTGGCAATGCTGGGGGCAATGTTGGCCCCAGCTAAAGTCAGGGATGGTTGTCTCCTGGCGGACAGGAGCCTTTAGCCTTAATACTCGCGTGATTGATGAGCTTAAAAAAGCAGTGTGAATGGGATGTGAGATGAATTTTAGAAAGAAATTAAAATGTTCTTCGCTGGCGCTGTAACCGCATGTGTTCCAATATGTTATATAATCTTCGTTGGCCCGCTCTAATTTGACAACCCCTGAATATATGTTATCCTTTCAAAGATAGCGCTTTCTAAGAGATAAGGTGGAGATAAGGTGGAGATAAGGTGACACACACTTAATTCCTAAGAATCAAAAGCAGAAGGAATTAAGTGTGTGTCACCTTATCTCCACCTTATCTCCACCTTATCTCCCGCGAGTGTCGGTCAATACGACCGGAAGCGGGAATCCAGTTTAAAATCCAAGGGATAATTAGCGTGTTTAAAAGAATTTTAAGCTTAAAAGTCATTTTTTGTTTTTTCCTGACCACCTTAGGCCCTCTGCCCAAAGCCTATGCGGATACAGTGTTAGGTCTGCCGCAACCCGGGAGCATGGTCAATTTAAGCTCTGCTTATGAGCCGGTGATCATTAAGGGCTTGACTGTCCACAAAGACAATCCATTCCTGTTTGATTTTATTGTAGATGTCGGCCAGGACAAAATGTCCGGTGAGCCGCTGAAAAAAGAAGGCGAAAAGCTCATCAAGTATTTTTTAGCCAGTTTAGCTATACCTGACAAAGATGTGTGGGTCAACTTAAGCCCGTATGAAAAAAACAAGATGATTCCTGAAGCGTTAGGCCAAACCGACATGGGCCGTGATCTTTTGGAGCAGGATTATATTCTCAAGCAAATCACCGCTTCACTTATTTACCCTGAAAAAGAATTAGGCAAGAAATTTTGGGACAAGGTCTATGCAAAAGCCCAGCAAATGTACGGCACAACGCAAGTGCCGATCAATACCTTTAATAAGGTATGGATCATGGCAGATCGGGCAGAGGTGTTTGAGCACAATCAAACCGCTTTTGTGGTGGACCAGCATTTAAAGGTCATGCTGGAAGAAGATTATTTAGCCTTAACCAAATACCAACGCCAACCAGGGGACATGTTCAATCAAGAACAACAAAAGAACGTGTCCCCAAGCACGTTGCCAAGCGAATTAGGGTTGAATCTGAAAGCCACCGCCGAGGCGGGGCAGGCACCCCAGGGAAATCACCCTAACGCCGAACCAGCCACTCATTCTATCGCCTCCCAAATCGTCAAACAAATAATCCTTCCCGAATTAGAAAAAGAAGTCAATCAAGGCAAAAATTTCGCCAATCTGCGCCAAATTTTTAATTCCATCATCCTATCCAGCTGGTACAAAAAGAATTTAAAAGAAGCATTACTCAATCAAGTCTATGCCGATAAAGCCAAGGTCAAAGGCATTGAGCGCCCTGGTGTCATTGCGAGCGAAGCGAAGCAATCTCAACAAGACTTATCCCCAGAACAAATATATGAGCAATACCTAAAAGCCTACAAAAAGGGCGTATTCAACTATATTAAGGAAGACGTAAATGTAGCCGGCGCAGCGATCCCTCGCAAATATTTCTCCGGCGGGATAAACAAAGGAGCGGCTGCTCATCCTGTCGTCACGCATAATTTCAACATTTTTGATGCTGCTATGGGATCAGAACCGGATGGAAGACTGGTAGACTTTTTAACAGTTGCCTCCACACAGGCAACTCGTCCTGACACGAGTATGCCGGCAGATGCAAGAATAACCTTTGTGAATAGGATTAAACGTAAGATGGGGGTGTCTCTTTCGGATTCAGGAGGGGCATCTATTGCTGTTGTTGAGTTAATAAATCACAAGGTGGGGGAAGCTGATGCCATTGGGCAAGTGAGGAGGATTGTAAATAGTCTGGGGCTGTCTCTTGGGACTGAAGTAGGGACATCTGTTGCTGTTGTAGGGTTAATCAATCACGGGGAGGGGGAAGCTGATGCCATTGGGCAAGTGCAGGGGATTGTCACGAGTCTTGGTCGGTATGATGGGAATTCAGGAAAGGCCTCTGTTGCCATTGTTAGAAAAGCCGATGCGGCGATGACGAGTGATGAAGCACGGATAAAAAATAAAAACGATGATATTGTGACTTGGGACCGTGTGCTTCGTGTGGTAAACAACCTGCCGGATAACAAAGCCTATTTGAGATTTGGAAAAGATGCGGACATAGCCTTTGAGAACTATTCTAAAACGGGAAAAATTATCGATTTAGACAATCAATCCGCCCCTGAAGTATCAAAAGGAGAAATTGGGATCACTTGGTCTGCGCCATGGGGGACAAAGAAAAAATTCATGGTAGTAGTGACAAGAGAGAATTTTATCCGCATGATGGCGGATTTATTAGAATCAAGGGCAGCATATATGGCGAGACTTTGGATATCAGAATTAGACGGCTTAACAGATGGTCAAATCGAAGAAGCCATCAAGGATACTTTTTCCAGACTCTTTGGGGAGGAGCTTGTAGATCGTATAAAATCTTTACAAAATAAAAAATGTTTTATAGATTATTATTCTATACCAATAAAGTTGGCTTATATGCATTCGTCTCATAATCGTGTCGGAAAATATGGAAGGGGGAATGATCTGTATGCGGCAGGAACCAGATTAGAATGGGACACTCGGCCCGATGGCCGTGGTATTGAGCCAGATAAGGATACGGAATGGCTTGTGATTCAACCAGGACATATGAAAGCCATGCTTTTGGGTTTACGGGAATATAGTCAAGGGAAGACCCAAAGGTTTATTACTGCTTTATTGAATACAAAGGTCAGGGATCGGGCGATGGATTCAACTATAGAGGCAAAGGTCGAAAAATTGAAACCAATGTTGACCATGCGAGAAAATGATGGCAGGTGGCAAACATCAATTGGGAATATGGGGAATTCAGTTCTTTTAAAAGACGGCATTGCTCATCTAAGAAAAAATATATTATTAGGTGAAATTGATCGAAACAACAAAGGGAAAGGGCAGCCATTTTTGATGCTATGGGCATTAGGCCGCGGCGACGACGATTCAATGCGCTATTCGGTTAATATTATGCAGTTAATCATTTTTGCGGCGGGAGAACAATTCGAGTGGCTAAAAAAGAGAAGGAAAAATAGTGAGGGGCTTGAAGGATTGCAGCAGCCAAGCGTGCTTTCGGAGGGCATAAGGATAGCCAACATAAAACAACCGGATGCAGTTCAGAAACTCCAGAGCGAGTTGCTCCAATGGCTGGATGCATTTGAGATGGTTATCAATCAGGCACAAACGTCCAACGAGGCGATGCTGACGAGACCTTCAAATCGAGCGATGACGCCCGGCGGTATCGACTTAAACCCCTCCAGCGGCATGCAATGGAAGGTCAGCAAAGACGGCCATGGTGTTGAAATGAACGTTGATTCTGCTATGATTGAACGGGTGAAACGCGAAGGCGTTGACTGGCTTTCACCGGTGATTTTGAAGATGACTCCGGTGACAAGTATTTGGCCTTTAGTGGGTCTCCAAGCTCCGTAAGAGATAAGGTGACACACACTTAATTCCTCCCCCCCCATCGGATCAGTTGTCCAAAAATTTTGCCCTGTTTTTTGTGTTTTATATTATGATGGGATGGCAGGAAGTTGTTGTCATTCCCGCGCAAGCCACCGCCATGGCGGGGCGAGCGGGAATCTAATTCAAGGATGTTTCATGAAAATGTTTGGGTGGGTATTGTTATTTTTTTTAGGGACCATTAATTCGGTTTGGGCCCAAGCGGTGTATCAGGCCCATACTCATGTGCAATTAGTCAGCGAACAAAATGCGGTCTTTCCCGAAAAAACATTTTGGGTGGGGATTGATTTGATTTTGGACGATGGTTGGCATGTGTATTGGCAAAATCCAGGAGACTCCGGACTGGCACCCAAAATCAAATGGCAATTGCCATCGGGGATTAAAGCCGGGGACATTCATTGGCCATATCCACAACGCATGAATGCGGGGCCCTTAATCACTTTCGGGTATGACCATGAGCTTCTATTATTAGTGCCTGTTACGGTTGACAGAAGTTTTCAGGGGGTTGCCAATGTCAATCTGCGTGCCCGTGTAGATTGGCTGGCTTGTCGGGAAGAATGTATTCCCGGCCGCGCTCAATTAAATCTACCCTTACCGGTTGTGACCAATTCTTCCGGGCCCACATTTAATAATTATAAAGCATCTTTTGATCAAACCCGTCGACGTTTACCTAAAATGATTCCATCTATAACCAGCCGCGCTTGGGCCAACGGCAATCAATGGCGTATGGATATCCAGACCCCGGTACAGCGGGGGGCGGATATTGTATTTTTCCCATTACGCAATGACACCATTGAGCATGCTGCCCCTCAAAAAGTCCGGGAAACCGCCGATGGTTATCAGGTGACTTTGAGCAAATCCCATATTTATCCGGGCTCTTTGACGAGCTTAGAGGGGATCGCTGTTAATCCCGCAGGCTGGGATGAGAAAGGAGAGGTCAAGGCTGTTGTCATTCAAGCTTCCGTTGAGCAGGCTTTCCAACGGGTGTCCTTTTTAATAGCATGTTTTTTTGCATTTATCGGAGGGTTAATCCTTAATTTAATGCCTTGTGTGTTACCGGTTTTATCGATTAAAGTTCTTCATTTAATTGACCGTCATCCGGATAAAAAAATGGCCCTGCGGCATGCATTGACCTATACGCTTGGCGTTTTGGTTTCAATGTGGGTATTGGCGTTGCTGCTGTTTATTTTAAAATCAGCGGGTCAATTCGCAGGCTGGGGATTTCAGTTCCAATCACCGGTCTTTGTTTTTGCTATGGCTGTGATTTTGTTTATTTTAGCCCTTAATCTTTTTGGTGTTTTTGAGATATCAACTGTGACGATTAGTGGTTGGCCGACGCTCCCAGGGAATTATCAGGCCAGTTTTTTAAGCGGCATACTGACAACCATAGTGGCCACCCCTTGTACTGCACCCTTTATGGGGACCGCACTGACCGTCGCTATAAGTCAGCCGGGGATTGTGGGACTCGGGATATTCACATTTTTAGGGATAGGACTGGCCTTTCCGTTTGTATTATTAAGTGCTTTTCCTTATTTTTTATCTTTTGTTCCCAAGCCCGGAGTGTGGATGATTCATCTAAAGAAGATGCTCGGGAGTATTTTATTAGGATGCGTCATTTGGTTATTATGGGTCTTTGGAGTACAAACCGGATTGCTTAACCCATCTGTCGGTCTTCACTGGCAAAAGTATTCCACCTCGGCTGTGGCCCAAGCGCGGGCAGAGGGCCGTGGTGTATTTATAGATTTTACAGCCGGATGGTGTATTAATTGTCAGGTCAATGACCGACTGGTATTGCAAAGTCCGGATGTTGTTAAGGCTTTTAAGGATAAAGGGATCACTGCTTTTAAGGCGGATTGGACGAGGTATGATCCGGCCATTACCCGGGCATTGTTATCGTTTGGCCGCGACAGCATTCCGGTTTATGTCTATTATCCACCGGGGGCAAATGCCCCCATTATTTTGCCGCAGCTGATAACACCTAAAATGATTGTGGAGCGTATTAATAATCGTTCGGGAATGACAATAACAAAAAAAGGAGAAATGCATGAGTTTAAATAGTGTCAACATCATGGGCAATTTAACGCGGGACCCGGAAATGAAATACACGCCCTCCGGGAAAGCCGTGTGCAGCATCTCGATTGCTAATAATCGCGTCTATACAAAAAATAGCGAGAAGGTGACAGAAGTTTCTTATTTTGATGTGGAGGTGTGGGGGCTGGCTGCGGAAAATTGTGCTAAGTATTTGACCAAAGGAAGCGGTATTATTGTGGAAGGCCGCCTGCGGCAAGACCGCTGGGAGAAGGATGGCAAGACCCAAAGCCGCGTACGGATTACGGCCAATGCCGTTCATTTTTTACCCCGGAAGCAAAACGATAACAAGCCGCCAGAAACCCCAACAGCTTCGGGGACAACAGCCCCGGGAGCAACAGCCCCCGAAGATACGGCGTGGGAGGAATAGAACGTTGGAAAAAATAACCAGTTTGCAAAACGGGTTGATTAAAAAAGCCCAGGCTCTGCGTGAAGCCCGCCAGCGTCGCGAGACGGGCATGACTGTCATTGACGGCGCTCGTGAGATCAAGCGGGCACTTGAGGCCGGCATTGTCTTAGATAAAGTTTTTTACGTGAAGGACAGGCAGGAAGATTTACTTAAACGACTGCTTGTTAAGAAAATCGCATGTGTCCAGGTGAGCGGCCAGGTCATGGAAAAGTTGGCTTACGGCGAGCGTCATGAGGGGATTATGGCCTTGGGGCACACGCCGGTTGTGACCTTAAAAGATTTAAAACTATCCTCTAAACCTATGGTTGTGGTTTTAGAGTCTTTGGAAAAACCCGGGAATTTGGGAGCGGTGTTACGTACCTGCGACGGGGTGGGGGCGGAAGCGGTGTTAGTGTGTGACCCTAAAACCGATGTGTATAATCCTAACGTGATTCGTTCCAGCACGGGTGTCATCTTTAGTATGCCCGTTGTTTGTGCCGTCCCTGAGGACATTGTCTTATTTTTAAAATCGAGGAAAATAAAAATTTGTGCTTCGGCACCTTCGGCCCAAAAGTTATATACCGAGGCGGATTTTAAAGGCGCCTGGGCGTTGGTCTTAGGCAGTGAGGATCAAGGGCTGTCTGATTATTGGCTTGAAGTTTCGGATATGACGGTCAAAATTCCCATGAAAGGTCTCGCGGATTCTTTGAATGTGTCCAGTGCCGCGGCCATCATCCTCTACGAAGCCCTCCGGCAAAGGCAAATGTAAAATATGCGCTTGCAGGTATTTTTATCACATAACGGTGTCTGTTCCCGCCGGGACGCGATGGATATCATCCAGGCAGGCCGGGTGAAAATCAATGGCCGTCAGGTCCAAGAGCCTTCCACAGCGGTGGATGGCAGCGAAGAGATTACGGTTGACGGGCAAAAAGTTGGCGCCAAAGAGTATGCTTATGTGATGCTGAATAAGCCTGCGGGCTATACCACGACCAAAGATGACGCGCATGCTGAGGCCACAGTTATGGATTTATTGCCCTCTGCCATGCGCCATTTGGCTCCGGTGGGGAGGCTGGACCGCGATAGCGAGGGGCTTTTACTGCTGACGAATGACGGCCCTTTAGCTTTCCGGCTGACACATCCTAAGTTTCACGCGGATAAAGTTTATTTAGTGCGGGTTAAAGGAGAAATAACGCCGGCCAAAAAGTCTAAACTCGAAAGCGGAGTTGTGATTGAAGGTAACAAAACTGCCCCTTGCCGTATTATGGAAGTTAAGTATAATGGCACGGAAACCGAATTTAAAATTACCCTTAATGAAGGCCGTAAACGTCAAATCCGTATGATGGCGCGCAGCATCGGCCATCATGTTACCTATTTGTGCCGTTTGTCGATGGGTAAACTGCAGTTAGGGAATTTACCCAAGGGCCAATGGAGGCTTTTAACGCAAGAGGAAATTAAAACGTCATTCTGAGGCGAAGCCGAAGAATCTTAAGGTGTCTTGAGATCCTTCGCTACGCTCAGGATGACAATATGAGGGCTATGATTACTATAAGTAATTTGTCCAAGAATTTCGATGAACGGATGCTTTTGGACAACGTTTCTTTAAGCATTTTCCCTCATGAGCGTATTGGGTTGACCGGCCCTAATGGCGCGGGGAAATCCACGTTGTTCCAAATTATTTTGGGGCAGATGGAGCCATCGTCGGGGATAGTGCAAGTCCAAAAAGGCCTTAACATCGGTTATATGGCCCAGGAAGCTAAATATACCTCCCAGCGTACGGTCATGGAAGAGATGACCGGTGGGGATGAAGAGATCCGCCGCCTGCTGCAGGAAAAGCACCAACTGGAAGATGATCATAAGGCCGACAGCCCGCGTTACGGGGATATTATGGAGCAGTTGGAACACAAAGGGATTTATGAGTTGGAACACAAGGCTGAGAAAATCCTCACGGGTTTGGGGTTCAAAGAAGCGGAATTCCATAAGCCGATTACTCATTTGTCCGGCGGATGGCAGATGCGCACTCAATTGGCCAAACTGCTGACGTATCAATATGATTTGATTTTGCTGGATGAGCCGACCAATTATCTGGATTTGGAGGCGACCATCTGGCTTAAAGGTTATCTGGCTTCCTATGACGGCACTTTTATTATTATTTCGCATGATAAGATTTTTCTTAATGATGTGACCAATTACACGATCATTCTGGAAGATGCCAAAATGACCAAGGTCAAAGGTAATTACGAGGCTTATGAAGAAGCCAAGACGGTGCGCAATCGCACTCTCGAGAAACAGCAGCGGGTGGTAGAGCAGAAACGCGAGCAGTTAGAGCGTTTTACCGAACGTTTTCATGCCCAACCTAACCGCGCTTCGGCCGTGCGTAATAAACGCAAGATGCTCGACCGCCTGGAAGAAATACATATCCCGCAGCAAAAACATTCTATCCGGGATTTTGAGTTTCCACCGACGGTGGAAAGCGGGTATACTGTTTTGACCATGAATAAAATTAATAAATCTTACGGCGTAAAGTCGGTTTATAAAGATTTGGATTTTGAAATCACCAAGGGGCAGAAGTTGTGTTTAGTCGGGCCCAATGGCGCGGGCAAGTCCACACTTTTAAAAATGATCGCCGGAGTTTTACCCTTTGATTCCGGTCGGCGTAAAATCGGGCATCAGGTGAATTTGGGCTATTTTTCCCAAACAAGGCTGGATGTGTTAAACCCGACTCGCACGGTCTTTGAAGAATTGATGGCCGCAACCACAACAAGTGTGCCGCAATCCCAGGTGCGCACACTTTTAGGCGTATTTAATTTTAGAGGGGATGATGTATTCAAACCCGTGCGCGTCTTATCAGGCGGAGAGAAAAGCCGTTTGATTTTGGCCAAGTTGTTGGTCAATCCGCCAAATTTTATCTGCCTGGACGAGCCCACCACCCATTTGGACATCGACGGAGTGGAGGCCTTGACAGAATGTTTTAAGAAGTACGAAGGCACCTTGTGTTTTATCAGCCATGATTTATTTTTTGTCAAGGAAATCGCCAATCATATTGTGGAAGTGATGCCGGGTGGCGCATTGAAGAATTATCATGGCGGTTTGGATTATTATTTGGAGAAAAAAGCGGCAATTGAGGGGCAGGAAGTGAAAACCAGTAAGACGCCCCATTCATCCTCTAGCGGTGAGAAGAAAAAACCAGTCCTGTTTTCGGAGCAAGACATAAAAAACCAGCAGTTAAAGCAGGCGCATGAACGTCACGCTCAAGCCCTTAGGCGTTTGGAAGAAATCAAAAAAGAAACCAGGGCCCTGGAAGCTGAAAATAAACAATTAGAAACGGAAAGCTATGTTAAGGCCCGTTTTTTAAGCGATGCGTTTGGCCGTGATCCGCAAATGATCAAGGCCTACGGCGTACGCTTGAAAGAAATTCAAAAACGGATACGTGAGATCGTAGTCATTTTAGATCAATTACAAGAAGAAAAAATTAGGATTAGTAAATAAGATTCCCCGATTGTTCCTCCCTTTGAATGGCGACCAACGATAGTGGTCGGTATGAGACCAGGGAGGTTAGGTGGGGGTGAAAGTAGAGGGTGAAATTGGGAAAGTTTATCCCTTATATGTTGGTGATACTCTTAAGCGTGTCCGGTTGTGCTTGGCTTGAGCATACCGATGAGCTTTCGGTGCTAGGGGATTATTCTCGGGAAAAGGACAATCAGCATCGTTTGGTCAAATCCATCGATGAGCATTATGATGCCTTGATTCGTGTCATAGCCCAGGGGCACATCGGGTATTATAAAGACAAGGCTTCATGGGTAGGCTCTTTTGGCAACCCCATTCTTAAGAGAGATTTGGGCCATGGAGCCGAACAGTGGCTTTACCGTTATGCCATTCTCAATACGGCCCACGACAAAGTGTACGCGTATTTTGACAACCACGACCATCTGATTAAATGGGAGAAAGTGCCATGTCCGTCATTCTTTTAAGTGTTGCGGGTATCCTCGTTTTGATTGCGGCCATGATTGTTTTAGTTTTTTTCATGCGCAGGCAAATTACTCAGGAAATGCGCCAGGCCCAGGAACAGATTTTACAGACCGCGCGAGCGCAGATGGCATTGGCCCAGGGGGAGGCGGCGTCCTCGCTTGAGCTACGCAAACAAGCCATTGAGCATACGGTCGCAGGACTCAAAGAAGAGTTAGTCAAATACCAGCAAATGCTGCGTGAATCTGAGGGGGACCGCTCCCGTAAGTTCGGCCATCTTGAGAATGAACTAAAAAACGCTTCCAGCGCCACCTTGAAGCTTCAGGAGACCACGAGCAGATTAAATAATATTTTAGGCAATGTTAAATTACGCGGTCAATGGGGAGAACGCATGGCCGAAGACATCATCCGTTACGCGGGCCTTATTGAAAATGTCAATTATCTCAAGCAAAGTGTCAATGCGACGATGACCAAGCCGGACTTCACTTTTCTTCTGCCCCAAGGGGCTTGTATTAATATGGATGTAAAATTCCCTTTGGATAATTATCTGCATATGGTCAACACGGACGACCAGGCACAAAAAGACACTTACGAAAAGGAATTCATTAAGAACGTCAAAGACCGTATTAAAGAAATCCAAAACCGTGATTATATCAATCCGTCGGAGAATACCCTAGATTTTGTTTTGTTGTTTATCCCTAATGAGCAGGTTTTTGGCCTTATTCAGGAAAAAATGCCGGATGTTATGGATTTTGCTCTCAAACAGAAAGTGGTGCTCTGTTCGCCTTTTACACTGTACGCCATGTTGAGCGTTATCCGTCAGGCCCATGAGCATTTTCGTTTTGAAAAAGACATCAAGAAAATTATTGAGCTCATTGAAGGTTTTATCAAAGATTATGAATTATTCAAGAATCGGTTTGCGGATTTAGGTTCGTTGATTGATAAGTTGAGCGGTCAATACGCGGAAATCAATGACAAGAGTTTTAAGAAATTAGATGGGAAAATTCAGCGTATTGAGGAGTATAAAAGAGGCTCGTTGGCGTTAGGTAACCCTAAGGATGTGATTGATGCCCCCTGAAATATTTTTTAAGGACGAGGGGGTCTTGGCGATGACCTCTGACGCCTCCATTGATTTTACGCCGATCGATTTTGACAGCCCTTTGACAGTTGACCAGCGTGCGTATTTAAACAAGTATAGCGGGCTAGACATCCCGCAGGTATTTTGGCGTAAACAAATCCATGGGGATGATGTTCTGATTGCAGAGGGGACACCGGGCGCTGCTCAAGGCCGTCCGGACGCTGATGCCTATATCACCGATGAAAAATATCTGCCTATTGCCATACGCACGGCGGATTGCGTGCCGGTTTTTATTTTTGATCCACAAAAAAAAGCTATAGGTTTGAGTCATGCCGGATGGAAGGGGACTTACAAGTCTATCATTGCCAAGACTGTGCAAAGAATGCAGGACAAATACGCCAGCCGGTGTTATGATTGTAAAATTGTTTTAGGCCCAAGCATCCGGGAATGCTGTTATCAGGTAGGTGAAGAATTCCGGGATTATTTCCCCTTGCATGTCAAAGAGCGTGCGGGACATTTATATTTGGATACCATCGGCGCTAATCGTGACCAATTGCTGCGACTGGGAATACGGCAAGAAAATATTTTTGATAGCGGGATATGCACGTGTTGTGACAAGAATTGTTTTTCTTTCAGAAGGGACGGCCTAAAAGCCGGACGCATGATATCCCTAATGATGTTGGTGTAGATTCCTCCTCTTTTTTATAAAGAGGGGGTAAGGGGGAGTTCAGTTAAAATGGAACATATCGTCATTTTAGTCACCGCCAAAGATACAAAAGAGGCAACAAAAATCGCCCGAGGCTTATTAGAAGCCAAACTCATTGCTTGTGCTAATATTATAGAAGGTGTTCAATCGTTATTTTGGTGGCAGGGTAAAATTGATATGTCCCGGGAAGTTTACCTGATTCTAAAGACCAAAAAGGTTTTATTTAAGAAAGTATCGGCCAAAGTCAAATCTTTACACAGTTATCAAACGCCGGAGATCATCGCCCTGCCTATTGTCGCGGGCAGTAAGGATTACTTGGGATGGGTCAGTTCTTCGGTAATATAAGGAATTGATTCTCTCCCCCTTGTGGGGAGAGCCTGCCCCGCCAAAGGCGGGGGTAGGGGAGGGGGAACTTGTAGCATGCATTATTTGCGTCTAATTTTTTTAATTCTATTTTTATCTTTTTCGGCATCAGTCTGGGCCATGGGAGATGGCTACGCAGAAACATTCCAAGACCCGTTGATAGGCAAGGCAGCGCCGGATGTTGTTTTGCCTCAATCGGAGGGACCATCGGCCAGCGTCATCAACGCGCGTGAGGGGAAAAAAGCAATTTTGGTTTTTTGGGCCACCTGGTGTCCACACTGCTATGCAGAACTGGGTAAAATCAATGATGCCTTAGCAGGGGTCCAACACAAGGGCATCAAGATTATCCTGGTGGATGTAGGGGAGAGCAAAGAAGACGTCAAAGAATATTTAATGCGACGCCAGATAAACTTAAGCTGTTTTATCGATGAGGACAATGTCCTTCACGACCCGTACAATTTAATTGGAGTGCCGACGATGGTTTTTATTGATGAGCGAGGCATTATCCGCCATGTGACCCACCAATTCCCATCCGATTACGAAAAGTACTTCAACACGTAAAATATTATTGGGTCTTGATTTTGCTTTTGACTTCAGCTTTCGCGCGCAGTTGGCTCATGAAGGTGATGAGCATTTGATTGCGTCCCTCAGCGCTGAGCATTTGCCGGAAATTGTCTTTGTCCGATTGGAACTGTCCGTCTTCAGGCTTTTCCATTTTTTCCAGATAAATGATAGCGGGGCCTTGAGAGGTCGCTATCACTTCGCTGAGTCTTTTATGGGGGTTGAGCAAATCGGCTTCCTGCTGGAACTCTTGGATTAAGCCCACATTGGCGATATATTCCCGACGGCCAAAAGCAGGGGTCTGTTCGACTTTCAGGCCCAAGTCCTCTACGGCGGTCTTAAAATCTTTGGTCTTTAAGCGCAAGGTCAACTCTTTGAGGGCTTCATCAGCCTTGGGTTTGGCGATGCCAAATCCTTTTTCCACCAATACCGCATCTTTAATTTTATCCTTGATGTCTTCTAAAGCAGGAACGCGAGAGTCTCTTTTTTCTTTGAGTTGTACGACTTGCCAGCCGTCAGGAGCTTCCAGGGGTTTGGCATATTCGCCCGGCTTCATGGCGAAGAGTGCTTTAATGTTGTCGGGATTGGAAGCAAAGGTCAAAATCGGCGCCTCTTGCGTAAAAGCGGCCGAGGTTTTGACCTCGAGGTTTAATTTTTTGGCGACAGAGGCAAAATCAGCCCCGGGGAAGAGCTCTTTGGAAAGAGTGTCGGCGAGTGCTTTGTCTTTGGTCTGCGCATAATTAAGGACAATGGAGGGAGGCAGGAGGAACTGTTCTTTGTGCTGGTCATAGAATTTTTTAATTTCATCGTCAGTGACTACGGCGTTTTTGCCGTAATCCGACGCGCTGAACAACACATACTGCAAGGTGATTTTTTCATTACGCTTCTGATACTCTTGTTTCAATTGGGCCTCCGTTAACACGGTCTCAGGGGCCACTTGGTCGAGCAGTTTTTTGATGATCAATTGTTTGCGTATGCCTTCTTCAAAGTCATGCGTGGAACGGTCAAATACGCTGGGGTTTCGTACAATGTTTTCATAAATCATCTGATCAAACTGTCCGCTTCTTTGGAAAAATGGAATGGAAGCGATGAAGGCCACGACTTCCTGGTCGCTGGCCTTAATATTGCGTTTTTGGGCTTCTTTGAGCAGGATCAAACGGTCCCAGGTTTCCTGTTCCAGATTAAGCCGGTTGCCGTTTTTAAAAAACTGATCGCCGTAGAGAATAATGGCCTGGTCGCGGGTGTCTAAATAAGCTTGTTGGAAATCTTTAATACTTATATTACGGCCATAGATGCTGCCGGCGCTGTTGACGCTATTATCCAGGCGGTATGCGGTGCCGAACACCCCGAAGGAAAGGATAATGACAATCGCGATGAACCATAAAATTGTTTTATTCACGCCTTTTCTGCGCAAGATTTCAAGCATAATCACCTCTTAATGAGCCCCAGACTTACAGAGCGAAGCGATGTAAGTCTGTAGGGCGAATTAACCCCGCCGGTTGTCCCGCCGGAGGCGGGACAGGCGGGGGAACATAATTTGGTCATTATAGCCCAGTCTAAGGGGTTTGACAAGTAAACCTTCGTAAATGACACGAATTGGCAGGATATAAATACACATGTTATACTTTATTAATAACCATGAAAACTTTTATTTCAGCCTTTACTCTTTGGTGTTTTTTAATTACCAGCGTGATTGGGACATGTCCCGTTTATGCTCAAGAATTCCGTTTGCCCGCGCCTGGAGTGAGGGTTGTCTTAAGCCCTCAATTCAATCCTCCGATATTAAAAGGCATCAAAGTCCATCCTGATAATCCTTTCCGTTTTGATTTCATTCTTGATAAAGGTGATGTAGAGACGCCATTAATGGCGTCTCTACGAGATGAATCCGCCAAATTAATCAAATACTTCTTCGCCTCATTAACCATCCCCGAAAAAGATTTATGGGTCAACCTAAGCCCTTATGAGAAGGACAGAATTGTCCCGCAATCTTTTGGCCGGACCGAAATGGGCAGAGACTTGTTAGCCGAAGATTATATGCTCAAGCAAATCACCGCCAGCCTGATTTATCCTGAGGATGAAATAGGCAAGAAATTCTGGAAACGGATATATGAAGAAGCCGCCAGAAAATTTGGAACAACCAATATTCTAGTCAATACCTTTAATAAGGTATGGATAGTGCCTGAAAAGGCAGTGGTGTATGAGAATGCTAAGGCAGGCACAGCGTATGTGGTGGAAAGTAAGTTAAAGGTAATGTTGGAGGAGGATTATTTAGCCTTAGAAAAGAACCAACGCCAACCAGGGGACATGTTCAATAAAGAACAACAGAACGTGTCCCCAAGCACGTTGCCAAGCGAACTAGGGTTGAATGCGAAAGCACCCCAGGGAAACCCCGTTACGCCAAACAAAGATATCAACGCTTTAGGCTCCCAAATCATCCGCGAGATAGTCATTCCCGAACTGACTAAAGAAGTCAACGAAGGCAAAAACTTCGCCCAACTACGTCAAGTCTACAATTCACTAATCTTAGCCACATGGTACAAAAAGAAAATCAAAGACAGCATTTTGGCGCAAGTGTATACGGATAAGAAGAAAGTGGCTGGAGTTGGATATGAAAACTCTGTCATCCAAAAGAATCCTGTCATCCTGAGCGAAGCGAAGGATTATAAGACATCTTTAGATTCTTCGCCTTCGGCTCAGAATGACACAGAACTAAGCCGGCTGCCAAGCAATGAAGCTTTGAATGTGAAAGCGCCCCAGGGAAACCCCGTTAACGACGTCGAAGCCATCTACCAACGCTACCTCCAAGCCTTCAAAAAAGGCGTCTACAACTACATCAAAGAAGACCAAGACCCAATCACTCAAGAGGCCATTCCCAGGAAGTATTTCTCAGGAGGGACTACATTTGATGCTGCCTCGATGGCTTTAGCTTTAAGTTTCACAACAGATGGAGCTGTTATTTCCCAGCCAGTTTCCGACCAAGCGCGAGTCGTAGAGGTTAAATTAGACCCGACAATGGCCCCTGATCAGGCGATGGTAGGGCAAGGGGTGAGAATGCGTTTGAAAGGTATTTCGTTTAAGGATAAGCAGAGAATCGCGCAAGACATATGGGAAGGAAGAGTTGAGCCGGTATGGGGTGTAAATACCGACATCACGGTCATGATTGAGATCGTCAAAGCCTCCCGCGAGACAAGCAGGGACAACATAAAGGTGTACGGGGTCCCTAAACCGGATGAAAGCAAAACAAAATTTAGGGATATTTTTATGAAAGCTTTTTTTAATCCTAATCGACTCAAGGACTATCCATTGCTCGATTGGGAGAGGTTGCAGAAGTTCGGCAATCCACTTGCGCCTATTATTAAAAACGAAGAGGACCTTTTATCGCGTTTGCATGCCTTAGGGGATGATTTTACGCAATATCTCCATTCTCTCGAAGATGCCAGGGAAGATGACCCGGAGGCCCGAAAGCGCCTGGACCAGGCGGTGTCCTTGCTTCGCGAAATATCGGAGGCTATCGTGACTATTTGCTTATACACGGTCCGTAGCTGGGATGATCCCTGGACTTTGGATATTACCTACATGTTAAGCGATCCCTGGTTAATTATTTTTGGGATGCATCAGTACATATCCCAGAATCCCCGCGTGGATAGCGTCAGGGAAGTTCTGGATGAGAGCAGACAGCTGGCATTCATGGTTCTGTCTGTTTTCAACATTTACAGGTCAATGGATGAGGGGAAATTGGATATTGCCGCTAGTGGTATCAGACAGTTAAATTATTATGTCCCTCATTACGCAGAAGTTATTCGGCGAGAGATAATCAAATTGGCTCAAGAAGGAAATACTAATGCTAAAAAGTTGACGCAGGAAGATTTGTACAGCACCTGGGTTGATCCTCGTTACTCTACACCACTACGACAAACTCAATGGGTTATAGAAGGTATTCCTGACAACTTGATGAGATACGATATCAGGGAAGCGGCTGGTTATGATGGCCCCATTTCATCAGAAGTGGATGCGACGGCCTTCGGCGTTGATAAATCATTTGACCAGGTGATGATTAATGAGGATCCAGAGTATTACAGGAGAGCAGAGGAAATGCGGATAAGTCGACTTGACGGTCAAAGGATGCCGGCTCATTTTTGGGATGACAGAAAAATGGCGATCCACAGTATATGGGTGACATTGGATACGATTCCTGGTTTTCAAAAGGCAAGGAGGGAGAACAATATTAAGTTGATGAAGGAACTGTATTTGAATAAGGTCAAAGTCTATCCTGCCCAAAAAGGCAAGTATAATGGTGCAGTCGCTTTTTTCAAGGAGGTCGGTGGTCTTGGCGGATTTATGAACCTTCCTCGTAATCAATTTTTGGCTAAAAAGAATAGCCCTGCAGCCTTGTTGAGATTTGCCATTCCCGGACTGATTGATTTAAGGAATCCTGATGCCTTAGATCCTTTGGACGTTGAGTTAAATTACTGGACAGACCCGGAAAATGCTAAATATCACATTTATCAGGCTTTGGATTCTATTGATGGATTCCGATTCCGTGAGGCAAGGGAGAAAAATGACATTAAAAAGATGAAGGAGTTGTATTTGCAGGAAGTCAAAGGCTATCCCGGAGGTCAGAATGCGTTTTTCTTTAAAGTCGGAGGTTTAACATCTTTAATGTCCGATTTTCATTCCTATCTTGCCAAGGGGATAGCCAGGCAGCAACTTATTGACGAAGGTTTTGCAAAAATTCTTGATGATAAGGATATATTTGACGATATTTCTCCAACAGAAGTCCGGTTAAAAAGAAATCCAAAATTGCTTAAGACAAAATTGCAAAGGTTGTTCCCCGGTAATTGGGGAAGTTTAATGGTTATTTTGAAACAGAGTTTTAAGTATGATAGCTCTGCGGCGTTGCTGCGATTTGCCTTACCGGGATTGATTGACTTGACAAACCCGGATGCATTGGATCCATTGGACGTAGAGAGATATTATTGGACCGATCCGGCGAATGCGAGATATCATATTTACCAAGCCCTTGATATGATTGAGAAGGAGGATAAAAAAAATGGCTTTCAAGCCGCCAGACTTAGAGGCGATATTAAACGGATGGCGGAACTATACAAGCAATATGTGATAGGATATCACACAACAAAAGAGAAGGGGCGAAACGGTCAAACCGGCTTTTTTTATGAAATTGGCGGATTGTACAATTTAATGCATCATCCGCGTACGTATTTTGATAATAAGAACTGCAGTCCAGCCGCAATGCTTCGATTTGCCCTGCGTGGCCTGATTGATGATAACAATCCTGATGCATTGCATTCTGTGGATGTGGAAAGAAATGTAACTACGCCAGATGATTCAGCCGCGCCGGATTCAAACAAGGACAGCGCCCTATTGGCTCCGGGGGACCGGGCGATGATTACGTATCAGGATATTGTCTGGGCCAAATTTGAAATGGATTATCGTCGGGGCGTAGGAACCGTTAAAGGGAGAGATGGTAATGTCCTGGGGAATCTTCACTTTGAGCGCAGGGAAGGGCAGTGGGAAGGCATAAAACGGATTGATGAGTTTTCAGGCCTCCCACCCTATCCTCAAGCGGTTGTCGTTCGAGATAATATAGGCGGCACGATCTCACTTGTCCGTAATTTTGATGCGCCTTTAACAGTTGCGCGGGTAGATGTAGATGGAGGTGTTGTTTTGAAACGTTTTGGCGATGATGGAAAAATTGTGAGTGAAGGCGTATATCCGGCATATGAATCTCCTGATTATGGCAGATCTTACAGGGATCTTGCTGGTTCCCATGTTTTGAAATTTTTATGGTGGACGACACAGGGACAATTGCGTCACGATATCAGTGGTATCATAGAAAGGTTGAAATTTAAGCCAGTTTCCGGCCCCGACGCGAACTATACGGGCAACAATCGGTTGCTTTATACCCATCCTATTATTCAAAAGCGCGTTTTACCCGGCAGTGTTATTCTGGACGTTGGTGTAAGCAGCGGGATCACGAGCGTGCAGTTAGCGCAGGCCGTATTTGAAAAGGGCGTTAGAGTCGAGGCTATTGACTCCAACATCGAACAGGAAGTTGGCCGGGATATCATTTTATTGACAGCTCCGGAGGTGGATCAGTTTATGCAAGAGCATCCCGGGTATCTTTCCGTGTCCAATGTTGATGCTATGGATGGAAAAGCCTTGCCGCAGGAGAAATATGATTTTATTCGCGTTTCCAACTTGGCCAGACATTTAAATGAGCGGGAAGTGGACATTATGGTGAAAAATCTCGGGCAGGCACTTAAAGAAGGTGGAGGGCTTCTTCTTACGGTGGATGATTACAAGCTTAAAAACAAGATGAGTTTGTGCCCGAACTCCGAATTAGAACCGCTAAGAATGTTTTTTAACAGGGATATTCTTGTTTCCGCTGCCCTTATCCCGCTATTTTCTTACCAACTAATCGCTTTTGCTTAATTTTATAAAAACCGTG
>Ga0182027_10004598_pt1 | contig 21343 bp, 21 predicted proteins | sample 712E1DmetaG_FD_121300 | JGI IMG/M metagenome (GOLD analysis project Ga0182027, IMG submission 121300) | Permafrost microbial communities from Stordalen Mire, Sweden - 712E1D metaG (Illumina Assembly) | ecosystem: Environmental > Terrestrial > Soil > Wetlands > Permafrost | place: Sweden...
CGCCTGGCTCAACATTGCCAATGTGAAAGCTGGGACCACCAGGACCTTCAAGGTCTACGTGACGTACAACGATCCAAGCCAGGTGGTGCCCTACGGCGGTGATCAAGTCAGAGCTCGGGTAATTGGGTGGAACACCCCAGTAATAGTCGACCTCCAGAAAGGAGCTCATTACTAGAACGGATGGGCTAGGGGTTTCTTGTTCGCTTATCGTTGCTGTTACAGTATGAATATGATATAATTTGGGCACCTCAAGTGTGGGTTTCCCCCTTGGGGAGCCCTTTTCCGTTTTAAAAACCCCGATTTAAGCGAAGGAGGTGAGACACTAGTGGTGTCTCGCAGAAAAAGCAAGGTATGGCTGGCGTTAGCAACGCTGATGATGCTGAGCCTGCTGATTGCAGTGCCCAGCGGCATCGGCGCTAGTGCCAAAACCAAGCCGAAGTATCGGCTCTCGGTTCATATCTACGGCATCCCCAGCAAGATCGTGCTGTACCAGCCGTACACCTACAAGATCACCATCAAGAACACAGGTAGATGCAAGTTCAAGAGAGTGATCATGGAGTACTGGAACGCGCGTTTCGTGACTGGCACCTCGCCGAAATACAACAGGGCGTATAAGCCGGACAGGCCTGGTGGGCCTTCCAGCATCGCCTGGCTCAACATTGCCAATGTGAAAGCTGGGACCACCAGGACCTTCAAGGTCTACGTGACGTACAACGATCCAAGCCAGGTGGTGCCCTACGGCGGTGATTCAGTCAGAGCTCGGGTAATTGGGTGGAACACCCCAGTAATAGTCGACCTCCAGAAAGGAGCTCATTACTAGAACGGATGGGCTAGGGGTTCCCTGCTGGGCACGTAAGTGTCTGGTAGGGGCCCCGCCCTTAAAACTTGAAATGCAATAATATACCGCGCAACGTTGCGCGGTATATTTTATGAAGCTATAATGCTTATGTATGGGAAGTACCAACCCTAAGGGTAGTGTATTTAAGCGCGCAGTCGGCTGGCTAGAAGAGCCGCTACGAGTAGCTGTTTTTATAGCCGTTATGGCCATAATGGTTGTGGCCGGCTGGGTGGTTTGGCGTCATTTTACGCACAAAAACCAAGCGGTTCCGAGCTCCTTGGGACAGAGAGCCGCCAACGACGAAAAGCTTAACTCCGGGACTATAAGCAGTGAACTAGCAAGGAAGGATTATGCATCATATCAGGCCACTCAGCAGGTGTTAACTAGCGGATACCTTGATGCCGGGGACAGCACTAATGCCCTGCGAATAATGAATGAAGTCATTAAAAAGGTGCCAGCGGACCAACTAAACTCTGCTACCTACGCGACAATGGCAGACATACAAAAAACTATCCGAAATAGCGCGCAGGAAAAGAAATACCTAGAGCTCTATCTTGAGAAAATAAAAGCAGGGGGCGGAGACATCACCGACATTGTTAGCAGCACCCAAAAAGAGATTGATAGCCTGTAATGAAAGACGCATATAGATTTAATAGGTTAGCCAAGTTGCTGGTTGTGCCTTGCGCTTTTACCGTGTTGTGCCTGGCTACCGGAGTATTATTTTCAGGCCGGGCTTTGGCATTTAACACGGGAGCGCCAGTTATAGGGGCGAACGCCCCACAGCTCGGTTCGGCCAACAAAGTAGGGGGCGGCGACAGGCAGCCTTGGTTTGTAATAGGTAACACAAATGGAGCCTACGACGGCAATAAAATATTATTAAAAATTTATGTGCCGAATAACAGAGTAGCCACACTGCATATTTATCACCAAGGCAATGGGACGGACGGTCAAAGATGCGGCGGCCTCGATTTTGGGGACTCAAGTGCAAACTATAAGATTTATAGAACATTCCCTGACGAATCTAGAGATACACCTGTGGGTGACCCGGTTACTATAGGGGATACGTCTTGCGCCGACAAACAAGCTACTTTACCGATTAACGTTCCCGCCTCGAGCATCAAAGGGCATAGCGGCTATCGGGTGTTTCAATTTGAGGCTGATAAAGTAGGTTTAAACATAGGCGATAACGAGAGGGCCTTTAGGCTGGAAGTAACCATGAACGACGGCAATAGCCCCGGCGGACTGATAGGCATGGTAAGGTCAGAAAGAGACGTAGTTACCAAAAAGTTCATAGACAAACCTTTTGGGGTGGACATGAGAGACCTGGGTACAGATCTGAGCAATAACGACCCAAAATGGAACTTTGCCGTGCAGTTTGCCCCACAATGCGACGACACCGATATGCCGGCGCAGAATAACGTTCTTATACATGACGTAGATAAAAACCTGTATGGTCAAGATAATTTGTCGGCATCACTCTTTGACGCTAATGACAGTGGGTACAACTGGGGTTCGGCGGTATATAAGATACCGGGTGATGCAGATTGGACGCTTAACACACCAGGTAACCCACATCCTGACAGCTACCTTAAATTTAGCCCAGATAATAACAGCCGTTATTTAATAGAATTTCATAATTTTAGCTGGAAAAACGCAATACAATTTTTGCTACCCTATGACCAGTTTGACGCTCAGCAGAGCGTTAGGGATTTATGTAATACCACGGCCAGTCTGAGTTGTGCAGTAAACGGAGTAGATCCCGATAGCCCATACTACGGCCAGCGGGCGACAATTAGCGTTCAGGTACGCAGCTCGGTTGCCGTTGGTAATTACTTTTATTTACAGCAAAATGCTTCGAACGGACTTACTCTTGCCCAAGACCTTGTAAGCGGCCATAATCCTTACCTGTTTGATGCTGTTGGAGGAACTAATGTTACCAGGGGCTCGCCAACAATAACCTATAGATACGTTATTTATGCTCGTAGCGGCACTATATATAACTCGGGTAGTGTTGATAAGGTAATGGGTCGTTGCGGACCTGTTAGCGTGACCTGGCAATTTCCAACACCGGTTAAACCATACTTCCAGATAAAGGGCGGGGATGTATTTACTGGCGGGTGGTTTACGGACAACAATAATAGTAGTTACTGCAAAAACCCCAGCAACTACCAGGCACCAACTTTTGACACTGCTTCTTCGTCTGTATCCAACGGGCAAAAAGGCGGCATCTACGCATTTGCGGGTTTTGACAGGGGCATACATGTAGGAGCTTCTAGCCAATATGCAGCCTTTGCTACAGGCATGATACATGGTAGTACAGACGACAGTGACGATACCCTGCAGTATGGGTTTTACACATATGGTGCAAGTATACCCATACAACAGCAGCAAAAAACGCTAAGTTTTGCTAACAGCTCAGATTATCTTGATAGTAGTGACAGTTGGGGCGGCTTATTTGAAGGCTCCAGCCAGCAAACGCACTGCGCACCGGACTATTACGGGTATAGCAAGGATCTTGCCCCCAAGGCCGTACCTGCTTCTATTAGTAGTGGCACCAACGACACATATTTTTCTAACAATGGCTCTACCGTAACTATTAATGGTGGCAGTATTGGTGCCGGAAAAAAGGTTACGATATTTGTTAACGGCAATGTGTATATAGGCGGAAACATAACTTACCCGGCGGCTTATAGCGATTCCGAAGTGCCCAAATTTGCGCTGGTGGTAAGGGGTAATATTTATATAGACCCGAATGTTGCCCAGCTGGACGGATTATATGTTGCCCAGCCCAACCCCTCGAACATCGGTAGTACGGGTGTTATTTGGACTTGTCATGACGGAAGTGCAACTGCTTACACTGCCGCACAGGTAAATAGCTTGTGTAAAAATAAACCAAACCCTAATAGCCCAAGCCTAACCTTTAACGGGTCGGTAATTGCTAAACAAATGAACCTGTGGCGGGTTAATGATGGTTTGAATGCAGGCACTACGGGTAACCCAGCGGGTAATCCTGGCACGCCCGCCGAGGTTTTTAATTATATTCCGGCGATGGTTGTAGGTACCCCGTTCTTTAACAGCGGACAGACCTACACGGTTGAGAGCGTGAAGACCATGCCGCCCGTCTATTAAACTAGTACATAGTGCGGATTGAGCACCAGGAACTGGTTTGGAGGTGTTGCATCATAAGAGCTTATGCTATAATTTTGGTAAATTATGAGTATCCTTAGCGGTGGGCAATCAGACTTCTTTGGCCTAGACATAGGGACTACTTCTTTACGGGCCGTACAGCTAGGCGGGAGCGGCCCATCAAAGACCCTGGGTCACTACGGCGAAATGACAGTTGACGGAAGAGCGACTATTAGTGACGCCAAAGAAGACCAGCTAAAACTCGGCCAATATGTGAAGCAGATAGTAGGAAAAGCAGGCATAACAACCAAAAATGTGGCCGTTAATCTACCTAGTGAAAAAGTTTTTACCACCGTGGTTGATATAGATAAAATGGCGCCAGAAGACCTGGCAAAGGCCATCCGTTACCAGGCGGGCTCATATATACCAACTGCAATAGACGAATCTAAAATTGACTATGCAGTAATTGGCAATTCGCCGCGCGACCCCAAGAAAATGGAGGTACTACTTACTAGTGTTGCCAACAGTTACGCCGAATCTAGGCTAGACATACTGGAAGGGGCGGGGCTAAATGTGGTTGCCTTCGAGCCGGAAAGCATGGCGTTGGTACGAGCTCTTATGCCGTCAGACGCTGTTACCCCACAGATGGTTTTGGACGTTGGCGATGTGTCAACCGATTTGATAATTGCCGCCGCCGGAGTACCAAGATTAACTAGGGCGATTCCTATTGGCATACAGTCCTTGATAAAAAGCGCCACACAAATACTGGGTATAGACGTGGCCCAGGCCGAACAGTTCATCTTTAAATTTGGCCTAGCGAAAGATAAGTTAGACAATCAGATTTACGGGGCTATCATTGGCACCGTAGACGCACTGATGGCCGAGATTGATAAATCAATAAAATTCTTTGAAGACAGATACACTGGGACCAAACTAGACAGAATTATTGTTACTGGCGGAGCTTCGGTTACACCCGAACTACCGCTTTATATTGCCAATAAAACCGGCATCAGCGTAGAAATAGGCAATTCATGGCGTAACGTTTCATTCCCGGCCGAGCGGCAAAATGAGCTACTGGCAGTTAGTAATCACTTTGGTGTAGCAGTAGGCCTAGCAGAGAGGGAAGCATGAGTAAAGTACAGTTTAACCTTTTGCCTGATGTAAAAATGCAGCTTGTAGCCGCCCAGCGTAAGCGTAACCTAATAATAGGCTTAGCGTTTTTAGTAGGAGCTGTGGCCTTTGTAATTTTTTTGGTGATGCTAATAACAGTTGATGTAGTGCAAAAAAAACAGCTTAGCAACGCCGATAAATCATTTGCCAATTACAGTAAGCAGTTGGCATCTACGCCTAATGTGGCGCAGGTTTTAACGGTCCAAAACCAGCTACAAACACTAATAGGGTTACATCAGCAAAAACACGTTGCTTCACGCCTATTTACGTATTTGCCCCAAGTAACACCCACCGACGTGCGTATCAGCCAATTTTCTATAGATTTTGGTCAAAACACTATGCAGATTTCCGGCACGGCTGACTCACAGCAGGCCACAAATACTTTTATTGATACCCTAAAGTTCACTACATATAAAGTCGACGACAAAGACCAAGCAAAAAGTGCCTTTTCGTCCGTTGTAGAAACTAGCTTTGGAGTCAGTACGACTGGGGCTAGCTACAGCCTGACGATTCAATTTGACCCCATATTATTCAGTAATAATCTGGGCGGTAAAACACCAGCACTTACGGTTCCTAAAAAGACTACCACGCGCTCTGTTATGGATAACCCGGCCAACCTATTTAACAGTACCGACAGTACGAATACGGGGGGGCAATAAGATGCGTATGCCAGTATCGGTAAAACATATGCAAATAGATAAAGCCGGTTCGGCTATTGTGCTTAGTATTTCTGTTGCCGTAGCTGTTACGGTTTTTTCATTAGTGTCAGTAAAGACCTTGTTATCTCAGGCCAGCTACCAAAGAAAAGTTGTTAACGAAAAACACGTTGCGATTAAACAGCTTCGTAGCAATATTGACGCAGTGAACACATTAGTAGCTCAGTTTAAAATCTTTGATAGCGCCAATCCAAACATGATTGGCGGAACAAGTAGTAACAGTGGTACGGGAGCCAAAGATGGCGATAACGCCCGCATTGCATTAGATGCCTTACCCAGCCAATATGACTTCCCGGCGCTGGTATCTAGCATTGAGAAAGTGATAAAAGCAGACGGTTTAGCTAACTCAACGATAGGTGGCACTGACCAGTCTTCGCAGAATGGTAATGATGCAGCCGTTGATCCTGTTCCTGTGCCCATAGCTCTGACGGTTGGGGGCAGTAGCCCATATGGTACAATGCAAAACTTAATCAAAGATTTTGAGCGGTCCATAAGGCCATTTGACCCAACAACTCTGCAGATTTCTGGCGGTGCGTCTAGCATGCAGCTAACGCTTAATATGAATACTTACTATCAGCAGGCTAAAAGCTTGGATTATCAGATGAAGGGGACCAAGTAATGAAAAGGAAAGACTTAACGAAAGTCATTTTCGTAGCTGTAATATGGGGAATTTTTTCTGTGGTTGCATCGGGAATTATCTTTAAATCACCGGTAAAAAATGCTAAAGTCCCGGTTGTTAAGCCTATAAGTACAAGCTTCCCCCAAGTAAATACTGACAGCAATTATCAAGCCATATTTAACAACAATGCTCTAGACCCAACGCAGTTAATACAGATTGGCAACTCACAAAACAATACGCCATTTGCGAGCTCACCTTAGTTTGGAGGGGGACCGCTAGGCATGAATGTTATATCATCCACAATTCAGCAATACATTGAGGACAGTCTCATAACCGACGGTTCTATTTCAGAGGAACAGCTACACAAACTTAAACTTAGCGCCAAAAGGAATAATAAGCCGATATTGAGCTTGCTGTTGGAACAAAAAGTTATTACCGACGAACAGCTTACCAGGGTTTTGGCAGATGCCAACAAAATCCCCTACGTAAATCTTTTGCGTGCCAAGATTGACCCAAAGGTATTGAAGCTTTTGCCCAAAGATATAGCCGAGCACTATATGGCGGTACCGCTGGGGGAAATGCAGAGACGACTGGTAGTAGCCATGCTAGAGGCCGACAACGTGCAGGCCGTAGACTTTTTAAGCAACAAAATTGGCCGGCCGCTAAAGGTTTATGCTGCTAGCGAAAAAGGAGTGCGTCAGGTATTGGGACAATATAAATATATACAAGATTTAGGCAACGGTATTGAGTCGATACTTAAAGAGGAAACAGAAGAAGCCGAGAAAAATAACGCACCTATAACCTTGTCTGCGCAAAAGAAAGTGCAAACAATTGTAGAAGATTCGCCCATAAGCAAAGCGTTGAAATCTATTATGGAATATGCCGCCAATAACCGAGCTAGTGATATCCACATTGAACCCATGGAGAAAGAAATGAAAATTCGTTGCCGGGTTGACGGTGTCTTGCGCGAAATAATGCGGCTGCCTAAAAGCGCCGAGCCTGCCTTGATTAGCCGTATAAAAATCTTGTCTAATCTGAAAATTGACGAGCACCGAGTGCCCCAAGACGGTCAATTTTCGATTATCGTCGAAAATCACCCCATTGATTTACGTGTAGCTATTAGTCCGGTGGTATGGGGCGAGCAAGTGGTTCTACGTCTTTTGGATAAAACCGGGACCAGCCTGAAATTAGAAGACCTTGGATATTACGGCCGCAGTTTAAGAAGGCTGGAAAAAGGCTTAAAACAGCCCTACGGTATGATTTTGACCTCTGGGCCAACTGGTTCGGGAAAATCCACTTCAATGTATGCCATGCTCCAGCAAATTAAAAACGACACCGTAAATATTGTGACACTAGAAGACCCGGTCGAATACAAGATTGAGGGTGTTAACCAGATTCAAATTAACCCTGATGTCGGCCTTACTTTTGCCACGGGTTTACGCTCGATACTACGCCAAGACCCTGATGTAGTCATGGTTGGGGAAATTCGAGACAAAGAAACCGCTAATTTGGCTGTACAGGCCGCCTTGACCGGGCACTTAGTATTTAGCACACTGCACACAAATAATGCTGCTGGCATCTTGCCAAGGCTTTTAGACATGGGTATCGAGCCGTTTTTGATTGCCAGTACGGTACATACAGTGATTGGGCAGAGGTTAGTGCGCAAAGTTGTGCCAGGGGGCGAAAATTATCTATCTAATACTGCCGAGACAGCGGCCATACGACAAGCTCTAAAAGAACTTTTGCCAAGTAAAGACGCCGAGATGCCCAAATTAGCGGCGGATTTAGGCTATCAGAGCTTGCCACTAGCTACGCAAAACGCTTATACTTTGGTTAAGGGTAAAATAGTACCCGAAAGCCCGACCGGCTATCAGGGGCGAATGGGGCTGTACGAGGTGTTTGAAGTCACCGAGGCTATACAGGACTTAATTATCAAGCACGCCACCAGCTCAAATATTGAAAAAGCCGCCAAAGCCGAGGGAATGGTATCCATGAGACAAGATGGCTACCTAAAAGCACTAGCTGGCCTAACCACATTAATGGAAGTGGACAGGGTAGCAGCGGATAACGGATAATAAGCTTTTCAAACGAAAGAGGGGTGGTAAAGTGCAGGAACAAAAAATCGAAGTTTTGCTAGAAGAGGTAGTAAAGAGGAAAGCCTCAGACTTGCATTTGCAAGTTGGTCTACCGCCAGTACTGCGTATTGACGGCACACTGACGCCCACTAATTCCACACAACCATTAACCGAGGAGGCGTTGGAAAAACTAGTATTCAGTACCCTGGATGATGACCAAAAAAAGATACTTCTGCGAGACAAAGAGTTTGACTATAGTTTTGCCTTTGGCGATTTGGGCAGATTTAGGGTAAATGCCTTCCACGAGCGCGGCAACATGGCCGCAGCCATGCGCCTGATACCCAACGAAATCAGGTCTATTGACGAGCTTAAACTACCCCAAACAATTAAGAAATTTGCCGATTATCCGCGGGGGCTTGTACTAATTACCGGTCCAACTGGTTCTGGGAAATCAACAACCCTGGCGGCGTTGGTTGACCAAATCAACAAAGAGAAGGCCTCACACATTATTACTATTGAAGACCCGATTGAGTACACTCATAAATCGCAAAAATCAGTGGTCGTGCAACGTGAAGTCCACTACGACACCTTCAGCTTTTCCTCGGCCTTGCGTTCAGCTTTGCGTGAAGACCCCGATGTTGTACTAATTGGCGAAATGCGTGACCTAGAAACAATTGCTGCCGCACTGACCATCGCTGAAACTGGCCATTTGGTATTTGCGACCTTGCACACAAACAGTGCTTCCCAGAGTGTTGATAGAATTGTGGACGTTTTTCCACCACACCAACAGCAACAAGTAAGAGCGCAGTTAGGGAATATTTTAATGGCTATTTGCTCGCAAAGATTAATTCCGGCTTTAGGTGGCGGGCGGGCAGTAGCCGCAGAGATTTTGGTCGCTACGCCAGCCGTGCGCAATATCATTCGTGAAGGCAAAAACTACCAGCTAGAAGCTGTTATTCAGACTGGTGCCGAACACGGAATGCAAGGTATGGACAGAACTCTTATCAATTTGGTGCACAGCGGTGCAATTAGCTTCGATGAAGCCAGAGGCTGCGCGGTAAATGTTGATGAGTTAGACCGCCTAATGAGAGGGTAGCCCGATGCAGATGTTTTCTTACAAAGCAATTGACTCAAAAACCGGCGAAAAAACATCGGCCATGATTGAAGCCGAAAGTGAGAAAGCAGCGGCAAAAATCTTAACCGGACGAGGCATGGCTCCTCTGGAAATAAAACCAGTTATATCTGGTAATAGTAGCGGGATTAATGCAATTTTGGGTCGGATTAGAACCAAAGATAAGGTTCTTTTTTCACGCCAGCTGTCCACGTTAGTTAATGCAGGTGTGCCGCTGGTACAGAGCCTTCATCAGGTATCCAGCCAGACCGTTAACAAGCAGTTCAAGGAAGTTATAGATAAGATTGTAATTGATGTAGAAGGCGGCTCTTCGTTAGCTGCCGCTTTGTCTCGCTACCCCAAGGTTTTTAATATGGTTTATACCAGTATGGTAGCCGCCGGCGAAACTTCAGGCACGCTGGATATTGCTTTAGAGCGTTTGGCCAACCAGCAAGAAAAGGACGCTGACGTAATTGCCAAGGTTCGCGGCGCAATGATTTACCCGGCTATTGTTCTATTGGCCATGCTTGGCGTGCTGACATTTATGCTTACCACAGTATTGCCGCAGGTAAAAAACCTATACGCAGGTATCCCGGGCGCAACTTTACCGCTGGTAACCAGGGTATTAATGTCCGTTTCTGGTTTTGTTACTCATCTTTGGTGGGTGATAGCGATAGTGGTAGTTGCTGCGTGCGTATACGGGACTCGCTGGGCAAAGACGCCCAAAGGTAAGTACATGGTGGATAGGTTAAAGATGAGAATGTGGCCAATTGGACCACTGTTTATGAAATTATATATGGCCCGGTTTGCCCGTACCGGCGGAACCTTGGTTGCTAGCGGCGTGCCGATGCTAGAGATGTTGAGCGTTACTGCTGACGCAGTAGATAATGTGCACATAGCTGGGGCAATCAACAAAGCCGCAGAGAAAGTAAAAGGCGGTAAATCCCTAGCCGACGCCTTAGAAGGAGACCCAAATTTCTTAGGGTTGGTTGCCAATATGATCCATATTGGCGAGCAGTCGGGCTCGCTAGAAGACATGCTAGATAAACTTGCTACTTACTACGAAAAAGAGGTAGATAACGAGATAAAAACAGTCTCCACAATAGTGGAACCAGTACTTATGATTTTTGTAGGTGTTATGGCCATGGTTATTGTAGCGGCGGTGCTATTGCCAATTTATAACCTTGCGGGTAAAACCCTAATTCACTAAAGGGTATTGCATTTACATCTAACAATGTCTAGTATTTAAGCATAAGCATTAGAACCGTTAAATAAGGGGGTGACCTTAAATGAGAAAACTAAACCGTAAATCTTCAGAAGGATTTACCATAATTGAAGTTATGATTGTGCTGGCTATAGCTGGCTTAATTATGCTAATTGTCTTTATGGCAGTGCCAGCGCTGCAGCGGAACAGCCGCAATACACAGCGTAAAAATGACATAAGTAGCTTACTGGGAGCCGTTAATGAGTACACCTCGAATCACAACGGTAGTCTACCATCCACTGCCGCCCAGGTGACAGGTCTGGCCAGTACAGGCTACTACTCTGCTTCTACTGCTTCTGGTGCTGGTAGTATTACTATAGCTTCAGGTGCTACAAATGCTTTAACTAGTGTGGCAACAGATGACAGGGTCGTTATAGTTACTGGTGCAAAATGCGGTGGTACCAATGGTGTTGATGCTGTTGCAGGCAGCTCGCGACAAGTGGTGATACTATACGACATTGAGGGTAGTGGCGGTACCTGGACGCCTACCTGCCAAAGCGACTAAATAGTCTACTTACAGAATTGCAAAACAGGCTCTTTATAAAGAGCCTGTTTTTATTTACCTGTGTTACCATACCTAGTAAATGATAGTGGTTATCTTAATATTTTTGGGTTTGTGCCTTGGCAGTTTTGTAAATGCGCTTGTGTGGCGTTTACGCCAGCAGGAGCTGATGGCCAAGAGCTCAAAGCCCAAGGCCAATAACAGCCAATTCTCAATCCTAAAAGGCCATTCCATGTGTCCAAATTGTGAGCATCAGTTATCAGCCCCAGACCTTGTTCCAGTACTGAGCTGGGTGTTTTTAAGAAGGAAGTGCCGCTACTGTAAAAAGCCGATTTCTTGGCAATATCCAGTGGTGGAGTTGGCAATGGCTACGGTTTTTGTGTCTTCTTACATATTTTGGCCTGGCGGATTACATTCGCACGGTAACCTGGTTTTATTTATCGCTTGGCTAGCAGCCTCAGTAGGCCTCCTGGCCCTACTCGTTTACGATTTTAGGTGGATGCTGCTGCCCAGTAAGATAATTTATCCAACTCTAGTTATTGCCGCCGCGGGAAGGCTAGTATACATAATTGGATACGAGCCAAACCGCTGGCATGGTTTGTTCCAGTGGATTTTGTCGGTCGCGGTAGCTAGCGGTCTGTTTTGGCTGATATTTATGAGTTCAAAAGGCACCTGGATTGGCTATGGCGATGTGCGCTTGGGCCTAATAACGGGAACGGTTTTAGCCGACCCCGTAAAGAGTTTTTTAATGATTTTTGCCGCCTCTTTACTGGGCTTAATGTTTGTGCTGCCAACTGTTATCCTAAAACGTAAAGGTCTAGCTAGCCGTATCCCATACGGACCATTTTTAATCACTGCTACTACGATAGTATTGTTGTGTGGCCAATCTGTTATTGATTGGTACAATCGACTACTTTTAGTGTAGCCCAGGCCCTCAACCAACCATACCCCTTATGCTATACTAAAAAACATGAGACGCGTTTCTCGCGGCTACACTATTGTTGAAGTAATAATTGTCCTAGCTGTCAGTGGAGTAATATTATCCGCTGCGATTTTGATGTTTCACGGCCAACAAGGTAAAACGGAATTCACACAAGGTATGCGAGACATCGATTCTAAAATCCAAAACGTAGCAAAGGATGTTACAGCCAGCGTACCCACAAGCTCACAGGCATGTTCTGTTCCCAACCCTGCGGATTCAACCAGTCGGCCGGTTCAGTCGGCTACTACAGCACCTGTTGGGACTAACGTTGACTGTATCTACCTTGGTAATGCCGTGGAAGCAACCCCCGGGAAGGATTATCTAAACATTTATACCGTTCTTGGCAGGCATGACGCCGACTCCTTCCTGAGTGCTAACCCAACAACCATGACCGCAGTAACTAAGTATCCAATAATCGGCGGCAGCACAATTTTATCATCGAAAACTTACGATTTTAACGGCTCACCATCTCAGAACTCCAGTCTTGTGGGTATATATCTTGGCATGAACAGCGGTGATGCAGACAGGGGTAGTGCCGGCGGCCCCTTGTTTTTAAGGGGCTATGCAAACAGTAACGGCGGCATGTGTGTAGAGCAGGGCAGCGGTTGCGGGGTTATTACGGCTCAGGTAAGCAAATGGTCAATATGCTTTGAAAGCCCTTACAGCGCCGGAGTAACTGCCAGACTAGACATTCAGCCCTCTAGCAACGGAGTTACAACACAACTAGACTTTGGGGGATGTAGTTAAATGAAACTGTTTGGCAGGAAAAATCAGATTGGCGACACCATAGTAGAAGTACTGATAAGCGTCTCTATCCTGTCTGTGGTGCTGGTTGGCTGCTATGCTGTTGCGAATCATAGCCTTGCGGCTGGAACTGAAACCGGCCAACGCAGCGAAGCTTTGGCTCTGGCACAGCAACAAATTGAATATGTAAAGAATGCCAGCATTAATGACGCAAGCAAGCTAGTCGCCTATCAGGGCCTAACAGATAATACGCACTGCATAGTTGGTGGTACCGTAAGCAATTCGTGCCAGATGGGCTCGCCCTCACAATATAAAATTATTACTCATTATGGCGGCTTGGTGTTTAAGGTTGTTGCCAGCTGGGATGCCAATAATAGTAGTGGTACAGATCAACTAACCCTATACTACAAGCTGCCTGGCAGTTACCACGACCCGGAGGTTACAGCTTCTTATAACACGTTGACAAATAGGAGCGTGAATTTAAGCGGCAGTATCGACCCAAAAGGCAATGCTGTTGACTATTTTTTCCAATACCAAACAACCCCGCTTAATAACACACCAAGCAATGGTACAAAATGGGGGTCTGGAAACACTAGTACCCCGATTACTCCCTCTGTAGCACTATCCCTAAGTCCGGGTACTTTATATTATTACCAGCTGTGTGCTGGTACTGTGTGTGCGGGCGGCTCTTTTACAACCTGGGGTGACCCGGCAATTAATATGTTTGCCGTCAACGGTGTTAGTGGCAATGTCTCAATTTCGGACGGGGGGTCAATTACACTTTCCTGGCAGGTTTCTAACGTTTCAAGGTGCGATGGCAGCTGGACTAGCCCCTTGAGCATATCTGCTATGACAAACTCTTCTAATCCGATAACCTTATATTATTCACCTAGCGCATACGCATATAACATGACCTGTTGGGGTCTTGATGGCACTACACCAACAACGAGCCCAACCAGATACGTGACCGTAAGCCCGCCACCGCCCCCTCCGCCACCGCCTCCTCCTCCGGCACCGAATATAACGATATCTGTCACACCCATTTACCACTCCAATATCAATAATGGAACATGTGCTGATGGAGTCCACCGTTACACAAGATGCGACGCAACTTGGGCAGTAACTAACGCCTCCGCCAGTTATGTCACTTCATGCACACTCTCTAACTGGCAGGGCACACTAGCTACGGGCGGAGCTAGTGGCGGCCGATATTCAATTGCTGGCTGGAATTTTTATAACCCTGATGCGTATGACGGGATGACTGAGGTTGTACTTACTGTAGATTGCTCAAATACAGGCTCGGGAGGCACTACCAGCAGTTCTAAATCCTGGCACTGGAAAGGTACTACCTATCCTAGCTGGCGTACATGGACAGTTCCTTAATAGAAAGTATATTAATTGGGGCTTATCTTGCTCTTGGGGTGCCTTACTGGTCAATTACAACTAACTCGGCTATTATATAAGTATTAGCATAAGGGGAACTACTAGTGGCTAGTACCGCAAAAGCTGTCAAAAATAATGGCCTAGTCTACAAAAAATCTTACAGGCACTTTGATGGGTTTACTATACCTGAGCTTTTGATTGCAACTGCAATTTTCTCGGTAATATTAATGGTTGCCATGGCATCGTTTATACAGATTGGGCGGATGTTTTATAAAGGAATTACTATTTCGCAAACTAAAGACACTGCTCAGAATATTTTGGACAGCGTGTCTGCCGATCTACAGTACGCAGACACCGCCCCCAGTTCTCCTAGCTCAGGAGGTTCCGGCTCGACCGCGTACTCATACATATGTCTAAACGGTCTAAATGGCTCCAGATATACCTATATGCCTCGTCACGAAGTTGACTTGATTAATGATAACTGGACCAGCCCGACCCAGAGGAGCTTCGGGCTGCTACATGATAGATTGACAGGTCATGCTGGCTGCGGAGATCCGTTTAACACCTCTGCTAGTAACTACGTCCCTCTGCAAAACCCTGTAGAGCTTCTGGGCAATAAGATGCGTCTTAGCACTTTCTCTATTAACCTGGTAGATCCAGCCCACCCAAATTACCTGTATTATAATGTGAATGTGTATGTCGCTTATGGTGATGATGACGTTCTAAATACCACAGCTCCGGCAACAACGGCCGCCCCAGTGTGTGTTAGCGACCTTAAAAGTTCAGAATTCTGCTCAGTTATTGGCTTAAAGACAATAGTTTCAAGGAATTTCAGCTTTTAAAGATGAATAGGCACCACATGACAACCCCCAACAAACACAACAGGAATCAAAACGGTACTGCCTCTATAATTTCGACGCTAATCATTGTTATTTTGCTTAGCCTTATTAGTGTTGGCTTCGCAAAAATCATGGATAGATCTCTTCAAAATTCCCTTGATAGCCATCTCTACTCTGCCGCAGATTATGTGGCTCAATCCGGCATCAACGATGCAATGGCCTATATTAAGGCTAGGGGTATCAACGATAACACTTCATGTACTGGGCTATCAGGTAATCCGCCCAACGGAATTAACTTTACTTTGTCCACATCTGACAAGACCAAATATACCTGTATTTTAGTTAGCTCTAAGCTTACCGATTTGGTTTATAACGGAGTATCACCGTATACCTCTAGGGTTGCCACAGTGCAAGGAGCGGCGTCATTATTGCTATCTTGGAGCAGTACTAATAACAGCTTATCCAAACTGCCGCCAGCTGGTAGTACTCAGTTTCTTGATGAAACAACATGGAGCGATATTAGCCACCTATACGCCCCAGTACTAAGAGTGACTCTTTACCCTGTGATAAATAACCTAACCGGTATTGTGCCAAGAACCTATTTTCTGTATCCATCTGCCGGTGGGACAAACGAGGTTAACTACGGTACTACCGCCGATGGTTCGGTTCAACCCGTAAATTGCAACAACACTAGCCTGATTTTTCATGGTGCGTCTGCGGACGGCAGATGCAACGTAGTAATTTCCAACCTTAATCCCTCGTTTAAGTTCTATGTTCGCCTAACACCCCTATATAATCAGACAGACCTTAAAATCATGGGCAATACACCAGCCGGGGGCCTACTATCATTTACTAACCAACAGACAACTATAGATGTAACGGCTACAGCTGGAGGAGCCACAAAGCGATTGGTCGCCAGGATAGACAGGACTCAGCTAGGGGTAGGAGAAACGCCAGAATTTGCTCTGCGCACGACTAATCTGCTTTGCAAACGCATAACTATTTCAACGGACGGGCTCGATTCTTTGGGTAGTCCTGAAGGCTGTGCAATTCCGGATGGCGCTGGCTACTACGGTGTCCCTTCCGGTGGCGGAAGCGATACTGGTGATACAACTGGCGGCGGCTCTACCCCAACCGCTGAATGTTGGCGCTCTTGGTCTTCACCTCCACCAGGTGGAAGCGCCTATCAACACGATGGGTCATGCAGGTCTGACGAACCCTCTTCCGGCGGCTATTTCACTATAATGCTGTAACCGCCTAGTTAAATCTGGCCTACGACATGGGTATTTTTGTTAATTTGTTGTACTAGAACGGTGAAATTTTTCGTGCACGGCTTTTAGGTGTGGATCTGTTACGTGAGTGTAAATCTGGGTTGTAGAGATGTTGCTGTGGCCCAACATGGCCTGCACAGAGCGTAAATCTGCCCCGTTCATTAATAAATCTGTAGCGAAGCTGTGCCTGAGAGTATGAGGAGACACATGTTTGGTAATTCCGGCCAGCCGGGCGTATCTAGAAACCATTCGCTGTATGCTCCGGGCTGTTAAACGCGTGTAATTACCGCTTAAATCTACTTTCTTTGTGCCGCTGTAGCGGATAAATAGGGGCTTGGTATTATCTTGGCGTTTATCAAGGTATTGTTTTATCCAGTCAGCTGCCTCGGGGCTAATAAATATAGGGCGATCTTTTTGGCCTTTACCGCGCACCATGAACTCACGCCTAGAGAGGTTAATATGGTCGCGGTCTAGCTTTACCAACTCAGACACACGCAGACCACTGGCAAATAACAGTTCAATAATGGCTCGGTCGCGCAGGCCATTGATATGCGACACGTCTGGCTGGGCGGCTAATCTTTCCAGCTCCTCGGTAGTTAAAAATGTTACCTGAGGGCGTTGAGTGCGGGCTAGCTCTATCTTATCTGGGGCTAGGGCTGTTAGGTTGCGTTTAGCACAAAAACGAAGGAACGAACGCAAGGCTATAAGATGATAGTTCTGAGTTGTTTTTGATAACTCATCACTGGTATTAGTGCCCAGGCGGTTAAGCCACATCCGCCATTTACGAATCATCTCAACATCTATGTCCTTCAACTTGATATCGCCAGCGAAATCACTTAAGCGGGTCAGATAATGGCTGTAATTGGCTATTGTATTAGCCGAGCGGTTTTGTTCTAGCTCTAGGTATTCTAAGAACTGTTCTACGGCTGCCACGTAATCCATACCTAGTAGTAGACTTTCTGTTGGTCTAAATTTCGCGTAGCGGCTAGTTTGTCTCTTAACATTTTATGAAGAGCTTGGTCGCCAGCAGTAGTTTTAAGATATTTTTCTCTTCTTTTGGCGTCGGCTTCATTGATATGCGCCTCGTAGTATATCAGTTCCCACGGTTTACTAAACTGGGTAGAGAAATTTAAACCCTTATTGTGTTCTGCAAAACGTCTCTTTAAATCACGCGTGAATCCAACGTAAAAGGTACCGCTTTTTTCTGAAAACAAAACGTAGACATAGCAGAACACGACAGAAAGCTCACTACTAGGCATAAGCACATTCTAACAGATTGAAAATATTTTACGACGCTATTTACTGTTGAATAATAAATGTATTCAACTTGTATCATTGTACCCATCTGTTATAAACTTTTAGGCATGGAAAGAACATTTATCATCATCAAGCCCGACGCTCTTCAAAGGAGCCTAGCGGGCGAAATTATTAGCCGTTTCGAAAAAGTTGGTTTAAAGATTGTTGCCGCAAAAATGATTGTGGCTTCACAAGATTTAGCAGACAAGCACTATCCGGTTGATAGAAAAGAATTTATTGAGGGAATGGGCCAAAAAACCCTGGATAATTACCAGGAACAGGGTATAGACCCTGTTAAAGAGCTTGGGACTGATGACCCCCATAAAATTGGGCTAGTTATCCAAAAATGGCTGGTTGATTTTATTATGAGCGGTCCGGTGCTGGCAATGGTGCTCGAGGGTCCGCACGCTATTGAACTAGCTCGAAAAATGTGCGGAATAACCCTGCCACTTAAGGCTCAACCGGGTACTATTAGGGGTGATTATTCCTTTGACTCCTCTGCACTAGCCAATGTTGGCAAGCGTTCTCTGCGCAATCTAGTTCACGCTTCTGGCAATATACAAGAAGCAAGATTTGAAATTGGATTGTGGTTTTCTGATAGCGAAATACACGAATACGACACGGTACACCAGCAAAACATGATTAATTAATTTGGTGAATCGGGCAGGATAACGTCAAATTTCTGATGGGCAGGATGGTTGCTGACGCAACACGTATTCGCCATGCTCGAAACGAGCTCCTGTGCGTGACCACTCACTACACGAACCTGTTGCTCAAACCTGTCTTGATTACCACACGGCTTGAGGATAAGCCGTGTGGAGGAGGAAGAGCCGACCAAAAAGTAAAGAGTTCAAATCTTTGGCTACTGCTTTGATTTGAACTCTTACTAAAAGGTTGTGGTCTGACGTGGTACCCTGGGCAGGATTCGAACCTGCGACGCCCGCCTTAGGACGGCGGCGCTCTATCCACTGAGCTACCAGGGCTCATTCAAGATTGTAACACCTCTAGTATCTGGACGCTAAACACTAAAAGCTATACGCTATATACATGAGCAAAAAGACAACAAGCTCGGAGCATAAATATTTCAAAGAACAGTTTGACGACGAAGATGTGCTACTGGTTTTCCGTAAACACCCAATAGTAATGCGCAAAGGGTTGATATTTTCGATGCTTGCCATCTTAGCGGGCACCATACCCGCACTAATTAAACCAACCTATGGTTTCTTTTTTGGCGGTCTAGCCAGCGGTTTTATACTGGGAGCACTGGTTATGCTGCCATGGTGGGTTAGGTGGTATTTTAGCGTTTACATAATGACCAACCAGCGTTTCATTCAGCAAACACGCAGTCTTTTACAGGTAAATGTTGTAGACATCAGTCTAGAACAGATTCAGATGATAAATTATGAAATAAAGGGTTTAGAACAGACCGTCCTGTCATTTGGTACAATAATTGTACAAACTTATGTGGGAGATTTAGTAATCAGAGAAGTGCACCACCCGGCGCGTGTCCAGAAAAATATGGTGCACGCCCTGCGCGAAATGGGAATCCATCCATCGCAACGACTGGGCACCGATGATGAGCAGCGAGTTATTGAAGAATGATTAAAAAAATTAAGCACAAAATTAAAAAAACTAAAGTTCGGGATTTAGTCCCAGACTCTGTAGTTGAGAGGGCGACTAATTTAGTGGCACCGCCACCTCCCGAGCCGCTCAGTTTAAACGATGTCCCCCAAATTACCAATGAATCCATTGCCGTACACCGCGAAGAAGTTTTAAAAGGTGCTAGAAAGTATATTTATCCGCTGGCGCACTCCAAACAGCGCATTGTTGGCATAACAATCAGCATTGTCTCGTCAGCTATAGTGGCACTGCTGATTTATTGCGGTGTGGCACTATACCATTATTACCAATACAACACTTTTCTATACCGTATTACCCAGGTGGTGCCATTTCCTATCGCACATCTTGATGGTAAATTTGTTTCCTACGAAAGCTATCTTTTTGAGTTGCGCCACTACGTTCACTATTACGAGAGCCAATCACATGTCGATTTTAGCAACCCAGACGCCAAACAGCAGTTGGTTCAGTACCGAAAACAAGCCCTGCAACAAGTAATAAATGATGCCTACATCAAAGTTTTAGCCTCTAAAAACAATGTCAGCGTCTCTGATAAAGAGGTAAACGCGCGAATTACAGAAGTACGCAACCAGAATCGCCTTGGAGGTGACAATAAGGTATTCGCGGATGTGCTGAAGGACTACTGGGGCTGGTCAATTACCGATTTCAAACGCAGTTTAAAGCAACAAATATTGACAGAGAAGGTGGTAGCTAAACTTGACACCACCGACACAAAGCTCGCCAACAACGCCCTAGCCCAGTTAAAAGCGGGGGCGGATTTTACCACGCTGGCCAAACAGGTTTCTGACGAGGCAACTGCTAAGAATTCCGGTGGGGATTTCGGCTTTGCCATTACTAAGAACAACCCCAATATACCTCCTCAGGTTATAGATGCTCTGTTTAAACTCCAGCCCGGCCAAATATCGGGGGTTATTAATACAGGAAGCACACTAGAAATTGTGAAGCTTAATCAAAAGTCAGGTGATTCAGTTACCGCGTGGCATATAGTTTTTAACCTCAAGGACATCTCAAATTATCTAAATCCGCTTAAAGCCAAATATCCAGCCAAAACCTATATAAAGTCCTAGCCTAGCGCACTATTTCTAAGCAAAATGTGATAGCAAAAAGTGGGATTATCACCGGTATAATATAATTAGCGCCACCAAGATACCAACAACGATGATTACGACCAACAGTTCGAGTAAGGTGTAGCCGTTTTGATTATTTAGCTGCTTTAGCATGTAACATCCATCCAATTAACAGGTCCATAATGATACGTATTTAGCATAAGAGTGATGTTGGCTCTTTGTCAACTTAGCCTTAGGCGCAAAACTGCCTAAACTTTTAAGAAAGTACCCAAGGGACACTAACCGGAAAATATTTGCTATAATTAGCCTTGAAAATACTAATGGTAAAAAATGCAAACCTACAGGTTAATTAGAGCTTATCAAGGTGGAGTATTGTCTGGGTGTATCTCCCAGCGATATTTAAGGCGTTGGTTGGTTGCGTTTATATTCTTGGGCCTTGTCTTTGCGCCTGCAGTAGCCAGGGCTGCCTTACTATCTGAGTCGTATACGGCCAGCAGTAGCCTGCCTATTGGCTCAATCGTTAGTCTGCAAAAAGGCTCTACTAGCCAAGTTGATAGTGCTACAACCAACACCGCCGACTATATTTTTGGGGTTACGGTGAATGGTAGCGATTCCCAGCTGTCAATTTCGTCAAGCCAGAACAACCAAGTTTCTGTGGCCACGGACGGGATAGAGCAAGTGTTGGTGTCAGACATAAACGGC
>Ga0182027_10004599_pt1 | contig 21337 bp, 19 predicted proteins | sample 712E1DmetaG_FD_121300 | JGI IMG/M metagenome (GOLD analysis project Ga0182027, IMG submission 121300) | Permafrost microbial communities from Stordalen Mire, Sweden - 712E1D metaG (Illumina Assembly) | ecosystem: Environmental > Terrestrial > Soil > Wetlands > Permafrost | place: Sweden...
CGAACGCTCTATGGCAACATCTGCGGGATAATCTTCTTTGCAACCTTCTTCCGGTAGGATATAATCAACTGTGACTATTGCGCGCGCATAGCTCAGCTGGTTAGAGCGTTGCATTCACATTGCAAAGGTCCGGGGTTCGAATCCCTGTGCGCGCACTAAATTAATTTATTATCCAGAGCCTCAAATTAACTTGACAAGGTAAAAAGAATGGTGCTCACTAGATAGTGAATGAAGAAATTTGCTATTCCCATGGCACTTATTATATTTTTTCTGACTGCCGCTCCGGTGTCAGCCGCCTGGTAGGACAACTTCAATTTTGGCAATTTCCTTAATTTTTTAAAAACGCAAACGAATCAAACCTCCAGCCCGTCAGGACAACATTTTCAAGGGTTTGGAGCATTAAATGATGAAGGCACACATATGCCTCGACCGTCGGGTTATGTACATCCTTCAAATATCCCACCAATTTTTCCTGTTCCCTCTAAAATTTACCATCAGACGGTAAAACAGGGAGAATTAGTACATCCTACAGAACGCACATCTGATTGGCCACGTCCGTCCGGATCGAAATCAGAATTTTTTCAAAAAATCGCATCGGCAGCAGCTGATTGGAAAAATAGAGAGCATAACGGTACGCCATCGGCCAGAACGACACGTGCCCCGCAAACCGCGCAGGAGATCGTAACCCGCATGACCGATAGATATACAAAATTGCTATCAAACTACAGTGATTTTCTCGGAAAAGTGCAAACTCGGTTAACCACCTTAACGTCGAGTGGCGTTGATGTGACGAGTATCAATACTCTCGTAACAACTGCCACAACAGATTTAGCTACCGCACAAACGGCATTTACAACAGTAAAATCGAATCTGGCTACTCTTGACTATACTGCCACGGGTGCAACATTAGCGCAAAACATCACAACTGCTATTGCACCTCTTCGTCAATCGTTGACTACGCTGCATACGGATATGAGTAACATCGTATCTGCAATTAAAGCGTCTTCTATTGGAATATCAGAAACACCGGGCCAATCTACACAAACGCACTCGCAACATAAAGAGGCAAGTGTCAGCGGAAGACGATATACACCTGATTTCCATCGCGGTCAGAATCCGATTCAGGTTCGAGGTCAAAACCAACGAGGAGATAACCAATAACAAATATGAACTTTAATCAACCGCATCATAAACATCTTTTTGTAACGATTGTAGGGCTTGTTATTGCTGTCGGATTTCTTTTATATGTAGCCTTTCAAGTTAGAGTAGGGTCCGGTGCAACAATTTCACAAGCATCGCGTGATACAACACTTACCCCAGGCGATGATGTTCTTTCGCTCCAAAGAGATCTTGAAGTTCTTCAACATGATCCTGGCGCCGACGCAGAACAGGAACTTAATAAACTTCAATAACTCATACGTAGTTTTTGTAAGCTAGATTATTGACATCTATAATCGAATACCTGTACTGTAAAAGTACATGAAACGATGGATTTTGGTCATCGCACTTCTTTTCATACTCCCGCTCTTGTATTTTGTTAAAGGAGCATTAGCCGCTGAACAACCACAGCGAAGTATTGTCGTCTTTCGCGATATTGATACTGCCTCACAAAAACGCACTCACATCGAAGCTTTTCACGGAACTTGGCGCAAAGATTTACGGATTATACGAGCAGCAGCAGCAGATCTCACGCAAATCCAGATAAATCAACTGAAGAAAGATCCGCATGTTTTACGGATCGATCCTGATGTTCAGGTATTTGCCCTAACTCAGCGCCTGCCGCAACCGACCATTGTTGCCAACGCGTTTAGCTGGTGCAGCCGATTTCCAACGTTGCCAGGCTGCGGGCCAACACCCACGCAAACGCCAAAACCATCTCCAACACCAACTCCAACGCCACGACCAACATCAAGTCCTACGCCATCTCCAACACCGGGTGGGGCAACACCGACTCCCACTCCAACGCCATCAAATAGTCAAACAATTCAGTGGGGAGTAACACGAATCGGCGCTCCAACTGCGTGGACGACAAGTACCGGAACTGGCGTAAAAGTAGGTGTTATAGATACCGGTATAAGTCGTACACATCCGGATTTGCAGGCAAATATAGCAGGATGCGTTTCATTTATCACCGGTGTTGCCACCTGCGAAGATGACAATGGTCATGGGTCGCATGTGTCCGGAATTATTGCGGCTGTCAATAATACGGTCGGTGTAGTAGGAGTTGCACCTAACGCCAAACTCTATGCGTTAAAAACGTTGAATAGTCAGGGAAGCGGATACCTTTCCGATATTATTTCCGCCCTCGACTGGTCAGTAACAAACGGTATTCAAGTAGTGAATATGAGTCTCGGTACAACCAGTGACATCCAATCATTCCACGATGCCGTTACGCGTGCATATAACGCCGGTATTATCGAGGTGGTTGCAGCGGGAAACAATGGACCAGGTACCAACACCGTCATTTATCCGGGTGCATATCCTGAAGTCATTGCCGTAGCTGCCACAGATAGTTCTGACAACGTTCCATCATGGAGCAGCCGAGGTCCACAGGTTGATATTGCCGCTCCGGGCGTAAACATATATTCAACATATAAAAATGGCGGGTACGCAACGTTATCCGGCACTTCTATGGCAACACCACATGTAACCGGGTCTGTAGCACTTCGCTTGGCTACACATCCGGGTGAATCATTTGCGCAAATGTATAGTGATTTACAATCAACTGCCGATCCGCTCCCGTTGGGAAGTTCTCTTGTGGGAGCGGGACTCGTGGATGCCCAAAAACTCGTCGCCGCCCCGTAACAAACTATGTTTCTTATACTTTCAGTATATCTTGCCACGGCAACGGTTCACTCAACTGTCACCGCTACTGGGGGAGACGGCAATACCTATATGTATTCGCAAACAACGGTAAACGGAAATACCACAACCGTTGAATCGAATAGCCCCGGTACAATTCATGTGGAAAAAACGGATTCTGGTGAAACAATTACGTCTGATAATCCCGTCACAGTGACACATAGTACTGATACGGGTAAACCTCCAACACCGACGGTTATTGTTCGCGAGGAAACACGTATTGCAACCAAAACAGCCCAACTTCCAAAAAATCATCCAAATGTGATGGCGCTTCTTCGTAACCTATGGGACCGGGCAATATCAAAATTGTTAGGTGATCTATTGACAAGAAAGTAAAAGAGTTGTACTTTAAGAAACTACAAGATCCTGTTATATAGGACAGCAGTAGTATTATACTATGATACTAAGCACATCTATAAAAATCAGCCCCATAATTACATCCCCTCTCTCAAATCACTTTTCGAATAACTCATGTAATGTAGATTACATATTTTCCCTGCCAAAATTTATACACTAATGCAAGAAATGAACAACTCGTACGATAGGGCACGTACCTGCTTGGAATATTTTCGCACCCCGTATGGAGTGCTTTTTTGATGGTTTGTTAATGAGTCGAGTCATCGAGACGAATTTACAAACCATCAATCCCGCTTCGCGGGATAGCTTTGCGATCAATCGTATTGATCGAAATCTATAACATTGGAAGGAGGTGAAATAAATATATGTTAAAAAAATTAGCAGTAGTAGCAGCAGTATTAGCATTCGCCGTTCCGGCATTTGCTAAAGGCACAAAAGTAACTGTTGGAGGACTGGACGTTACCGGATCTCTTACAGTTGCGAATACCGGTGTCAACAGTACAACTGGGAAAAACGCAAGTGTTAAAACCGGAAATGCAACCGCAGGATCATTCACGACATCCGATATGAATGATGTTTATGTGAAAGGTGGAAAAAGTTCCACAACAGTAAACGCATCAGGAACGGATATTACAGTTGGAATCACTGCAGCCAATAGTGGTGTTAACTCATCATCGAAAGGTTCAGTGAACACTGGAAATGCAGGTGCATATTCAGTCGTTGGATCGTCCATGAATACAGTAGTGGTTAAGTAAGTATTTTATCTGCAAGGCTCTGGGGGAGAGCGCATGCTTCTCCCCTGGAGACCTGCGAGGTTTTCGGGTTTACATGAATATAAAAAAAATATATAAAAAGATTTCTCAAGCGCTTGCCATAGCGCTTGTTATCATGCTTGTCGGCGGAAATGCACTTCGCTACCCGGTATTTGCACAGGAAGTCACCCCAACAGACACATCTACTCCTGCGCCAGCTGACACTTCAACACCTGCGCCAACGCAAACATCTGTCAACAATAATGCAACAACCAACACAACCACAACAACCGATGCAAACACGGGAAATAATACAGCTGGTACCCCGGCTCCAACACCCACAACGGATCTGAGTGTTACACCTACTCCCACCGGAGATTCAGGGGCAACAGGCGATACTGGTATAAGCGGTCCCACTGGCGCCTCTACAGAGACCGTTAGTGGACCAACTGGTGAATCTGGTCCAACAGGCGATTCAGGCGCTACAGGCACATCAGGAATCACCGATCCATCGATAACACCTGACGCAACTGATTCCGCAACAATTGATAGTACCGGAACAGTTACTGACACAAGTACTTCTTCTGCTAATTCAGGAAATAATTCAGCAACAACAACTGACAACGGAGGATCATCTTCATCACAATCGAGCGAAACTAACTCGAATCCGTCGCCTACACCCACACCCTCAGTAAGCATCATGACGGGAAGTGCGGTTGCCATCACGAATGTTAATAATAACGTTAACTCCACATCGGTAAATTCAAATATCGTGAATCAAGTTATCAATATTTATATTGATCAAAATGCTTCATTGGATTTATCCGATCCGGCTACATTTATTGCCGACACGATAAAAGATCATCCTGACGATCCGACCATCAATCTCCATATCACATCGATAAATAATCAGGCAACGGTTACCAACACAGTTAATTCCGTAGCCAATACAGGGGGTAATACTGCAACATCACCAGATGGCGCCGCCATTACCACAGGAGATGCATACTCAATTGTTTCTGATCTTAATCGCGTCAATTTCGTGGCAATTGATTCAGTCGTACACGTGGTTACGATCAATATTTTTGGCACGTTAAACGGCGATATTATTTTACCCAACCCAGTGGGCACTACCGCTTCTGACCCGTGTCCGCTGTGTAGTGGAAATACAACTGTTACCAATACTGCAACGGTAACAAATTCTGTAACGTCCGGCGCCAACTCCGGAAACAATTCCGTAACAGCATCAACGAGTGGATCTGTTCAAACCGGCGATGCAACAAGCCAAGTAAGTGTCAACAATCTCATCAACACGGTACTTATCGGAGATAATGTTTTTAGTTTATTCATCACGCCTTTTGGTACATGGGACGGCAGTTTTGTCGGATACCAATCAGTAAACCCAATAGCTCTTAATACCTTGTCTATCCAAGGCCCTGACGGACAAACAGGGGGTTCAACTCTTACCGCGACAAATGCGGCAACTGTCACCAACGTCATTAACTCACAAGCAAATACAGGCGGCAATACGATTACAGCCGGAAGTGGAACAATTGCGACAGGCAACGCCTTAAGCGATGTATCGCTTATCAACCTCGTCAATACCGTGTTATATCACACCACCGCATTCTTCGGATTTATCAATATTTTCGGCACGTGGAACGGCAACGTCGGCGATTCGCAGTCTCTTGCTGCAGCCGAAGCCACACCAACACCCGCACCGGCGGCGGCACAATCTTCATCGCGAGAGTCAAATTCGGGTTCAAGTGTTCAGGATTCCGGCGGACAACTTGCCGTTACGAATAGCAATAACGTTGGGGCATATGTATACCCTGGCGATATCGTGACATTTTTTATCACCGTTCATAACCCGGGAAACGGTAAAGTATATGGAACAACATTGAATCTTCGTCTCATCTTAAACGGAAAAGATGTCGGAGGAGTCATTATACCCATTGGTGATATAAAAATAGGCGGCACAGCACACATCACAACGGGAATTAAACTGACCAATGACGCGCCAGGCGGCTCTTATACTGCAACTGCAATAGCAACGGGTAATGTCGGACCGGATAATGATGGAATTAGCGCTTCAGCCGATAGCCTTTTTGCCGTACGGGGAGGAACAATTCTGGGTGCTACCACTGGCGATATCGGCGATTCAGGAGCGTCTGTTATTGCCGGATCCATACCCCCGACGGTACAGGTTATGGGTGCCACAACAAGGGCTGGCGACAACCCAGACGCGCTTTTGGCGCTTCTTGTGCTACTCCTGTTGATTCCCGAATATATTCTCTTTAGGGCTTCGCGCAACCGAAAACTTTTCTCCTTTGCATTTGCCTCAGATATCGACTGGCAATCCAGGCTCCGCGCAATCCAAATGCTCCTTCTCTAAACTGCATTTCTCTGTTGTATAATGGAACAATGATTTTGAGTATTCTATTCCTTATTGCCCAACTCGGATTCGTTGTTTACCTTTTGTATTACATCATTACGTTTATAAGCGGAGCGCCGTTCGTGCCGTCAACAAAACGAGCAACAGAGGCGATGATTGCTATGGCGAATATTAAAAAAGGAATGAAAATTTATGATTTAGGATCCGGAGATGGCAGGGTGCTGTTTTTAGCTGCAAAAGAAGGTGCAATAGGAATTGGTTACGAATTAAATCCAATTCTTGTTTTGTATACAATGATACGATCGTTCTTTTCACCTCACCGAAACCAAATTACGATCCGTTGGAAAAGTCTGTGGAACGCTAATTTGAAAGATGCCGATGTTGTGTTTGTATATTTACTTCCGATTAGTCTCGACAAACTTCAAAAAAAACTTCTCACAGAATTAAAGCCCGGGACCAGAATCGTTTCTAATAGTTTTATTTTCAAAAACTGGCCAATTGAAAAACAAGATAAGGTGAATCATATATTTGTTTTTTCGATCCCGAAACGCGTACAATAAAAATATGGAAAACCAAATTGTGTTTGACGGGCAACAAACAGACGAACGCATATTGTTTACTATCAGTCCTCATCCAATAGCAAAGACAGTCGCGATCGTAAAAATTATCGCCGTAGCGCTTATTTTTTTCATTATTCTCTTTATTGTTGCTTCATCAACTTCTTTCTCGGTAATCCTTCGTCTCATCGGTTTTATTCTTGCTGCCGTCGTCAGTATTTTGGGTGTTATTTGGAGTTCATATTTGGAAAAAACCGATAGGGCCTACATCACCGACCGACGGATTATTCGTTTTGAAACCATAACACCGGTTCTTAAAACAAAACGCGCGCTGTTTTGGAATGAAGCCTTAAAGGCGAAAGCGTTTGCTCCGAGTTTTTTCTCCAAAATGTTGGGCGTCGGTCAAGTCGTTATTGAACCACAGCTCTCAGGGGCTGAGAACGTTATAATTAAAAATGTTTCGTATTATGAAGATCTGGCAAATTATATTGATAAAATTTTATTTATATTTAAAAGCAAACCAGAAGATATACAGACAATAAAACCCTTTATTCCAAAACCGAAAGGGCAACGAGACTCATCATCCTAAGCTTCAAAAAAACTATCAGTCTTTTACAGAAAAATATAGTAATTTGCTGTTGATTTCCTGAAAAATTTCTGTAATTATATCCGCAAGAGGAGGAACCTGCCCATGAACCATTTCCATCGTCTTTTGCGATGTTTTCTTTTTGTAAGTCTAGCCCTTTGTATTACTCCCATTGCTTCACAAGCATTCGCAGTAAATTTTCAAAATAAAACCCCAACCCCTAATCCAACTCCAATTGTTCTTCAATCTGTAACGCTTTGTATAAAGCAAAATGGATTGGTATTTGCCCTCGGTGCAGGATTTCATAGTGAACACTGTTCAAAAAACGATAAACTGATTACTGTGCAGATTGGCGGGCCATCAAGCGCGAATGGTCAAACCGGAAATACGGGAGCAACAGGCCTTGTTGGAGCGACTGGATCAACTGGTTCACAAAGTTTGATCGGAATCCAAGGTCCAACAGGAATGTCTGGATTTATTGGTAATTCCGGTGCTACTGGCGATAAAGGAACAACTGGACCCACTGGTTTAGCGGGCATACAAGGTGGCACGGGTATTGTTGGTCCAACGGGTGATACTGGATTATCCGGATCAACAGGTCCAACGGGCTTGCAAGGATTAATCGGTTTTCAAGGATCAACGGGTGATAAAGGCCAGACAGGTGATACAGGATTACCGGGGTCAACCGGACCAACAGGCCTGCCAGGATTTCAAGGAGGAACCGGCGCTATCGGCCCAACAGGCGATAAAGGTCCGACAGGAGATGGTGGTAAACAGGGATCAACAGGCGCAACGGGTCTGCAGGGAACAACTGGAGCAAATGGCGTTAGTGGATACGAACAGGTTACATCATCCGACACAAGTACAACAGATCCAAAAACATTAATTGTCACATGTCCAACAGGAAAATCTGTTATTGGAGGAGGATATACAAGTTCAACCGCAAGTAACACAACGAAACAAAATTATCCCTCCGCGTCAAATGCATGGACGGTTATCGTAAACCGAACAAGTGGAACAGGATCTTGGACTGTTACCGCGTATGCTATTTGTGTCAACGCGTTGTAGTAAATCGATTGACTTCAACAGTTCTCTGCAGTACATTAAACATATGATTACGGATGCTGACATAAAAAAATTAAAAGCTGTTTTTACGACTAAGGACGATTTGATCACAATGGAAAAACGGCTCAAAAAAGAAATCGTTGGGTCCGTTGTCGATTATCTTCAGGAAAATATTCTCCCCATTCTTAACGAACACGAAAAACGACTTGATCGATTAGAAAAACACGTCGGGGGTTTTCCAACTATTGCCTAAAATAATTGATAAGAGTAATATAGAAAGTAATCTTCTCATTTGCATGAGCCTACCAACCTCAAAGAGAAGCGCTACATCAGCGTAAAGATGCTAAATTAAGTACCGTTTAATTTTTGCGATGGAACCTTTCCGAATAAAATCGGGATCGCAAATAGAAGAACGGTTTTTTTATGGCTTAAGGAGGATATATGTCAAAAATACTCGATGAAAAATTAGAGAAACTATCTAAAGAAGAACAGGAATTGTGGGCGTTGCGACATACAGCAGAGCACGTGCTTCATACTGCTATGCAAAATTTGTATCCGAAATTAAAAAAAGCTATGGGTCCAGCAACGGAAGATGGATTTTATTTTGATTTTGACCTCGATGAAAAAATTTCGGAAGAAGATTTTGCAAAAATCGAAAACGAGATGCATAGAATTGTTAATGCAAATTATCCAATGGTGCAAAAATTTATTACACCGAAAGAAGCACGCGTCTTTTTCAAAAATAATCCATATAAATTGGAATGGGTTGATGATATTGAAAAAAGAGGTGAGAAAGTTTCAGTCTTTGAAATGGGTGACGTTGATGTAGACCTTTGCAGCGGTCCACATGCAAAATCAACGGGTGAAATTAAGGCGTTTATACTATTATCAGTTGCTGGCGCGTATTGGCATGGAGACGAAAAAAATAAAATGCTTACCCGCATCTATGGTACGTGTTTTTCCAGCAAAGAAGAACTGAAAAAATATCTTGAACTCTTAGTAGAAGCAAAAAAACGGGATCACCGGAAAATCGGAAAAGATTTGGGACTTTTTGTGTTTGCTGATTTAGTTGGAAAAGGACTTCCGATGTTAACGGCCAAAGGTGCAACAATCCGACGAATTCTCGAACGATTTATTGTTGATGAAGAATTAAAACGTGGATACAGCCATGTTATAACACCGCCACTGGCTAAAGTAGATCTCTACAAAATGTCAGGTCATTATCCATATTACAAAGAGACGATGTATCCGACAATGAAAGTGGATGACGAAGAGCTTATTTTGCGTCCAATGACTTGTCCGCACCACTTTATGCTCTATAAATCAGAACCGAGAAGTTATCGAGATCTTCCAATTCGGTTTGCAGAACTTTCTCCGCAATTTAGATATGAAAAAAGCGGTGAACTGACGGGTCTTATGCGTGTTCGGATGTTCACTCTCGCTGATGCACATATTATCTGTATACCCAACCAGGCAAAAGACGAAATTAAAAAAGTGTTGGATCTTATTGATTTCGTTAATGCCGCACTTGGTATGAAAAAAGGCGAGGATTACCGGTATCGTCTTTCCCTTGGTGATCGCCGCGATACAAAAAAATATTATAAAGACGATGCGGCATGGGATAATGCCGAAAAGGTACTTCGTGAAGTTTTGATCGACGTAAAAGCGCCGTACTATGAAGCGCCCGGCGAAGCCGCGTTTTACGGACCAAAAATCGACATTCAGGTCAAAAATGTTATGGGCAAAGAGGAAACAGCGTTTACTGTTCAATATGATTTTGTTATGCCTAAACGATTCGAAATGCGGTATACGGATAATGACGGAATGGAAAAAGAACCGGTTGTCGTACACCGATCAAGCCTTGGTGCATTTGAACGAACAATGGCATTCTTGATAGAAAAATATGCCGGAGCGTTACCGATTTGGCTTGCGCCGGTTCAAGTTGCCATTATTCCAATTGCGGAACGACATAACGAAGCGGCTCAAAAAGTAGCGGAAACGCTTCAAAAATCAGGTATTCGCGTTGAGATTGCAAACAAAAATGAGTCTATGCAGGCGAAGATTCGGTTTCATACTTTACAAAAAGTTCCCTATTTAGGTATAATAGGAGATCGAGAAGCTGGTTCTGACAGTATTTCTGTTCGAACGCGCGCAGGCGTCGATCTCAAATCAATGAGTATTGACGCTTTCGCCAAGCGTCTGGGTGACGAGATTGAGCACAAACTATAAACATTACCGACTAAATTACCAAATAACCGGCATGCAGTTGCGCCTTCTTGATGAAGATGGCAAGCAGATCGGAGTGGTAAGTAAAATTGAAGCCCTGCAAAGGGCCAAAGAGCTTGGTCTTGATGTAGTTGAAATTGCTCCTAATGCAGTGCCACCAGTTGCAAAGCTTATTGATTTTAAAAAGTTTAAATATCAGGAAGCCAAAAAAGAGCGAGAATCTCGGAAGAGTCAAAAAAATGTTGGCGTCAAAGAAGTGAGACTTAGACCATTTATCGGTCAACACGACTTTGATACCAGAAAGAAACAGGCGCAAGAATTTTTGAATGATGGTAATCAGATAAAAGTTGTCGTATTTTTCCGAGGTCGGGAGATAACGAGAAAAGAATTTGGATTTGAAGTCATGAAGCGTTTTATAGAAGGTCTTGAATCAGTCCGAATTGTTAGGGATTCACATTTAGAAGGAAGAACGTTAGTAGCAATGGTAGTTGCAGATAAAAAGAAATAAGAAAGAAGCATATATGTCAAAAATGAAAACAAAAAAAATTGTACGAAATAGATTTAAACTTACTAAAACCGGTAAAGTGATGCATCGCGCCCAGGGGGCAAGGCATTTGCGCAGCAAAAAAAATAAAGCGCGACAACGGAGACAGGATGCACCGAAAGAAATAAAGACAGTAAGATATAGCAGAATGATTAAACATTTTTTAATGACTTAAAAAAGGAGACCTATGAGAGTTAAACGAGGAGTTACATCACACGCAAAACACAAAAAGATATTTGTTGCCAATAAAGGCTATCGGATGACGAAACGCCGGCTTATCCGGGTATCCAAGCAAGCCTTTCTTCATGCCGGAGAACACGCCCACACTGGTCGCAAACTTCGAAAACGTGATTTTCGTCAGATGTGGATCACGCGCATTTCGGAAAACGTTAAAGAAAACGGACTATCCTACAGTGCTTTTATCAGTAAATTAAAGGCCAGTAATATTGAAGTTGACCGCAAAATTCTTGCAAACCTTATTGTCGAGAATCCTGAAGCATTTGCTGCTGTTCTTGAAAAAGCAAAACAGGTTAATTAAATACAATACTATGACAATCCAAAGATCAAATTCATTTTTCTTTACCACGCCAAGCGGGGTATCTTTGGGTGCATAAATAACTAAATAAATATGAACCCATGACCCCCGCAAGGGGGTTTTTTGGTGGTCTTTGAAAGGAGGTGAAAATTTATGAAAATTAGTAAATCAATAATCAAAAAATTAGAATATATTGCTAAGTTAGACACTGGTAAAATCGGAGATGAACATCATCCATTAAGTCCGGTTTTAAAAGAAAAAACACAACAAGCTCTTTTAGGGGTACACACATCTGGAACCTTAGTTGATCAACAACGTTATGATGAAGTGCTAAAAAACGATAACGTTAAGAGAGTATTAGGATTAAGAAAAGAAATATGAAATTCATAAAGAAGAGAGGTAGGCCCCTGCTTACCTCACGACGAAGTTCGCGGTCTACCTCTCTTCTTGCCAAGATTATAGTATAAAACGTACAATAAATGCATTACTATGACAGATTTATTATATTTGACTGACAGTTATAAACAAGAATTAAAAACCAGAGTCGTATCCTGTGAGAAAAAGGGGAAACTGTGGGAAATTGTTCTTGAGAAAACTATTTTTTATCCACAAGGCGGGGGACAGTTATCCGACGAAGGAGAAATCGTTAGTCCAACAGGCACTGCTAAAGTTAAGCATGTGCGTATGCACGAGACAGATGCTGTCCATGAATGCAGCATCACGGGCATTATTAACCCTGGCGATGAAGTAATTTGTAACATTGATTGGAATCTTAGATTTCTTAACATGCGCCGTCATAGCGGGGGACACATCATACACGAAGCCGTTATGAAACTTTTTCCGGATCTTAAACCGTTACGTGCAGAACACGGCAAAGACATGTTTATCGAATATACAGGCACTTTACCGATAGATACAAAATATGAAATTGAAAAAGAGTCAAATAAAATCATTGATCAAAATGTACCCCTCAAAACAGAATTAGTTTCATATGATGAACTTGTATCCCGAGTCCCACATATCGCGGGTACTCTCCCGAAGAACAAACCATTACGCATTTTAACTGTTGGCGATTTTCCTCCAATTCCTGACGGAGGAACTCAAGTTAAAAATGCGGGAGAAGTTGGTCCAATTTCTGTTACCACGATTGAAAATATTGATAATCATGTGAAAGTGTATTACACAATACAGGAACAACGTATTTCTGAAGAAAAATCCTCAGGAGATGCGATTTCGGGACCAAACTTTATCGGACAACTGTTAGAAATTCAGTCTTCAACACTTGCGGAAATTTCTCAATCTGATAAAACGACTGAAGAATTACGGATGAACGTTTTTAGTCCGAAAAGTCAATTCTCTACTCTCTCAAGACAAATCAGATTTGTCCCTCAGGCTGAGCGGCAACAAGTGGGCATCGTTTTAAATCAGGTAAAACAATCAATAGAAGATGCTTTAAATAAAAAACAAACCTCGAGTAGACTAAATCAAGAAGTTAATGAAAACTTTGATCCGACAGTTCCCGGTATCCCACCGCCTGAAGGACATCTCCATATCGTCACCCAAGCGATTATGGAAATTACGCGAATTTTCGAACGAATCGGATTTACCCGCGTCCGGCATCCTGAAGTCGATGTTGACTATTATGCCTTTGAGGCCCTCAATATGCCTCAAAATCACCCTGCACGGGATGAATGGGAAACATTTTTTATAGATAGTAAAAAAATACAAGTTAAAAATAATATAGTATCAAAACTAGTATTATCGCCACATACGAGTAACGGTCAGGTACGCGAGATGGAAAAGGGAAGACCCCCAATACGAATGATCAACATTGCAAAATGTTACCGTCGACAATCCGATATATCCCATGTCCCAATGTTTCATCAATTTGAGGGAATGTACATCGATGAGGGCGTGTCTATAGGTCATCTGAAGGGATATGTCGATTATTTCGTGAAACAATTTTTTGGTCCGGAGCGAAAGTCTCGCTTACGGCCGTTTCATTTTCAATTTACCGAACCGTCATTCGAGGTTGATATAACATGCGGGATTTGCTTAGGCCGCGGGTGCAAGTTCTGTAAAGAAGGATGGCTTGAACTCGCAGGTTCTGGAATGATACACCCAAATGTATTGCGATATGGAGGAATTGACCCCAATAAATATAGCGGATTTGCAATAGGGTGGGGCGTCGAGCGAACGTATATGATGAAATCCGGAACGCAACTTGATGATATTAGATTATTGTACGGCAACGATGTTCGATTTTTGGAACAATTTTAGACTATAGATATGCATACCAAAGATGAAAAACTTGAACCAAAAATGTAATTATCGCATTGATAATTATTGGCACGTTACTGCTTATTTCATATATGAAAGGGTACGATCTTATTGGCAATTTATCTAAAATGCGAGGAAATTAATTATGAATATATTAATACCTGATTCATGGCTTCGGGACTTTCTGAAAACGAAAGCCACGCCGAAACAAATAAAAGAAAATCTTTCATTATGTGGCCCGTCTGTGGAACGGGTTAACACGATTGGTGCTGAAACAGTTTACGACATCGAAGTTACAACAAATCGGATAGACTCAATGAGCGTAAATGGTATTGCACGAGAAGCTGCAGCAATTTTACCGGAGTTTAATGTAGAGGCAAAATATATCCCACCAAAAATTCCTACAGTCGCGAATATCCAGGGAACAAAACCACTTGGGATTACGATTAAGAATAATCCAAATTTATGTCACCGAATTCTTGCAATAAAACTAGAAAACGTAACTCTTGGTGATTCGCCAAAATGGCTTAAAGATAGATTAGAGTTAGTTGGGCAGCGCCCACTCAATAATATTATCGATATTACAAATTACGTTATGTGGGAAATGGGCCATCCGATACATGCATTCGACTTTGATCGATTAACGAGTAAAAAAATTATTGTTCGGGAAGCTAAAAAGGGAGAACACCTCACAACGTTGGATAATAAAACACATACGTTAAAAGGCGGCGAAATTATTTTTGACGATGGATCGGGAAAAATTATTGATCTTCCGGGAATTATGGGCACGGAAAATACCGTCATTACAGACAAAACAAAAAACGTTCTGTTATTTATCGAAAATTCGGATCCATCAAAAATCCGCTATGCTTCCATGGGTCTTGCAATCAGATCACAGGCGGCGGTATTAAACGAAAAAGGTCCGGATCCAGAACTTGCTCTGCAAACCATTCTTCGAGCAATTATGCTAGCTAAAGAAATCGCGGGAGGAAAAGTAGCAAGTAGGCTTACCGATATCTATCCGCATCCGCAAGTTCAAAAAACCGTAACACTCGAACAGAAAAAGCTGGACACCTATTTGGGCTTTTCGTTCCCGCATCTTCGTGCAAAACGGATATTGGAAACACTGGGTTGCAAGGTGATTGAAAAGAAGGGGATTTATTCCGTCGTTCCTCCCTCCTCGCGATTACATGATATACAAATTCCAGAAGATGTTATTGAAGAAATTGCGCGGATTTACGGATATCACAACATCGTGTCTAAATTGCCTGATAAGGAACCACCTGTGAATATACCGGAAAAAAATCTAATCTGGGAAGAAGAAATAAAAATACGCCTCCGCGATTGGGGATATACGGAAATATATGCCTACTCGATGATTTCCGAAAAACTCATGGATGTCTTTGAATTAGATAAAAAGAAAGCATATAAAATTGCCAATCCTCTTTCAGAGGAATGGGTGTATATGCGACCAAGTTTATGGCCGAGCATGCTCATGACTATAAAAGAAAATTTGAATTATAAAAAAGATCTGCAATTATTTGAACTCAGTATGCGATATGAATATCGGGAAAATAATTTACCTATCGAAAAACCTACATTACTTGTTGCCTGGACGGAACATAAATTTAAAGAAGCAAAAGGACTTGCAGATGCGATTCTTACACTGTTCGGCATTCCATACCCGACTCACATAGAGGTAACAAAATCACTTAATTGGTATAGCAATAGCTGTGTACAATTGGGATCGTATGGGCATATGGGAGAGGTCAATGAGCAGCTACTTGTTGCGATGAATATTCATCAACCGATTACAATACTTGATTTGGAAATTGATGAATTGGTCCGTCATGCAAATCCTATTAAAAAGTATGTGCCCATTCCTAAATATCCACCAATTATTGAAGACCTAACATTTACTTTACCTGAGGGTATGCAAGTTGAACAACTGATTAATAGTCTACAACTGCAAAATCCGCTTATTCAATCTGTAATTCCGTATGATACATATAAAAATAACAGAACATTTCGGATTACCTATCTTGATCTGAATAAGACATTAACACTCGATGATGTGAAACCCATCCGTGAAAAACTTATTGCGACTGCGGAAAAAGAATTCGGAGCTACGTTTAAAACCGCGTAAATTTTTTTATTATGAAAACAGTTCTTCTTGGTATCACCGGTGGCATTGCAGCATTTAAAATGCTTGAGGTTGCATCGGATCTAAAAAAACAAGGCGTAAACGTCATCGTTATCATGACTCCGTCGGCTACCATGATCGTTCCACCAAAAAAGTTTGAAGATATAACAGGAAACAATGTCTACACACAGTTATTTACAAATTCATTTGATTATCGAAAAATTTTAAAAAGCAGAATTGTAGACCATGTTGCCATCGCCAAACAAGCGTCACTCTTTGTAATCGCACCTGCGACTGCAAACAATATCGCGAAATTAGCAAATGGAATTGCAGACGATTACATAACAACAACCGCGCTGGCAGTTAAATGTCCTGTGTTAATTTTTCCGTCAATGAATACCGGCATGTGGAATCATCCCGCAACGCAACAAAATGTAACTAAACTTCAATCTCTCGGATATATCATCGTTGAACCAGACTCCGGAAAACTCGCGTGCGGCGATGAGGGGAAGGGGAGACTACCTCACGTTTCAATTATAGAAACGGAAATTAATAAATTACTCCAAAAAACGGATGACTTAAATGGAAAAACCGTCATTATTACATCCGGCGGAACAATGGAAAAAATTGATGACATCCGTTTTATCACAAACAAAAGTTCCGGAAAAATGGGGGCGTCTCTGGCAGACGCCTGTTTTCTTCGAGGTGCTAATGTCATTCTTTTTCGCGCGAAAACATCCATTGTTCCACGATATCCGCATGAGGAATATCTTTTTGAAACCGCCGATGAATTAGAACAATTATTTAAAAAATATCTGCATACGGCAGACATCTGTATTCATGCAGCAGCAGTTTCCGATTACACAATAAAAAATCCGATTATCGGAAAGTCATCCAGTGACAAACCTCTGCCACTTGAGTTAACACCGAGATCTAAAATTTTAGACAAAATTAAAGTAATGAATCCTCATATATTTCTTGTAGCTTTTAAAGCGGAGTGGAATCTCTCTCAGAAAAAACTAATTGAACTTTCATCAAAACGTTTAATAAAAGCCAGTGCCGATATGATTATTGCAAACGATGTTTCTCATAAAGAAATCGGGTTTGGCTCAGATGAAAATGAGGTGGAAATTATCGATTCAAAAAGTGTAGCGACTCATATTCCTCGTACGTCCAAAATAGTTATTGCAAACTTAATCGTTGATCGAATCGTTACGGAGTTGGCGTAGGAGTCGAAGTATCAGCTGGAGCTGGTGACGGTGTGGGCGTCTGATATGACTGATTCACGCCAAGACGAATATCCTGTTCATTACTATTTCCCTTATCATCAAACGCTATCGCGCGTAAAACATGCGATCCATTATCCATATGAACTGTTATGAGATAACTTGTATCAGAGCGTTCATCTACCTTATTAGAATCAACAAAAAGCTGAACTTTTGTTATAGTGTTTGAACTTGATGCCTCTACACGTACGGGTACATCGTTGCCAACCTGCTGCATATCACCGGGTTGCTTAATAGCAACTGCGATGGTATCCGAACCCTGGTATGTATCCTTCGGCGGGTGGAATTTCGCGTCGCCCTGTGTCGCTATCCACGCGTCAATGGCTTGCTGCCAGCGATTTTGTCCATCAGAGGAAACAGGATCTTGTTCTTTAAATACAATATATTGTTTTGTATCGAACTGACCTTTGGTAATTTCAACTGAATTGGCAAGCTTAGTATTGTCATGCTGGGAAATTTTCAAATTTTGATAAATAACGGACGGACCCGTTGGTTCAGTGCCTTTTATATACCGTTCTTTCCGTGTCGATTGTCCTGACACCGGCAATCCACCACCATACGCATCGATGTCCATTTCTGTGATATTACTTGGACGAATGAATGGCTCATCTTTTTTACCATTTATGGCCGCAACCATAATACGATTCCAAATTGGAGCAGCCCCTGTGATACCAGAAGCCAAGGCTTGATTCATTGGCGTATTGTCATTATTGCCGACCCACGCGCCAACAACAAATGATGGTGTATATCCTTCTGTCCAATTATCCCGCTTATCATCTGTTGTCCCGGTTTTTGCAGCTACAGTAAAACCCGGAACATATAAATATGAATGCAGCCCGAATTCATCTTGACGGGCGTTGTTATCAGAAAGAATATCAGAAATCATATACGAAACATCTGGCGCAAGAACCTGTTGCGGTGTTACAGGCGTATATTGATAGAGGACCTTACCATTTGGATCAACGACTTTCAGAATTGAAACCGGAGGAACCTTTTGTCCACCGGTCGCAAATACCCCATACGCACTCGTAAGATCCAAAAGCGACACTTCACCACCTCCAAGTGTCATAGATAAACCGAGTCTCTTCAGATTATCTTGTGTCGGCTCAAGAGTCGTAACTCCCATATCATAAGCGGTTTGTAGTACATCTTTAACACCAACCAAAGCGCTTACTTTTACTGCGATCGTGTTAATGGAATTATCTAGTGCAAAGCGAAGCTGCATAGGTCCGTGAAACTTGCCATCGTAATTCTTCGGTTCGTATTCAGGTATTTTTGAATCACCGGAGGGGTACTTCGTGTCCACGTCCATAAGAAGCGTTGAGGCTGTGTAACCCTTTTTAAGGGCAGTTGCATACGTAAACGGCTTAATAGAGCTTCCAGGCTGCCGAAGCCCTTGAACAGCCACATTAAATTTGAATCCACCGCTATCGGTAGACGAATAGTCTTTTGACCCGACCATAGCTAAAATTTCACCGGTTTTCGGATTAATAACCACCGCTGCACCATTGGAAACTTTTAAGGGTTTAGCCTTATCAACTTCTTCTTTCACAATTTGTTGAGCCTTATCCTGTAATTTCCAGTCAAGTGAGGTAGTAACTTGTAAACCGCCACCCTCGACCATTTGTGAGCCGAATTTTGCAACTAGTTGATCTTTTACATAAGCGACGAAATGGGGAGCACGAAGCGACCCATCCTCCTCTGCAAACTTCACCGAATCTAACTGTTTATTTGCTGCTGTTTCTTGTGTCGTTGTAATATATCCATCTTCACGCATCCGACGTAACACTTGCTGTGTCCGCCAGACATAGGCTTTTGGCTGACCGGTAAATGGAGAATATGACGAAGGCGATTGCGGTAGTCCGGACAGAATCGCACATTCAACTAAGGTGAGATCCTTCACGGATTTTCCATAATAGTATTGCGAAGCGGACTCAACTCCCACAGCAGTACCACCATACGGCGCTTCGTTTAAGTACATCTGTAGAATCTGATCTTTGGTGTATTTCCGTTCTATTTGTATCGACAAAATTGCTTCTTTAATCTTTCTGGGAATCGTTCGCTCGTTCGTGAGAAGCACATTTTTTACCAATTGTTGTGTAAGCGTTGAACCTCCCTCAATCCCACGAAATGTAATAATGCTGAATAGTGAACGGATAATACCAGTGATGGAAAGTCCCTGTTCTTTATAAAAATTTTTATCTTCAACGGCGATGGTTCCTTCTTTTAAATACAACGGAATATCTGCGAATTTCGCAGGAAGGCGGTTTTGGTTCTGATAAATGTCGTAGAGTGTTTCACCGTTTCGGTCTAAAATAACGGTAGAAAGTCCATTCGTGCGTTGTACCGTATCCGGACGGGGTAAATCTTTCGCATACCAGGCAAACAAAAAGACGGTAAATAAAATAACTACGGCAAGACCAATAAACAAATACATTGCAAGTGTCGCCCAAGTTCGTGTCTTTACTCGACCTAAATTAAAACGTCTTCGGAATTGGCGACTTTTAAACACATCAAACATCTCGACCATACGTTCATTTTACGTTTTCTTGCCGGAATTGACAATCTATGGTAATATTGTATTTCACATGTTAATAAAAGCGATGAAGGAGATGAAGTAAATTTCTTTTTGAGACAAAAGAGAGAAGACGGTTGGTGCAAGCTCTTCCGGTAAAAAGAAATCGAAATACCCTCCCGAGCCGAGAGTTGAATTAAGTAAACTTTTCCGGGTAAGCCCGTAATAGCAGAAAGATTGTGTTGCCAAAAGCAAAGCAATTGAATGAGGCTAAGGTAGTCGGTCTCTGACCGATTTTTTTATGGCTAAATAGCCGTAATTTCTTAGCAAAGCAAGGTGGTACCGCGTTAAGAACGCCCTTGTAAATTTCTTAGTCCTATGGATTAGGGAGTTTGCAAGGGCTTTTTTTATTGCTGAGATGGCGGAGTGGTCAATCGCAACAGACTGTAAATCTGTCGCCCTAACGGGCTACCTAGGTTCAAATCCTGGTCTCAGCACTTATGATTACTGATATTTTAACAATACAAAACATTATTAGAAATGAACCACTCTTTGAGGGGAAAATTTCCATGCAATCCGCCAAAAAATCGTTCACAACTAAGGAAAAACCAAATCTATTTGTTGGCGTAGGATTATGTACCTCTCAGAAACCGGCTAGTAATATTCCATTCGATATTCTCGCGTTCTTTTTGATCCCGGAATTACTAAGTCGTCAAGGTGTTATTGACTCGACCTTCTTTCTTATTGCCGATACACATGCGTTAACGAATTCTTTTATGACGCAATCTAATGTTATTGATCTAACGCAAAAAATGAAGCAAACGGCACTATCTATAATTCGATGTTTCCGCCTCCAAAATATACATGTAGTTCTGGCATCAGATATTCGTAAACAAGAATCCTTCGATAAAAGTATTCAAGGATTACCTCATATACCTAATTTATATGTAAAAGAGGAAGTTGCTGACATAACTTGGTTTAGGAAAAATCACAATGTTCATTTTAAACTTGGTTGGACTATATCAAACGAGACCTTACCATCTGGGCATGATGAACGATTTTTTGATGAAGCCATTAAGCCATTTATTAAGAAACCATTCGTTTTTCTTCATACCGAAGCTGGGAGAACGTTTAACCCAAATCGTCCAAAAGCTTCTCCTTACATAGCTATGTTGGACGAAAATAGGATTTTATTATCGCAAAATGAACATATCGTAAATCTGATATCTCGGTC
>Ga0182027_10004600_pt1 | contig 21333 bp, 15 predicted proteins | sample 712E1DmetaG_FD_121300 | JGI IMG/M metagenome (GOLD analysis project Ga0182027, IMG submission 121300) | Permafrost microbial communities from Stordalen Mire, Sweden - 712E1D metaG (Illumina Assembly) | ecosystem: Environmental > Terrestrial > Soil > Wetlands > Permafrost | place: Sweden...
AATAAAAGCTGGTGCTGCTGAGGCTGTAGCCCCGCTTCCAGCGCCGCGGTTTCGCTGAAGTGCAAGAAACAGCGCAGTTCAAAGCGAAATTCAGCCAGGGGCCTCAGCAATAGGTCAGGTTCATAAGAGGCGGTTGGAATTCCCATATATACATCGTGACACGATATTTCTTGCCGCGCAAGCTTCGCTGCCGATCTCTTTCGTTTACTCTTGTGACAGGTGCACCCATGCGGAGAGGAATGTTTCCGCATTCCCCCGCACCCGTCCTGACTCAGGAGCATCTCAATGACCGCTGAATTGATCCACCGCCTGCACTTCGCCTTCACCATCACCTTTCACTATCTCTTTCCCCAACTCACGATGGGGCTGGCATTGTTGATCGTGGTGCTCAAGTCGGTGGCGCTCAAAACCGGCAGCGAGCAGTGGGATCGGGCGGCACGCTTCTGGGGCCGTATCTTCGCCATCAACTTCGTCTTCGGCGTAGTCACCGGCATTCCCATGGAATTCGAGTTCGGCACTAATTGGGCGCGGTTCTCGCGGCTCTCCGGCGGGGTGATTGGCCAGCCCTTGGCCATGGAAGGCGTCTTCAGCTTCTTTCTGGAGTCGGCTTTTCTGGGACTGTTTCTTTATGGCGAAAAGCGCATTTCCAAGCTCATGCATTGGTTCTCGGCTGTGATGGTCTTTGTTGGATCGTGGATCTCTGGATTCTTCATCATCGTCACCGACGCCTGGATGCAGCATCCGGTAGCCTACGATCGCCTGCCCAATGGGCAATTCGAGGTGCTCAGCTTCTGGCAACTGCTGATGAATCCCTGGGGCTTGCTGCAATACGCGCACAATATGACCGGTGCGGTCGTCACGGGATCGTTTGTGATGGCTGCCGTGGGCGCATTTTATCTTCTGGAAGGTCGGCTCGAAAACTACGCCCGCATCTTTCTCAAGGTTGGCGTCATCGCAGGCGTTATTGCATCGATTCTCATCATCTTTCCCACCGGCGACCTGCACGGCAAGTACGTTGCGCACAATCAACCAGCCGCTATCGCAGCAATGGAGGGCCTCTTCAAAACGGAAGATGGCGCGGGCCTCGTGCTGATGGGACAACCCAATGAAGAGACTGGCCAGATCGACAATCCTATTGTGGTGAACGATATGTTGAGCTTCCTTATCTACGGTACGACCAAGGCCGAAGTAAAAGGACTCGATCAAATTCCCCACGACCAGTGGCCCACCGCACTGCCACTGCTCTACTATGCCTACCACATCATGGCCGGCCTCGGAACCTGGTTTGCGCTACTGATGATCGTCTCTGCATTCTTGCTCTGGCGTAAGCGTCTTTACACAGCGCGCTGGGCATTGTGGGCGTTGCTCCTCAGCTTTCCACTGCCTTACATCGCCAACACCGCAGGCTGGATGACCGCTGAGCTTGGCCGTCAGCCCTGGCTCATCTATGGTCTGATGCGCACCAGCGAAGGCTACTCGAATACTGTCTCCGCCAGCAACGGCCTGTTTACGCTGCTGGGCTTCATGGGGCTTTACCTGTTGCTGGGCATTCTCTTTACCGTTCTGATCTATCGTGAAATCAGCAACGGGCCTGAGGCCATTGCCGCCGGTGCGGTTCACGCCGATTGACCATCGCCGGTCTCCCTTGTGGGCCCGAAGATTAGGAGCTTTTTCATGATGGGTTTTATCTGGTTCTGGCTGGTTGCCGTGATGATCGTGGGCTACGTGGTGCTTGACGGCTTTGATCTGGGCGTTGGCGTGCTTCACCTGTTCCTGGTGCGCTCCGAGGCGGAACGCCGCGCCACGCTAGCGAGCATCGGCCCGGTGTGGGACGGCAACGAGGTTTGGTTGCTTGCTGGTGGCGGCACCCTTTACTTCGCATTTCCGCCCCTCTACGCCTCGGCCTTTAGCGGCTTCTATCTGCCGCTGATGATCGTGCTCTGGCTGCTGATCCTGCGCGGCGTGAGTGTCGAGTTGCGCAACCACGTCGAAGTGGGCGTCTGGTGCGCTTTGCTCGACGGCCTCTTCGGTTTGTCCAGCGCTCTGCTCGCCATCTTCTACGGCGCCGCCCTCGCCAATGTACTGCGCGGCGTTCCACTGCAAGCCGACGGATACTTCTTTCTGCCACTGTGGACCAACTGGCAACCCGGCCCGCATCCCGGCATTCTCGACTGGTACACGGTGATCGGCGGTCTCGTCGCGCTGGTCGCGCTCACACTCCACGGCGCTCTCTGGCTCACCATCAAGACTTCTGGAAATTTGGAGCGGCGCGCCCGCAGCATAGTCACTCCACTTTGGTTCGCCCTGGTTGCTCTCACCGTCGTCAGCCTTGTCGCCACCATCGCTGTGCGCACTGCCATCCTGAACAATTACTTCAATTATCCATTCACTTTTATCGTTCCCATCGGCGTTGTCGCGTCGCTCGGTGGCATCTGGCTCTTCAATCGGTCGCCGCGGCGACCCCAGCCCGTCAAAGCATTTTTGTCTTCGTGCCTCTATCTATTCTTCATGCTGGCCGGAGCGTGCTGGGGCCTTTATCCCACGCTCCTGCCCGCTACGACCGGAGCCGATCGTGACATCACCCTCACCCGCGCTATCTCCGGTCCGCACACGCTCGCGATTGGCCTGGTCTGGTGGGGCTTCGGAATGCTGCTGGCCATCGGCTACGTCGTCTTTGTCTATGCCAAGTTCCGCGGCAAGGTGGATATCCACGATGGCGTGCACTGACGGTTTGGAAGAACTCACCTGAGTGATAGGGCGATACTGGTGTCCCCGCATCAACTTGGCGGAATCAATTCGCGCTGCTTTGATTTGGCATCGAAGGATTGAAGCCTCGACAAGCTGTCGCGCACGCCCAAATCCATGGTCGCAGCCCTATGGAATTCAATTCGGTTTGCTCCACATTCTTGCCGCAAGCAAGGCAGTCTTCGAGTCTTTGAACTGGCGTAAGCCCTTCACCCAGATGTCGCCGGGACGCAGCGCATTCTTTAATTCCGACAGTGCGCACTGCTCATAGTAACGACGGTCGCTGCCGGCGCCCGTCATCACCATTTTCTCCCAATGTTTCTCGATGTGCGCACGATCCGACGCGCATCCTCGATTGACTCTTCCCCTCCGGAAAGAGAGTAGGCAGGAGAACTGGAGCCATTCTGATGAGTCTCTTCCGACGTGGTGATGTTTGGTGGTATGAGTTCTGGTTCGCCGGACGGCGCATCCGCGAATCGTCAAAATCTCCCTCGAAAACCGTTGCCAAAGGGGCCGAGCAGAAGCGCAAACGCGAGCAGGAGGCTGGGCTATGGGCGGTTGCGGGAGATGCCGCTCCGGCTTTGGCGCTGGAGCGGACCAGAGAGAATTGGCGTAAGCTGGGCCGCAACGAAAAGTGGATTACCCAGCGCATGACCGGGCAGGAGACGCGCAACAAACTGACCGACTACTGGGCCGCTCACGAAGTAAAGCAGGGGCAGGAGTTTGCCAGGTCAAGCGCATCTTGGCTATGCATCTGGCAACCGCCAAACCCGCCGAGGTATGACGTACCTTGCCGTTTTTTCGGCCTTCGCTAGGTTAAGGCCTACACGGAAAGTGGGGGTACCCAAGCAAAGTATTCATGGGCGGATCACTATTGCTCTTCGTTCTTCACTGTAATTCACACGGATGCCAACTCCAGCAAGAACGCACAGTGAACAGAGAAAAGCGGAGAGCGCCAGCAAATCTCAGAAAGCGTTCACCGCATTGACCAAATCCTGCTCCCACATATTCCCGATGCCGGCCCAGTAGGCCGGCCAACTGAGGTCTGTTATGGGGCTCGGAGAGTTATTGCCGGAGTAATAGTAACCGCGGTAGAGGGCCTGCAATGAGGAGTTGGTGATCAGTTGCGGATACAGACTCGCCAGAAGGAGCGGCAACGAGCCCGACATCGAATAGGCCTGTGAAAATGTGTAGTAGTCGCTGAACTGCGCCGGTGCGCTTGCGAGGTTGCAGTTCACAGAGCTGAAGTCGACAGGCGCAAATGTCTGTTGATCGAGCGTGAAGAGTTTGTAGGCAGGGTCGTTCGAAAAGCACGGGCTTATGCTGGGGGTTATTTCGAGCACAATGTTCGGCAATACGATGCGGTATTCGTCCATGTGCGTATGCCCGGCAAGCATCATCGAGATAACTCCAGGATACTTCGCAAGTGTCTGCAGGAAGGTCGCCTGATAGTTTGGCTCCCACATCATGGTTGCGGCGGCAAGGTGTCCGGAGGACTGTATGTTTGATGCGGTGGTTCTCTCATCCGCTCCCGGAGGCGCGTGCATCAAAAGCCAGACCTTTTGGCCTGTCACCTGAGCCGCGGCCAGCTTCGAGTCCAGCCACGCAAGCTCAGTGCCCACAGCGGCTGCATTGTTTTCACTCCCGTCGGCGTTTTGTACCAGCGGAGAGAATGCAATTGTATTGAGCGAGATCACCATCAGGTTCGATCCCATAGGCTCCGCGGCATAGTACCCTCCGGCTTTAAATGTAGTAAGGAAATCCTGCTGATTCACCGCTCCACTCAGCAGCGTGGAGTAAAGCTGGGAGGCGTTGTTGGCAAAAAAGGTGCTATCAGGACCATCCCCGGTATAGGAATCGCAGTTGCCAACAGCAAACAGAACGGGGAGGTTGCCGCACGCTGTCTTGATCTGCTGCAAGACGAATGTAAGTGTCTTGTCGACAAATGCAGAGGCTTCGTCGGCTGTCTTGTTCACCGAATACGCCGGGTAAAGCTGGTCCAGGCCGTGTCCAAGAAAGTCCCCTGTAAAGAGAACCACCGGACTCGCTCCCAGGTTCTGCTTGATGCTTGCGAGCGCCAGAGACAGCAGCGCATAGTTGGTGTCATTGCCAAGCGAAGAAGGCGCACTGTTCGTTGTATTCGCCGTCCCCTGAAAGATCGCCGGCCACTGGGAGGTATCCGCCGCGTCAAGCTGCGCCACCAGCGCGATATTAGCCGCCATCGTCGCTGCATTCGGCGTTGTAGTATTTGGCAGAAATGGCTGGATAAATGGCTGGAAATGCACATCAGAGAAGACCAGGACCGGGAAGTTATCTGAGCCGATAATCCTTGTAACTCCGCCGCATCCTCCGATGAGGCCGGCGCTTGCCAGGCTTGCTAACTCAAGAAATGTGCGGCGGGATAGTTGTGGCATTTGAATTTCTCCTTATCAAAATCACTGTTGGGCCGTTTTTCGGAGGCCCCCCGGAAGAGATGGAAGAGGCGGCTCATGCGACAAGCGGGATCGGAACAAGGGCATGAGGGTGCGCAAAAGCCGGCGGTCATCATCAGCGCCCTTCTTCGACCCTATTCTTTGATCCCATTTTTCGCCCCCCTTCTTCGATCCTGATCGTTAAGAAGCCGAAGGATATGCTCGAGGTTGTCATCGGCCTCTTTGACTGGTGCATCAGTCCCAAGACACGCTGTTTCCGCAACAGAGCCGAATCGGTTCGGCGAAACCTGGAGGTCTCATCTCTCACTTCGGCTTCCCGAAATGACACTTTGTCCCGTCTCCTCAGTTCACCAGAAGAAAGTATGCGCATTTTCTAAGAACTGCAATTAATCAGTGGGATTCTGACCGTGTAACTTTCGCGGCTCCAGACTCCAGGCTCCAGGCTCTGCGCGATCAGTATAATTCCGGCAATGAACGAAAGGTTGGGTTCCATGAGCACGAGATTGATGCATTGGCTTGGTTTCTCTCTTACAGTGGTATTCGTTCTTCTCAGCGGGTGCGGGCATAACGGCAGCAATGCGCCGGCGTTGGTAACGCTCAGCTATTCCGCGCCCACGGCGGTCTACACCAAGGGTGCGGCAGCGAGTGTGGATTACCCGACCATCCGCAATGGAGCGGTGACCGCGTATACCGTCAGTCCTGCCCTTCCAGCAGGGCTGGCTCTGGATCCCAGCACCGGGATGATTGCCAGGATCCCCACTGTATTGGCCGCCCAGGCCAGCTATACGGTTACAGCCTGGTATACGGGAGGCAGCACCAGCGCGGTTCTGTCGATCACGGTGAACGATCAGCAGCCCTCGGCACTCAGCTACACTGCCGGAGCGCCAACCTACACTGTGGGTTTGCCGATTGCGGCCAACAACCCAACCAACAGCGGGGGAACGGTGGTCTCCTACAGTGTGAGTCCAAACCTTCCGGCCGGCATGAACATTCGCACGACTTCGGGTGTCATCAGCGGGACACCTACGGCGGCGGCGGCCGGGACCAGCTACACGGTGACGGCCGTCAACTCGGGCGGCAGCACCACGGCGACGCTGACCATCACGGTGAATCCCTCGCCTCTGGCCACGGCGCCCCCGGCTGGCCTGGCCTATAGCGTCCCCGCGCCGGTCTATGCCACGGGCGTGCCGATCATGCCGGACAGCCCGACGGCCAGCCTTGCCGGGGTATCGTACGCGGTGAGTCCAGCTCTGCCGCAGGGCCTGAGCATGGACCCGGCGACTGGAATCGTGAGCGGAACCCCCAGCGCCACGCCTTCTCCGACTGCTTCTCCGGTCACTGTGGATTACGAAGTCACAGCTGGCGGCTTCAAGGCGCCGCTGACCATCACGCTCTACAACACCTCTCCGACCACACCCAGCGTGGGCCAGTCGGTTCCCAACATGAACCAATTCGTGACGCCGCTGGCGCCGGCAAATTCCATCTTCCAGTTTCTGGATACCGGCCTGCAGGTGAGTGATCGGCTCAACACGAATATACCCACCGTGGAATGGATGGCCGGGCAGGCGGTAAGCACCGCGATCAGCCCGGATGGCACAACCCTGCTGGTTCTTACCAGCGGCTTCAACCGCGTCTTTCAGGCTGACAGCCTTGCATGGGATCCGGCGCTGTCGACCGAGTATGTGTTCATCTACAATATTGCGAATCACACGCCGGTCTTTCAGCAAGTGGTCAAGGTTCCCAATGCCTACCACGGGCTGGTTTGGGATCCGATCGCGGCCAACCACGCTTTTTACGTCTCCGGCGGCATGGGGGACTGGCCCTATGACAGCTCCCTCGATAATGTCCACATCTTCACTCAGAACCAAACCACATCGGTTTGGGCGCAGGACGGCGAGCTTCTGCTGGGACACGCGGCGGGCAATGGCATTCCCGCGGCCAGCCAGGGCGTCGGCGTGAACTCAATGGTTTCCATCAGCCCTTGCGCGGCCGGGGTGGGCATTTCCAGCGATGGCCAGACGCTGGTGGTTGCCAACTATGAGAACGACTCGATCACGGTGTTCACCAGAGGACTGGGCAACTGGTCATCCGGAACCGAGCTCGATCTGCGCCCAGGCAAAGCGGCCTCCAGCCCGCTGACGGGCACTCCAGGCGGCGAGTATCCGTTCTGGGTGGTGGTGACGGGCACCGGCGCCAACGCGATCGCCTATGTATCGAGCATGCGCGACCGCGAGATTGACGTCGTGAAACTGAGCGGAGCACCGTTGTCCGTCACGGCTCGCATTCCAGTAAAAGGCCAACCGACCAAAATGACGGCGAACAAGACCGGGACGCTGCTGTATGTTGCCGAAGACGAGTCGGACACGGTGGACGTCATCAACCTCAACCCGGCGGACACCGGCGTCCCTGGCCAGACAGGCCCCGCCACGCTGTACACGGTCATCAAGACCATCCCGGTCATTGCTCCTCCGGCGGTGATGAGTTCTCTCGCGCTGACCCAATTTACAGGCGCGAACACCAACAGCGTCACGCTCTCGCCGGATGAGACTACACTCTACGTGACCAATGGAAATCTGAACAACGTCGCGGTAGTTCCACTGACCGGGCCCAATAGCGGCACGGTTGCCGGTCTGATTCCCACCGGCTGGTACCCGAATTCGGTGAGCATCAGCAGCGATGGCACATGGGCCTACGTGGTCAACTCGAAGTCGCCTACCGGCGCGAATCCCAACTGGTGCTACTTCTTCGGGCCGCCGGGATACCCCACTTGCGCTCCCACCAACCAATACAATCCCGAGTTGACCAAAGCCGGCCTGCAAAGCTTCCCGATCCCCTCCTCGCAGCTGAATACGCTCACCAGTCAGGTGATCGCCAACAACCACTTTGCCATGCCCACGCTGCCCGACCCGACCATGCAGGCGGTGCATGCGGGGATTCAGCATGTGATCTACATCCTCAAGGAAAACCGGACCTACGACCAGATGCTGGGCGACCTGACCAACCAGAGCAATGGCGATCCCTCGCTGACCCTGTTTGGACAGGCGATCACGCCCAATCAGCACGCGCTGGCGTTCAACTTCGTCACCCTGGACAACTTCTTGGACACTGCCGAAGTCAGCTATGACGGATGGCCGTGGTCAACAAGCGCCCGCGCCCCGGACGTCATCGAACACCAATTCCCGGTGCAGTACGCATCGCGCGGACTGAGCCTGGATAGCGAGGGTTCCAATCGCAGCGTGAACGTGGGCTTGCCGACCCTGGCCCAGCGCCTGGTGGGCGATCCGCTATTGCCGGACGATCCGGATCTGCTGCCCGGTCAGGCCACCTTGGCCGATCCAGACGGACCGGGCGACGAGGAGAACACTGGCTATCTGTGGAACAACGCGCTGCGGGCGGGGCTGACGGTCCGCAACTACGGTTTCTTTCTGGACGCCGTCTGCTATAACGCGCCGAAATGCCAGATTCCCCTGGCGGAAAATCCCTTCTCAACCAACACCATAGTGGCTTATCCCGCCAATGCCGCGCTGGCGCCCTATACCGATCCGTACTTCCGCGGCTTCGACCTCTCGTTCCCGGATTACTACCGCTACAAAGAGTGGGAGCGGGAGTTCGATGCCAACTACGCCGCCGGCGGCCTTCCCAATCTGAGCCTGGTTCGCTTTATGCACGATCACACCGGGGGCTTCGCGACCGCCATCGACGGCGTGAACACTCCGGAGCGGGATCAGGCCGATAACGACTATGCGGTTGGTTTGTTGGTTCAGAAAATCGCCAATAGTCCCATTTACAAAAACAACACTCTGATCTTCGTAGCCGAGGACGATGCGCAGGATGGCGGCGACCACGTCGATTCCCACCGCAGTACGCTGTACGTGGCCGGCGCCTACGTGAAGCAGCAGGCGGTCATCTCCGATGCCTACAACACCATCGACATGATACGCACCATGGAGGAGGTTCTGGGCCTGGGGCCGATGAATCTGAACGATGCGCTGGCGCAGCCCATGAGCGGCATCTTCAACACGTACTCGACCAACTGGAGCTTTACCGCAACTCCGGCCGCGATCCTCTATTGCACAAGTCTTCCGCTGCCCAGCCCCGCCATACCCTGCAATGACCCGACGCCCAATGCCAGGTACTGGTCGCGCGTGACCAGCGGGATGGACTTCACCGATGCCGATCGCGTCGATGGTGCGCAGTTCAACCGCATTCTCTGGAAGGGACTGATGGGCAACCGGCCTTATCCCTCCCGGCCAACCGGGAAGAACCTGCGCCAGAACCGTGAGAAGCTTCTGGCGGATTACCGGCGGTCCATCACACATAAGACGGTTCGTTCACCAAGACCGGTTGGGGAGTAAGAACAGAGTGCCCGTCGCTTGGGGCTCTTGCGCACCTTGCAGGAGCCCAGGCGGCAGAGCATCTCCTCTTCATCAATCGACAGGCGCGATCATTCTATATGAAAGTGTATTCTTCTATCGCGTATGTTAATACTTCCTTTCACCGGCAATACCGTCAGAGTCCATCACCAATAAGCTGCATCAATGAGAATGGGACTGCCGTAGAGGCTCACTTTCATGTGACAGCGGGCGCTTTTCAGCAGGCCATGCTGGTGCGATTCTCTTGCCACTATTCGATTTTCTTCTCCCTTGATCGTGTTGATCTAAATCGCAGAGCCTGGTATTGTCCACCGATGCGCACACTCTGATTAAAAGGGATCCCGTTGAAGAATCGTTTCGCGCAACTCATCCAGTGCACTCTTTTTTTATTGATTTTTCCGGCCTTGTGCTTTGCACAGGTTGATCGTTCCAGTTTGAAGGGAACAGTTCGTGACAGCACGGGGGCGCGCATTCACGGCGCAACGATTCGCGCCGTCCAGACCTCTACGGGACTTGCTCGCGAAGCTGTTTCCTCATCAAGCGGCGCTTATGCGATCCCCGAACTGCCCATCGGAACTTATCGTATTACCTGCCTTGCATCCGGCTTTCAGCAGGCAGTCTTTGACAGCATCGAGCAGAGCGTCGGCCGCACGCGAACCCTGGATATTACCCTCGCGGTTGGCGGCGTAACGCAACAGGTCAATGTCTCCAGCTTGACATCGCAACTGGACGAAACCACAGCCGCACTGAGCGCCAGCACCGAGCCGGAGCAGGTAAAGGATCTACCGCTGAACGGAAGAAACTGGTCGACATTGACGGCGCTGGTTCCAGGCGCCGTTGACACCGGAGGCAGCAACCAGCGCAGCATCCGCTTTGCCGGCCGCGGTCTGGATGATAACAACTTCACTTACGACGGCATCGACGCCACCAACATCGTGAATCAGGCGCAGCAGCCCTTCGTGCGTCTGGCCATCCCCACCGAGGCCATCGCGGAGTTCCGCATCAGCACCATGCTGTTCACGGCGGAGAACGGAAGCACGCCCGGCGGGCAGATAGCCGTGGTCTCAAAGTCCGGCTCCAACACATTTCATGGAAGCGCTTTTGAATTTCTTCGTAACGACCTCTTCGACGCTCGCGAACCCATCGACACGCTCAACCCTCACAAGCCGCCTTTTCGCCTCAATCAATTTGGAAGCAGCCTGGGCGGTCCAATCCTGCTCGGCCGCAGCTTTTTCTATTTGATGTATGAGGGCCTTCGCCAAACGCTTGGACAGACCCTGCCAGGATTTGTTCCGACCGATGCCTTCAAAGCGCAGGTGACCGCGTCCAGTCCTGTTCTCGTGCCCATCCTTGCAGCCTACCCGGAAGGCTCGTTGCCTGTCGCCGGCAGCCCCGATACCGCCGAGTTTGTGGGCTCAGGGCGTCAGTTGGATCATGAAGATTCCGCCATGCTGCGGCTGGACCACCGCTTTTCGACTGCCGACACGGCCTACCTGCGCTTCAACTTCGATGCCGCCTTCAGCGATCTGCCGCTCGTTGAGGGTGGGAGCTATCTGAAGGATAGATAGCAGGTCACATCCAGGCCCGTTAACGGTGAACTGGAGTCGATCCATATTTTCTCGCCGCGATTGGTAAACGAATTGAAGTTCGGTTTCAATCGCGGCAATGTCTACACGATCAATCAGGGAGTGACCAACCTTCCCTACACGATCGCCGTCGCCAGCATCCCCGGATTCACTGGTTTCACCACTCTTGCCAGCAATCAATTCAAGATCGGCGTGGGCAACACTTACTCGTACATCGACAATCTCACGCTGGTCCGCGGAGAACACACTCTGAAGTCTGGCGTGGAAGTTCGCCGCATTCAACTCAATCAAGGGAACACGCCTTCCGGAGCGATTACCTTTGCCTCTGGCACAAGCTTTCTTGCTAACTCAATCAGCTCCGCCAGTTATGCGGCACAACTGCCTGTCAACGGCCTGCGCAAGACGGAGACTTATTTCTATGCCGAGGATGAGTGGAAGTTACTCGCCAATCTAACTCTCAACCTGGGAGTCCGCTATACCTTCTATAACATCTTTCACGAGGTCAACGGAAAAGCCATCCCCTTCGACTTCTCGACCTGCGGAGCAGTGGGATTCTGTGGCGCCGGGGCTAGCTTCGGCAACTCGAACAAACTCGATATCGACCCGCGCATCTCTGTCACCTGGGCACCTCTTGCACTGGGCGGCAAAACCGTACTGCGCGGTGGCTTCGGGCTTTACCACGGCGACGGCCAGTTAGACGATCAGAACCTGCCTATCAACAACGAGGTTGGCCGCTACTCGCTCAGTGCAAAGACGATTCCCAATCTTTCCTACCCCGTCACGCCATTTCTCAACGGCCCCGGCACTGTCTCGCCCAGGGATATGAACCGCAACCGCAAGGATATGTACGTCAGCCAGTGGGGACTCTCGGTGCAGCAGGAGCTTCCCTGCAACCTGGTCGGCACACTCTCTTATGTAGGAAGCAAGGGCACTCACCTACTGACTACCTCTTACCTGAACCTGATAGATCCCGCAACCGGGCTGCGCCCCAACGCCGCATTCAACCAGGTTGAATACCGGGGAAATAACAGCAACAGTTCTTACGAAGGGTTTGTCGCCAGTCTGCAGCGCAGCTTCACGCATGGCTTTTTGCTCTCCGCCAATTACGTTTACTCCCACGAGATCGATCAGGACTCGGCCGGCGGCGGCGATGCCGATTTCCCCGCGAACCCGGCCTGCCTCTCCTGCGAACGCGCCTCGGGCGATTACGATGTTCGCCATGTCTTTACATCCAATGCCGTCTATGAGCTTCCCTTCGGGCCTGGGAAGATGCTCTTCAATCAGCCTGGGTTGGCAAGCGCGGTTTTTGGCAACTGGAGCCTGACCGCCATCGACACGGCGCGCAGCGGCCTGCCGATCAACGTAACAGAGGACCGCTCCAGCAGTTCAGTGGCCACAGGCTACACCACCAACCAGCGCCCCAATCGTGTGCCGGATATTTCGCTGACACCTTCCGGCGGAAGAACCATCCATCAGTGGATCAATCCCGCGGCCTTTGCCCTGGTCACTGACTCGGGCTACGGCAACTCCCCTCGCAATATCGGACGTGGTCCCAATCTGTTGCAAACCGATATTGGCCTGGCCAAAGACATCCACCTTGCCGAGCGCGCCCATCTGCTGTTTCGCAGTGAATTCTTCAATATCTTCAACCGCGCCCAATATGGTCAGCCGCTCGCGGACTTATCTTCCTCAACCTTTGGCCAGATTATTTCCACAGTCAACACCGGTCCCGTTGGAACGGGTACGCCGGGTCAGATTCAATTTGCACTTCGCCTTGAATTCTGATTTCACAGCGCGCCTTGCTGAGCTTGCCTTCCCGAGCAACGGAGCGCAAGCAGAGCGCGGGTCCAGCTAAGTTGTTGATTTATTGGTGGACGCGGTAGGAATTGAACCTACAACCTGTCGGTTAAGAGCCGAATGCTCTGCCAGTTGAGCTACGCGTCCAGGTAATGATGCCGTGCGGCGGGAACCTTTGCACACGGCTTGAGCAGGCAGGAAATATCTGCTAACCCTTGAAAAATATAACACACACCGGGAGTAGACGCCAGAAGCGCGGCGCCGGCAAAAGCTGCTCCTTCCACTCCGTTTCGGATGGGACACAAATCAGGTAGCGGATAAATCGGAATCGCCTTAGAACGTAAAGGCCAGGCCGCCGCTGATGCCACGCTGGTCCTGGGCAAACACAAGCAGCGAGCCGTCGCTCATGAGATAGGGCCGGTAACCCTGCGCAAGCAGATTGCGCAAATCGATCAGGGCGTCAATGCGTCCTGTTCCATCGCCGCGCGGGTGGATAGGCTGGCGGAAATGCAGGTTCAGGTAAGGCGCTCCACCATCTTCTGTGAACGGCGCAACGCTGGTGACGGTGGATTCGGGCTGCCAGCGGTAACTGGCCCGCCAGCGCGTTCCCGAGCCATCCAGAGTGCCGGAGAGAGAGATGGCGTAGGTCTGTGTGTAGCGTGTATGAGCGGTGGCCAGCACCTGGGCCAGCCCCACGGGCACTGAGGACGTCCCCAGCACCAGGGCATTGCCGTTGGCGTAGCTGAGGCGGACATGGTTGCCTCTGGGCAGCCGGCGCTCCACGCTGGCCACCATGCCGGTAGTCGTAAAGCCCGGGCCCGCCGCGCGCACGAGCCCGCTGGCGGGATCGTAGAGCATGGTAGCGGCAACCGAAGACGCAGCGGAATTGCCATTCGCAAAATGGCTCATGGCCTCGATCACCGGGTTGTTGATGTTGTCGGTATACACCAGAACAGCCATGCCCGAGACATCGGTGCGCCGTTCCCAGCCAAGCTCCTGGTGCAGGCCGTGCTCCAGCGCCAGATCGCCGTCGCGGACTGAAAGCTCGGGCAGCCAGGCCCGGGCCTCTGTATCGCCTAAATCCTGCGGGCTATGCAGAAAGCTGCTCATCCGATAGCGAACGGTGGAGTCGCCATCGTGCCAGCCCACCGTAGCAAACGGCAGCATCGCGGTCACCGTGTTGGGTGAATTCCCGGTAAAGCGCGCCAGCACCTGCGTTGCGCCCACCTCCGCCTCCAACTCATCGCCCAGGCTCAACGTCTCCCAGGTGCGAATGGCGGCCTCATCCAGCCCTGCGGCTCCGGCGCTTCCGTCGTTCCCTGAGGCTTCAACCTCGGGATGAATGGCAATCGCAGCCACCGATTGAACCGAGCCCGCAAATCCCAGATCCTGGCGGAAGCCCAGCATGGATTCCATGCCGGCATCGGTGTTCGGAGCAAAATCTACGCGAGCCAGCAGCTCACGGCTGTTGGCTGGCGTATCTTCCACCGTGGCTGAGAGGCGTTCGCCGCTTTCGCCAAAGGTTCCCTCCTGCCCGGTGGCCATCAGGCGGGCCTTCAGCTTGGGCGCTGTTTTTGAACCGTCGGAGACGACCACCAGCGGCCCGTCTTCCAGCCAGCGCAGCAGCGGGCGGTTGGCCGCCGAGCGCAGCGTCCAGGCCCAGTCGTCCTGTTGAGCGCTGCCGGCGCGCGGTTCTGATGGCAGCCACTGCATCACTTCGTACAGGCTGTTCAGGGTCAAATTCACAACCGTGCTGGTGCGCACGCGCACGTCTTCGCGCAGCGAGGGCAGAAAGGCTGTGCCCATCGCCTTGAGAGCATAGCGGCCTGGAAACACCGATGGAATCATGAAGCGGCCATGCGCGTTGGTGTAAACGCTGGCAATCACGGTCAGGTCGGGGCGAAGCAACTGAACCACGGCGCCAATCTGCGGCACGCCGGCGGAGTCGCGCACCTGCCCCGAAACCGATCCGGGGGCGGCTCCGTGCGCCGAGGCGCTCCCCAAGGCAATCAGCACCGCGAAAACAACGAGATGGACCCTGCTCATTCTCACAATATGTGAACTGGCGGTGTCCCTGGCAATTCTCTTGCGAATCGATCCCGCGCGGCTCTCCGAATCTGGCGTCGGATAAGCTTGCTGCGCGGGATACATACTATTCCACGACAAAAGGCGCCGATTCCGCAATCTCTTGTTTTGAGATTGTGTCGTTTATTTTGATCGTCACCTTGTACTTTCCTGGCTGCAGACCCGCCATGGGGAGTGTTTTCTCCACCGTCAACTGGTCGCTATGCGCCCCCAAGTCCTTTGAGTTCAATTCTTTTTCAAAAACCACCGTATTGTTTGTTGTATCGGTAATCTGGTAGGTCACCGTGGCCTGGTTGCTCTTTGTGGCCTCGTCGACTCCTAGATTGTAAACCTGCATCCAGAAGTTGAGCTGCTGGCTCCGCTTGAAGTTGATGGGAGTGGCCGGGTTGGGGCTAATCCGCGGGCAGATATGCGTATTGCCCAGAATGCAGCTGCCGGCGCCGATCTCGCGCGAGGAAACTGCGTACATCTGGTCGGACAGGATCAGTGAGGAGGTGCCCAGTTTCTCGTCGTGGTAGGTTGGCACCTCAAGACCGCGCCCATAGATCCCTATGTGGTCCTTGTTGTTCACGTCCTTGATGGCAATATCCAGGCGGTAAAGGCCGGGCGGCAGCGGCAGCGCCTTCCAGTAGACCGACTTGCGGTCCAGGCTCTTCTCCAGCAGTTCCGCCGGCTGCTCCACTTCGACCGTATCCTCAAAGGTCTGCACCGTCTTGTGGGTCAGGGTGGTCACCTTGCCCAGAATATTCACTACGCCCTTTGACACGCCATCCTTGGTCACGAAGGTGATGTCGCGGTTCTTGATATTCAGCGTGACTGGCACCAGATCCGTGTTTTCCGTCACTTTGACGAAGTCGGTGCGTACATCGAAGGGGAAGGCCGGGCCATTGATCAGCTTGTGCTCGGTGATAAAGCTCTCAAGATCGGAGAACTTGATGGGCGGCGGGGCAAAGATCTTTGACAGCAACTCAATGCGGTCAAATTCCTTGGCTTGCTGCGAGGCCGACAGCGGGCCGGTGCCCAGGTTTTCCAGGCCGCCCTTGAAACGGTCTGCCTGCTTGGCTTTGCCCATCTGTTCCATCTGGGTCATGCCGGCGCCAGGGACGCGCAACAGCGCATCCTTCTCGCTGCGATCGATGGTGAAGTGGTAGTCGCCGCACTGGCAAGTGTCCACAAATTCGAGGTCGACGTTCTCGCCGATGCCCTCCAGATACCGGTAGTGCCAGGTCTCGAACGGGAACGTCGTGGTCTCGCCGCCGCCCTCTTCCACCGGCCGCTGGTAGTTGCCTCCGGAGGGGTGGGCCTCAATTCCATCCGGCTTGCCGAAGGCGATATAGATGTGCCCGCGGTCGGTCTTCCAGCCGGGCTTGCCGGCGGCAAAATGTTCGTTGGCGTAGGCGATGCGCCGGTAGTGCTCTTCGCGGAATTCGTTCTCCGGCGAGTCAGGATTGGGATTGCGGCGCAGCCAGAACTGCTCGATGAAAGCGTCCCGCTCCTCATCGTTGCTCAGCGTCTTGAAAGCCTTGCGCTCTTCGTCGGAGATGATCCAGGCCACATCCTCATTCAGCCAGGTCTTGTAGGCGCCCTTCAGCTCCTGCCGGACGGCTTTCTGGGAGGCGAACTTCTCCTTGTCGGAACGCTCCCGCTTGAGGGGGTCTGGCTCCTGGCCCTGACCGGTGGCCTGCCCGGCCTGTTGCTGCGCCGTCGGGTTGGCCGTCTGCTGAGCCATAAGCCCGGCAGCGGGTGTGAAAATCAGTCCGCATCCGAGTGCGGCAAATAGATAAATACGGCCGTTCAGTATCATCGCCTTCAAGACTCCTGCAATCCTATATTCTACGGGTCCAGGTGGGGCTGAGCAACATTCCCGATGGAGTTGGCTGCCGATTGGACTCGGATGCGCCGCGAAAGTCATCCGGAAGGCAGCCGCCGAGACTACCCCGGCGACCTGTTTTGCACTCTTTGGGAACAATTCTCCTGATTAATTGCGTAAACTGAAATTACACCAATCTGGAGCACGACCCGCACATGAAGAAGATTCTTTTAATCATTCTCGCCGTAGTGGTGGCCGCCGTACTTGTGGGTGTCTTCATTTACAGGCAGCAGTCCGGTTATACCAAGGTTCTCACCGCCAGGATCGTACGCCAGGATCTGTCCACCATTGTCAGCGGCACCGGCCAGATCAAGCCCAAGACCTACGCCAATTTGGGCGCCACCTCCATGGGGCGCGTTACCCACCTTTATGTAAAGGAAGGGGACCTGGTCAAGAAGGGCCAGACGGTGGCCACCATCGAAAATGTGCAGCAGGAGGCCGGAGTCTCCAGCCAGCGGGCCGCCGTCGCCGCTGCCAAGACTGACATTGACGCCGATATTGCCGCCGAGAAGACCGCCCAAGCCAACGTGGAACGCGCCCGGGCCGACCTCGAACAGAAGCGGCTTGACTGGGAGCGCGCCCAGGGCCTCTACAGTGCCGGCATCATGGCCAAGCAGGATTTTGACGCCAAAAAAGCCGCCTACGATACCGATGTGGCCTCTCTGGCGCAGGTTGTGGCGGCCCAGAATCAGGCCCGTGCGCAGACCGATTCCTTACGCGGCCACCTGCGCATGCAGGAGGCCAATCTGCGCGCCAACCAGAATGCGCTTGACCTGACCATGGCCATCGCACCCTTTGACGCCATCGTGACCAACTTGCCGGTGCGCGAGGGCGAGACGGTGGTGGAAGGCATCGAGGGCTATCAGGGCTCCACTCTCATGACCCTGGCGGACATGAGCGTTATCACCGCCGAGGTCAAGGTCGATGAGACCGACATCGTCAACATCCGCGTAGGCCAGCCCGCCGAGGTCACCGTAGATGCCCTGCCCGGCAAGGTATTCAAAGGCCATGTAACCCTGGCCGGCGACCAGGCGCTGCTGCGCTCCACCGGCATGGCCACCTCGCAGTCCACCACCGGCACCGAAGAGGCCAAGGACTTCAAGGTCGTGGTCACGCTGGATAACCCTTCCAGCGAACTGCGCCCCGGACTCTCCACCACCGCTAAGATCACCACCGCGCACAAGCCCGGCGTGCTCACCCTGCCCATTCAGGCGCTGGTCATGCACAACCCCGATGACGACAAATCCAAGGGCGGCGTGCAGGCCGCATCGAACGCGCCGGCATCCGCAGCCGCCAAGACGGCGCCGGTGCAGGGCGTCTACGTAGTGGATAAAGACGCAAAAGGCAAGCTGCGGGTGAAGTTTGAGCCCGTCACCACCGGCATCACCGGGGCCACCGATATGGAAGTGCTTTCTGGCCTCACCGAGGGCCAGGAGATCGTGACTGGTCCCTACAAGACGCTGCGCACCCTCAAGAACAACGCGCTGGTCAAGCGGGACACAGTCAAGCCCGCCTCCGGCGCGTAGGCGACAATAGGTTAAGGAAGAGATGAGCATGGCTTTGGAAAGCATCCACAGCGAAGAACGCGTGCAAACGGCGGCCAGGCCGCAAGGGGACGTCATCGTCGTAGAAGATCTGTGGCGCACCTACGATATGGGCTCCGAGCAGCAGGTGCAGGCCCTGCGCGGCGTCTCCATGCGCATCAAACACAACGAGTACGTGGCCATCATGGGTCCGTCCGGCTCCGGCAAGTCCACCCTGATGAACCTGATTGGATGCCTCGATACGCCATCTCAGGGCCGTTACTGGCTCAATGGCCAGCTAGTCAGCGAACTGGACGACGACCAGTTGGCCCGCATCCGCAACAAGGAGATCGGCTTCGTCTTTCAGACCTTCAACCTGCTGTCCAGGGCCACCGCCCTCCACAACGTCGAGCTGCCGCTCATCTATAACGGCACCCCCGCCGCCGCGCGCTTGGAGCGAGCCAAGGAATCCCTCACCGACGTGGGTCTTGAAACCCGCATGTACCACAAGCCCAACGAGCTCTCCGGCGGCCAGCGCCAGCGCGTCGCCATCGCCCGCGCCCTGGTCAACCGGCCCTCCATCATCCTCGCCGACGAGCCCACCGGCAACCTGGACTCCAAGACCGGCCTTGAAATCATGGCCCTGCTCGATAACCTGCACGCCCAGGGCAACACCATCGTGGTCGTCACCCACGAGCCCGATGTGGCCGAATACGCCCATCGCATCATCCATATCCGCGACGGCCAGATTTTTTCCGACGAACCCTCCCAACGCTTCCGCTAAAAAACAAACAAGACTAGAAAGCCCCCAACGCCGGAGAGAAATCCATTCTCTCCGGTTCATGTTTTTTAGCCCTCTGTCGATAAGACCTCTGTTGGCCAAAAGTGCAGGCTTGGGCCAGGGAGGCGAGGCACGTTGAGATCCATGCAGAGCACTACTCAATTCCAGCCTCAGCCCTCCGCCTCCGGCCTCACGCTTGTGGAGATGGATTCTCCCCAGGCCATGCAGGTTGTGGGCATCAGCGCCGTCTGGCGCAAGCTGCTCATGCAGGCTGAGATGGCCGCGCCCCATGTGCAGGTGGCCGCCATTGAGGGCGAGCACGGCAGCGGCAAGCAGACCCTGGCCGCTATCTCTTCAGCCGCTCACCGCTCGCCGCGTCCAGCTTCCAGCGCCGCGATGCCCGTGAATGGCTGGTAGCCGACGCCGATCCCTCCACCCTTGCCGGCTTCACCTACCTTGACCGCGTTGACCTGCTTGCCCCCCCCGGCCAGGGTCTGCTCCTCGGCGTCCTCAAGGCGCTCCAGGACCGTCCCCCGGGCCGCGCCGTGGTGCTGGCCTCCTCGCAGACCCCGCTCCGCCAGATGGCCGGTCAGGGCCTTCTCATGCCCGACCTGGCCTTCCGGCTCTCCGCCGTCCGCTTCGCCATTCCCCCGCTGCGCATGCGCCGCGAAGACATCGCGCCCCTGGCCCAGGCCCTGCTTGACCGCATCTGCGCCCGCTACCAGCAGCGGCCCGTCATGCTCGGCCCCGGCACCCTCGCCCGCCTGCTCCAGCACAACTGGCCCGGCAACGTGCGCGAGCTGGCCTCGGTCCTTGAAGCCGCATTGCTCGAGGCCGTCAACGGCGTCATACGCCCCAGCGACCTCGCCCTGCCCACCGGCCTCGAGGCGCAACCCGACGTCCCCCAACCCATGCGCACCGACAGCCTCTCGCTCGATGCCGTCATCCGCCATCATGTCCAGTACGTGCTCGACCTCAACCGCGGCAACAAGCTCCGCGCCGCACGCCAGCTCTCCATCTCCCGCTCCACCCTCTACCGTATCCTCGGCAACGAAACCATCCTCGCCCACTGATCCCGGCCGCCGTGCTGGGATTCAGCTTCCTCCATTTGCTTGCCCTGTCAGGTTCCCCCATGAATCCATGCCATCGATTTCCTGTAAAATGGCATTAATTTGGCGAAACTACGCATAGACTCTCCCAACCGGAATGTGTCTGGTCAAGGGCTGGGGCCGTGCAACGGAATCGGACCTGAAGGTGCGGAACGTGAAACGGCATATAGCGCTGGCGATGGTGGCAGGTGCGAGCCTTCTCATGGCTGCGTGCAGCGATGTAAGCGGCACGAACGCAGCAACTCACGTTCTCACAGTCGTCTCCTCCAACCCTTCCTCCGGCGTGTCCATCGGCGTAACCTCGGCCGGGAACAACAACACTGTCTACGGCACCACCAGCTTTTCGCTCACCTATGATTCCGGCGCCTCTTTCACGCTCACCGCGCCCGTCAGAACCGGCTCCAGCATCTTCTCTTCATGGTCCGGATGTGCATCCGCAACCACCGTCACGTGCGCGGTGACGTTGAATGCCGATACCACCGTATCCGCTAACTATGGGACCGCCGTCATCACCACGCCAACGGTCACCGTAATGCCATCGTCGTCGACCATCACCACCAGGCAAGGCTTATCGGTGACCGTTGCTGTGGTTGGAGCCACAAGCGGCATCACGCCCACCGGAACGGTCACGCTCTCCAGCGGCAGCTACACTTCCGCGGTCACAACCCTCAACGGCGGAAGCACGCAGATCAACATTCCAGCCGGGTCCCTTGCATTGGGCGCCGATACGCTGCAAGCTGTCTTTACTCCAGACACAGCCAGCGCCTCAATTTACAGTGGAGCTTCGGGAACCAATTCGGTGACCGTTACGGTTCCGGTTATCACCACGCCAACGGTCACGGTAACGCCATCGCCGTCAAGCATCACCACCGTGCAAGGCGTATCGGTGACCGTGGCTGTAGTTGGCCTTGCAGGCGGCGCCACGCCCACCGGGACCGTCACGCTCACCAGCGGCAGCTATACTTCCGCGGTCACAACCCTCAGCGGCGGCAGTGCAATCATCAATATTCCTGCCGGGTCGCTGGCGGTGGG
>Ga0182027_10004601_pt1 | contig 21328 bp, 22 predicted proteins | sample 712E1DmetaG_FD_121300 | JGI IMG/M metagenome (GOLD analysis project Ga0182027, IMG submission 121300) | Permafrost microbial communities from Stordalen Mire, Sweden - 712E1D metaG (Illumina Assembly) | ecosystem: Environmental > Terrestrial > Soil > Wetlands > Permafrost | place: Sweden...
AAGGCAAGCAATTGCCCAAAGGCTTTGCCGACGCTGACGCTTGTATAAAAATCACCGCATTGGCCTGGATTGTCTTTTTTTGTTTCGTAATATCCATAAACGGGACAATAAAGGGCAAGTTCCATGAAGCGCGCAAAGGACAAAACGCCGCTCGCGGCAATTTCGCGACGGATAATTGTATCAAGCATTTTCATTGACTTGCCTTTGGCGCGACTCTAGCTATGATTTTCGCAAGAAAGAGGATTAATTTATGGCCCAAATAGATGCGTTTTTCAACCTGATGTTTGAGCAAAAGGCTTCAGACTTGCACATGGCCTGCGGCAACCCGCCCCTTTTGCGCATTGATGGCGAACTCCAGCGCGTGGATTATCCGCCACTGGAAAACGATTCGCTCAAGACAATGCTCTACGAAATCGCGCCGGATTATAAAATCAAGCTTTTTGAAGAAACCGGCGACGTGGATTTCGGCTACGAAATTCCCAACGTCTCGCGTTTTCGTGTCAACTTTTTCAACGAGAAAAACGGCATTGGCGCGGTGTTTCGGCAGATTCCCAGCCGCGTTCTTTCATTTGACGATTTTGAAAAACTTGATGCACCACTGCCTCCCGTGCTCAAAAAATTCGCCATGTTGAATCGTGGTTTAATTCTCGTCACCGGCCCGACCGGTTCAGGGAAATCCACAACACTGGCAGCGATGGTGGACTATGCCAATACCAATCGCAAAGACCACATTATCACACTCGAAGACCCAATTGAATTTGTCCACCAAAGCAAGAGTTGCCTGGTGTGCCATCGTGAAACCGGACTTCATACTAAATCGTTTGCAGCGGGATTGCGTGGAGCATTGCGTGAAGACCCGGACATCATTCTCGTCGGTGAAATGCGCGATTTGGAAACCATTGAACTTGCCATCACTGCTGCAGCAACCGGTCACTTGGTGTTCGGCACAGTGCATACGCTAAGCGCTGCAAAAACGGTGGACCGTGTTATTGACGTCTTCCCAGCCGAGCAACAAAACAAAATCCGTCAGACCCTCTCCGAAGCCTTGAAAGGCATTGTGGCACAAACCCTGTTTAAGCGCACAGATAAAAAGGGGCGCATTGCTGCATTTGAAATTTTGGTTTTCAACAGCGCTGTTGCCAATCTCGTGCGTGAAGGCAAGACGCACCAAATTCAGGGCATGATTCAGGTCGGGAAGAAGATTGGCAATCAACCGTTGGATGATCATGTGATGGAGCACGTGCGGATGAAACGCATTTCACCGGAAGAAGCTTACGAAAAGGCGTTGGATAAAAAGAAATTCCGTGCGTTGCTTGCCCATCCACCGGAAGACGAAGATGCCTGATTATGCGCCGCTCCGAACTGGACCAAATGTTGACGACGATGCTGGCTTCCCAGCCAGAAGTGTCGGATTTATTGTTCACGGTGGATCGCCCACCGCAAGTTGAGGCCTATGGCGAACTTAAACCGGTGGTTTCCGATCCGCCGATTGACAAACTTACCCCATTTCAAACCGAGACGATCGCACTGAATATCATTGGGGATAATCTCTGGCATATTGAAGATTTATTGCGACACGGTTCTTGTGATGTTTCCTACTCCCTTTCAGATAAAGCGCGTTTCAGAGTCAACGTTTTTTCGCAGCGCGGAAGTTTTTCAATTGTTTGCCGCCAGCTCAATGCGGTAATTCCAACATTGGAAAAGTTGAAATTCCCGGAGATTTTCAAGCAAATCCCCAAGGAAAAAACCGGCCTCGTCCTTGTCACCGGCGCAACAGGTTCCGGCAAATCCACGACGCTGGCTGCTATTCTTGACGAAATCAATCGTTACAAGCCTGTTCATATTGTCACATTGGAAGACCCTGTTGAATACGTCCATCAACATACTAAAGCGACTTTTAATCAACGCGAATTGGGCGTCGATTTTGACAGTTATGCCAATGGTTTGCGTGCGGCTTTGCGCCAAGCTCCCAAAGTTATTCTCGTCGGTGAAATGCGTGATCAAGAAACTGTCAAAATCGCCTTGAGTGCGGCGGAAACCGGCCATTTGGTTCTTAGCACACTCCATACAATCAACGCCGGTGAAACCATTAACCGCATCCTGGGTATGTTTGAACCGGAAGAACAAGAACAAATCCGCACCCGTCTGGCAGATTCACTGCGCTGGGTTGTCAGTCAGCGATTGGTACCTAAAAATGGTGGCGGACGGTTCGCAATTCTTGAAATCATGGCTTCCAATCTCCGCACCCAAGAAGCCATTCGTCTCGGCGAAAGCGAAGGCAAGACCTTTTACGAAATCATCGAGGCCAGTTCTCCATTCGGCTGGCGCACATTTGATCAGGCCTGTTTGGAAGCGTATGACCGGGGTTTTATTACAGAGGAAACCGCCTTGCTCTATTGCACCAAACGAAGCGCAGTAACGCGCGGCATCGACGGCATCAAAAAATCCCGGGGTGAGATGAATATAACCGCCGGAATGCTGCATATGAAACAAACCGGAGTGTCAGTTCCTCCGGTTCTCAAAATAAAATAACCTATGCTTGGCTCTTTTGATTTTATCAGCACCGAGGATAAACCGGCTTTGATTGCTTTTTCCACGCCGGAATGGATGGAAACCACAAAGACCGCCCTGACTGAACTCGGTTATAAAGTCCATACTGCAGCCACACACAGTGACTTTTCGGCACGTTTTTCCCAAGTGCGTTATCAAGTTGTCATCATTGAAGAACTTTTTGGCGCAAGCAAGATTGAAGAAAATCTGGCTTTGCAGTCCGTTCAAGCAATGTCTGTCAACCTGCGCCGCCATGCCACGATTATTCTGCTGGGCAGCTCTTTTCAAACTTTCACGCCTATGGAAGCTTTCAAGCATAGCGTTCACGCGGTCATCAACAGCTCAGAAATGTTCCTGCTTAAACAACTTGTGGAAAAGGCTGTGACTGATAATGCGCTTTTCCTGCACAGTTTCCGGGAAGTTCAAAATCGTATTTATGCCACCGGCAATCACTTGTGATGCCTCCGGACTTCTGCAAACTCTCGCAGCGATTAGTGTTCTCTTCATGATTCGCCTCGACCAAGCGTTGGTTGAACGCGGTCTTTGTGAAAGCCGCGAACGCGCCAAACGTGCTGTTCTCGCCGGACAAGTCCGTGTTAATGCACAACGCGCATGTAAACCCAGCGATCCCATAAAATCCGATGATGTACTGGCACTGGATGCTGGAGAAAAATATGTAAGTCGCGGTGGCTACAAACTTGAACACGCCTTGAGTCATTTTCAAATGAACGTGACCGGCCTCATTGCACTCGATCTCGGCGCATCCACAGGTGGTTTCACAGATTGTCTGCTCCAACACGGCAGTGGGAAAGTTTTTGCCGTGGACGTTGGTCAAGGCCAACTTGCATGGAAATTGCGCAATGACCGGCGCGTTGTCGTCATGGAAAAGACCAACGCCCGCCACTTGATTGCCGCGCAATTTCCCCAGCCGTTTGCGCCCGCCGATTTGGTCGTGATCGATTGCTCATTTATTTCGTTACGAAAAATTTTGCCCGCCGTGATTGCTTTATTAAAATCAGACGGCAGAATTATAGCGCTCGTCAAACCACAGTTTGAGGCGGGCAAAGCCGAAGCCGACAAGGGCCGCGGCGTTATCACGGATCCGAGGGTGCATGAGCGTGTCTTGAAGGAATTGTGTGAGTTTGTCGCCACCCAATCCGGATTAAACTGGCGCAATGTTGTCGAATCACCGTTGCTGGGTCCGGCTGGGAATAAAGAATTTTTGGTGCTGATTGAAAAAACTAGCTAACAAAATCAAACGCATTGGGCTCATTGGCAACCTGGAGAAGGCCGCCTGCGTTGAAAGCGTTCGTAAAGCCGTCCGGTTTATCCAACGTGCAGGCCGCAAAGTTCTTTGCGACGCTGAAACCGCACGCCTCGCCCAATTGAACGCCGTCACACGCGCAAACGTCGCTGCGCTGGCGCGCGATGTGGATTTGCTCCTGGTGTTCGGGGGCGATGGTACCATCCTGCATGTAGCCCGTGACATTGCAGGCTCCATGACTCCGATGCTCGGCATTAACATCGGTGGCCTTGGTTTTCTCACAGCTGTGCCATCAGATGAATTGAGCCATGCATTAGGGCACATCTGGCGCGGTGAATTCAAATATGAATCCCGCACACTGATTGAGGCAAATGGCTGTTGTAATGGCCGTCAAATCCGGGCATCTGCACTCAACGACATTGTCGTCAGTCGCGGCGCGGTCTCACGGCTTATTGGACTTGACGTGGACGTGGATGGAGAACCCCTCACACATTATCGTTGCGATGGACTCATCATCAGTTCCCCAACCGGCTCGACAGCTTACTCACTGGCAGCGGGTGGCGCGGTGGTTTTTCCCACCGCGGAAGTGTTCGCACTCACGCCCATTTGCCCACATACGCTGTCCAATCGCTCAATAATTCTGCCGTTGACCTCAACTATTGGCATCAAGGCCATGAATCCGTTCCCCTCAACAATTCTAAGTGCCGACGGACAGGTTGTGGCCAATCTAGATGCGGGTGATAAGGTAACGATCCACCGCAGCCGCCATGCTGTTCGTTTGATGCGTCTGGCGGATACTTCATTTATGGAAGCGTTGCGGCGAAAACTGCAATGGCGCGGCGCCTACATTTGATTCCACATGGTTCGACTCAAGGATATTGCCCAACGTGCCCGCGTCTCGGTGATGACGGTTTCAAAGGCGTTGCGCGACGAGCCGGATATTTCAGCGGCAACCAAATCACGCATTAAATTGCTCGCGCAACAAATGGGCTATGTGCCCGACTCAAGCGCGCAAGGACTCCGCACGAAAACCACAAAACTGTTCGGCCTTGTTATTCCATCAATCACAAATCCAGTTTACGCACGGATCGTTTTCGCCATCGAAGAACGCGCACACGAACTGGGTTACGATATTTTGCTCGCGCACACACATAACATGCCATTGCGCGAAGAGGCTTGCATCCGACGATTATTGTCGCGGCGGGTGGATGGACTTTTCATTTCACCGGTCTATCGTTTTGAAGCTGAGGCACGAATTTATCAGGAAGTGCTCGCACGCAAAATACCGACGGTTTTACTCGGTCCGCCCGCACCGTTTTGCAAATCGTTTCCCAGTGTGGAAGCCGAGGAAATCGCAGCCAGTCAAAATGCCACACGACATTTGCTGAAGCTTGGCCACAAACGCATCGCTTATCTCACCGGGCCGCCGACCGCGCCGTGGGCGCTTGAACGGTTTGAAGGCTACCGCCATGCGCTGCGGGAAGCCGGCCTTGAGGTGGATGACGAGTTGGTTTTTCAGGCCGGCAGCACAATTGAAGAAGGCATGAAAGCCGCAACACAAATGCTTGCCGAATCGTGCAATGCAACCGCTGTACAAGCAACCAACGACCTCGTGGCCATAGGCTGTGCGGAAGTTTTGCTGTCAAAAGGCTTGCGTATTCCCGAAGACATTTCAGTCGTTGGATTCGGCAACATACTGATGGCGGAGCATTTTTGCGTGCCACTGACGACTCTCCGTCAACCGAAGTTTCGGCTGGCCAATGCCGCCATGGACGCGATGGTGAATTTGCTGCAAGGCCGGCCCGTTGAACTCAAAAAGCTGCCCGCCGAATTCATTGAACGCAAAAGCACTGCACCGCCCAAAACGGTTTCCAGCCAAGCCAAGTGAGGTGATTCAAACCGCCGGCCGTAAATCAGTTTACTTTTCACCTTCAACCGTTTTTTGTTCGACACCCGACACTCAACATTTGACACTTGTCTCATGCCATTGCCTGCCGATTATCACATGCATACACCGCTCTGTCGCCACGCGACTGGCGAACCGGGCGAATACGCCAAACGCGCGCTGGAGCTTGGGTTCAAGGAAATCGGATTCTCCGATCACTCTCCAATGCCGCGCGACGATTTTGACGATTGGCGGATGCGCAGCGATCAACTTGACGAATACGTTGGAAAAATCCACAAGGCACAAAAGGATTTTCCGCAATTGACCATCCGCCTCGCGCTCGAAGTGGATTATCTGCCCGGCCACGAAGACTGGATCCGCCAGCTCGCTGCGCGGCATCCGTGGGACTATTTCATAGGTTCAGTGCATTACGTTTCCGATTCGTGGGCCATAGATAATCCGCAAAAGATTTCTGAATGGAAGAAACTCGACGCTTATGATGTCTGGTCCATTTACTTCGAAAGGCTGACGAAAGCCGTCGAGACTGGTTTTTTTGAAATTATTGGCCATACCGACCTGCCAAAAAAATTCGGCCATCGCCCAACACGCGATTGTAAACCACTTTACGAAAAATTTCTTAATGCCGTTAAAAAACACAACTGTGCCATTGAACTCAACACCGCCGGCCTTCGGAAGGATTGCAAGGAGATTTATCCAAGCCGCGAGATTATCGAACTTGCATTTCAAAAAGGTGTGCCTATTGCGTTCGGTTCAGATGCTCATGCGCCGGAGGAAGTTGGGCTGAATTTTGCCGATGCCGTCCAACTCGCGCGCAGCATTGGTTACAAAGATTACTGGCGTCTGATGCAGCGCCAAGGCAAACGCACGAGCCTTTAACGGTCGCCATTATATTTAGCCACCGAGGGTAGAAAAGGGAATACAACAGGACGATCTGCCGTCAGGGGTGCAAGCCGGGGAAGCGGTAACGTTGCAGAATGTAATTGTAGTCGTCACCGCTCGTCGGCGCCCCAGCCAGGCTATAATTCGCACCTTGGGAAGGAGCGTTTCCATTGGCGGCATTTACCCCGTCATTAATAAGCACCGGATTCTTCCATCTGTGATATTCAGCATGACCGTCTATAAACGAAAAGGTGCTTACCTTCCCGTGATACATCGGTACCGGATCCACAAAATTGAACGCGGGAGTTGCTACTGTTCCAGTCCAGTAGATCACCCACGTTCCGTTGTTGTAACCCCGCCAATCAGAATCCTCGACAAACGCTAAGGTCATTGAAGAGTTAGCAATAACAGTTAACTTTGTATAAGTGGCGCCCGCTCCCCAGTAGGCAAACCCACTAGGAGTCCAAGATTCCCCACCGATATCCTGGCATTTCGAATAACTATCATAGGCCCAACCATTCCCACCCCCTGCGATTGGTTTTCTACTGCGAGCGTCGCCCGGGCAATGAAATACCGCTGGATTAGGGGCATACTGATACAATGGGTTATTCGTCCTCAATACATCTTGAATCATCTTTGTGGCTACATCTCTTGAACCCGACGGTACAGGTGGGGGTCCCCAAAAACCCCCTGCCAGAGAGGTTCCCGCTGAGTTTGTCGGCGGTGGAATTTTATCATGGTTATCTCCCGCGTACATCGTAAGCGCCAACCCCAATTGTTTCTGGTTGCTCAAGCAAACCGCCTCGGTGGCCTTTAATTTGGCACTGGCCAGTGCCGGCAATAACAGCGCCGCCAGAATGGCAATGATGGCAATAACTACCAGCAGTTCGATCAGGGTGAACGCCAATGAACGGCATCTCGAAATTCCTCCGCGTTGGGCGGTCAACACGATTTTCATATCTTTTGCTACTTTCGCGCGCACTATACCTTCGGCAAAAGGCGTCTGGAATGGCTATAGTTGGCCAGTGCATGGATATTATTGATTTGTCCTGATGAAGCCCCAAAAAGCTGCCGGACAGAAGAACACCGAACACGCCCGAGTTTTTCTCCACTGCCGTAACGGCGACAAGGCAATTACCCCCCGTATTGCGCCCTTATAACAAAATGCATGATATGTTTCTTTAGAGAGAAGCCTGTCTTTTAGACAAGGTATCCGTCAATGGGCAAGTAACCAGGCAAAGTAAAACGGTTCGTCGTAGATCAGGTTGCGCCAGACCCGCCAAACCGATCCGCTGGACACTTCGACTCCGTTCTGGAACACTTCCACATCGTGAAACAATCAATTGTCACTTTGGATATGGAGGGAGTGCTGACGCCCGAAATCTGGATTGCTGTTGCCGAGAAAACTGGCATCCCGGAACTGCGCCGCACGACGCGCGACGAGCCGGATTATGATAAACTTATGCGCGGACGACTTGCGCTCCTCGACAAGCACGGTCTAAAACTTTCTGAAATCCAGCAAGTGATCGGCACGTTGCATCCGTTGGATGGCGCAAAGGAATTTCTGGATGAACTCCGCTCGGTTGTACAGGTCGTTATCCTGTCGGACACGTTTGAGCAATTCGCCTCTCCCTTGCTCCGCCAACTTGGCTGGCCCACCCTCCTCTGCCATCAGCTCGTGGTTGAAAACGACCGGATTGTGAACTACCAGTTGCGCATCCATGAGCAAAAGCGGGAAGCCGTGGCCGCTTTCAAGCGGATGAATTATCACGTCATTGCCGCTGGTGATTCATTCAACGACACCGCCATGCTGAAGGAAGCGAATATCGGTCTGCTTTTCCACGCGCCGGATGCGGTAAAAAAGCAATTCCCACAATTCAAAGCCGTGGAAACTTATGCGGATTTGATGAAACTGATCAAGCAGGCGATGGGGTAGTTTTCGGAGGGTAGAGCTCCGCGACGCCCTAACTCTTTTGAAAAATCAGTCTTCCGCCTTGAATGCGCGGAAAATCAAATCACGCACCGCCCGCTTCGGCTCCTTGTCCTCATAAAGCAGCGCATAAACCTCGTCAATGATTGGCGTGGGGACTTTTTTCCCTTGCGCCAATTGGTGTGCAGAACGCGTTGTTGGGTAACCCTCGGCCAGTTTCGGGTGTGATGCTTGAATCGCTGCCATGGTTTCACCACGTCCCAAACGTTCGCCCAAATCACGATTGCGGCTTTGTTTTGAAAAACATGTCAGCATGAGATCGCCCAGACCGCTCAATCCGGCAAATGTTTCCGGTTGCGCACCGCAGGCCACGCCCAGTCGCCGCATTTCGGACAACGCACGGGTAACAAGACCGGCTTTTGTGTTGTCACCATAGCCAAGGCCATCGCTTACGCCGGCCCCGATGGCGATGATATTTTTCAACGCGCCGCCGTATTCCACGCCAAGAATGTCCGTGCTGCGGTAGATGCGGAATTCCGGGCGATGGAAAAGCCCCTGAACCGTTCGCGCTATACCATCATTTTCACTGGCACAAACCACCACGGTCGGAATCCCCAACGCGACTTCGCGCGCAAAGCTCGGTCCGGAAAGCACAGCCACGCGATTTGCCGGAGCCTGTTCACACAGGATGCGGCTCATCGTCTCCCCAGTCTCAAATTCAATGCCTTTCGTGACACTCACCAAAATGGCCGGGTGGCCTTTCAACTTCACGGCCACCTGCCGAAACACATTTGATGGGACTGCCATCACCATACATTCAGCCCCGCCAACCGCCTTTCCAAAATCCGCTTCCACCTTCCACTCTGTCGGCAATGGCACGCCTGGCAGATAACGCTCACTGTGCCCGTGGCGGAGTTCTTCCAACAAAGCTGTGTCAATGTCCCACAACGTTACCGCATTACCATTTTCATGGAGCACCTTGGCCAATGCAGTTCCCCATGCGCCCACGCCGAGTACAGTGATTTTCATGTTGTAGTTCCTTTGCTCTTGAAGCCGACGCGACCTTCCGTGCCGCGAATCAATCGTTGGATGTTGCTTCTGTGTTTAAATATGACAAGCAATCCCAAGGCGGTTGTGACGATTCGCAGCGTCAAACTGTTCGGCGTTGACCAAACTACCGCAGGCAACGCCACCGCTGCCACGATGGAAGCAACCGATGCGTAACGGAATAGCGCGAGCACGATAATCCAAGTGGCGACTGCGATGCCTGTTGCCAGCGGCGCAAGCGCGAGGAAAACTCCCCCGCTCGTTGAAACGCCCTTGCCACCCTTGAACTGTAGCCAGCATGTATAGTTGTGGCCTAGCACGGCGCAAATTCCGGCAACAATCTGGCAGGTTTCCATCTCTGCGCCCGGCACATTGAAGAGTTTTATCAACCAGACGCACAACCACTTGGCGGCGACATAACCTTTGAAAGCATCCATGAGCAGCACGCACCCACCCAGCAGTTTACCGACACTGCGGAAAACGTTCGTCGCGCCGATATTACCGCTGCCGGTGGCGCGGATATCAATTCCCTTGGCACGAGCGACCAAATAACCCGTCGGGATCGAGCCAAGCAGATAAGCTCCAATAGCGATGACGAAATAGCCCAAAATCGGCACGGCGATACTTTATGGGGCTTAAGCCCAAAGTTCAAAGTCCAAAAGTGAAGCTCGCAAAGTAAAAAACCGATTGGCTTATCTCATTAACACCCGGCTTCAGCCGGGTGTGAAAAGCAGTGTGAAAGACCAGCCGTTTTAACGGCTTGCATGCGGCGGGGAAAACCGTTGAAACGGTTTTCCTCTTCTCGGAGCGACTGTCACCGGGCTGAAGCCCGGTGTTAATGAGAACACGTTGCCTTTTGTGAGTCTCAATAGTTAAAGGGAAGCACTCTGTCGCTGTCACTTCATTGAATAAAGGCACTGACAAAGCGGTGCCCTCCAGCAACAGTTTCCGCTTTGAACTCATGCCCGTAGAATTTAAGCTCCGTGCATGGCATCAAAAGTCAGAGTGGCAGTCCTTGGCGTCGGCTCGCTCGGCAAGGAACATGCCCGCATTTACGCCGATCTCGCTAAAACAGGTCTGGTGGAATTTACCGGAATTTTCGATACCAACACCGAAACCGCCGGCAAGATCGCAGCCAAATCCAACATCCGCGTCTTCAGCTCCATCGCCGAAGTGGTCGCCAATGCCGACGCTGTCAACATTGTCACACCGACTGTCACCCATTTTGAGCTGGCAAAAACGTTTCTATCGAACGGCAAACATGTTTTGGTGGAAAAACCGATGACCGATAACACTGCGCAAGCCGCCGAACTCGTCCAACTCGCGCAACAAAAAAATTGCGTTCTACAAGTCGGCCATGTCGAACGCTTTAACCCCGTCTTTAAATATCTCGAAACCGCCGCACCAGAACCGCGTTTTATCGAGTGTCACCGGTTGTCGCCCTACCCTGCCCGCTCCACCGACATCGGTGTCGTACTCGACTTGATGATTCACGACCTTGATGTTGTGCTCGCATTCGTGAAATCGCCGGTAACGAACGTGGATGCCGTTGGTATTCCAGTTTTAAGCAAATCGGAAGACATCGCCAATGCACGGCTGCGTTTCGCCAACGGCTGCGTAGCCAACCTCACCGCCAGCCGTGTCAGTCCGGAGCGGATGCGCAAGATTCGCGTGTTCAGCGGTGGAGCGACACCGAGTTACATCTCACTTGATTACCGTGCACAGGAAGGATTCATCTACCGCATCGCCCGTGATGGTGAGGAGGAAAGCTCCATTCTGAAAAAAGTTTTGGCCGCAAAACTCGGCATGGGCAAGGATTCCACCATTGTCAGTGAATTTGCAGGGAAACGCATCGTTCGCGAACCCGTTCCGATTGCGAAAGACGAACCTCTCAAGCTCGAATTGGAACATTTCGTCAGTTGCATTCGTGAAAAACAAACTCCAATGGTCAGTGGCGAATCCGCCAAACGAGCGTTGGATCTGGCATTTGAGATCACGCGGCAGGTTCAGGCAATCAAATCATGACCCCAAAACAGTTCATGCTCATCGCCGGTGAAGCGAGCGGTGATTTGCTCGCGACAGAATTGGTTTCCGCCATGCACAGTCAATTGCCAGATGCAAAGTTTTTCGGTGCCGGTGGACCAAAAATGGCCGACGCCGGTGTTGAGTTGGCATTCGATATGACGAAGCATTCGGTCATCGGCATTTCCGACGTGCTGAAAAATTATTTCAAGTTCCGCCGGCTCTTCAGTCAACTGCTCAAACTTGCAGTTGAACGCAAACCGGACGTCATCATCGGCGTGGATTTTGGCGGATTCAATCTGCGCTTCGGCCATGCAATCAAGAAATATGTCCGAAACAATCCCTTTTCGAAATGGAACCCAAAAATCGTGCAGTTTGTCTCACCTCAAGTCTGGGCGTCGCGTCCCGGTCGCGCAAACCTGCTGGCGGCGGATTACGATCTGCTCTTGAGTATCTTCCCGTTTGAAAAGGATTGGTATGCCAAGCGCGTGCCGAAATTGCGAGTGGAGTTTGTTGGACATCCGATGGTGGAAAGATTCCAGAAGTTAGAAGTCAGAAATCAGAAGCCGGAAGCTTTAACGGCTTCGCCGACGATTCTACTTTTACCCGGCAGCCGACCTGATGAATTGCGCCGGCATTTGCCGGTGATGCTTGGCGCACTGGAATTGATTCAGGAAAAATTACCGTCAAGCCGTGCAAAAATGGTTTTGCCCAATGAAGCTCTGAAAAAAATCGCGGACAAGCTGCCCGCGCTCCAACCAAACGTAAAAATTCAGGTCGGCAATCTGCCACAGGCGCTTGCCCAAGCCGATGTTGCCATCGCTTCAACAGGCACAGTAACGATGGAATGTGCCTATTTTGGGGTGCCAACGGTGACGCTCTACAAAACGTCATGGAGCACATACCAAATCGGAAAATTCATCGTGAACGTGAAATGGCTGACGATGCCGAACATTCTGGCAGACGAGGTAATTTTCCCCGAATTTGTTCAAAACGACGCCACTTCGGGAAACATTGCCGGAGCCGCGCTGGAGCTTTTGCAAAATGAATTCTGCCGCGCTCAAATAAAAAAATCGCTTGCGGAAATCATTTCGCGGCTAGGCGATCCGGGGGCAAGCCGGCGCGCGACAACGGCGATTTTGAGTTTGTTCCAATAAAAGTTGTAGCAGCCGACGTGAGGAGGCTCATTATTTACAATTCCCACGTCGAATGGTGATGGTTTATAAACTGTAAATTCAATTTGAGTCTCGTTACCTCGACTCCTACACTGAATCCATGGAATCACTGCACGCGCCGTGGCGCATCGAATACATCCTGTCGCCAAAGCCGCAACTGGACGCCAGCCTGTTTACGCGCATCGCACAGTCCAACGACGATGAGGCGAATTACGTCATCGTGCGTGACCGCACCTGTTTTGCCCTGCTCAACAAATATCCCTACAACGGCGGGCATTTGATGATCGTGCCCTATAAACAAGCCGCTGACTTGAACGCATTGACCGACGAAGAGCTCGCCGATTTATGGAAGCTTACGCGTCGTTGCGTGAATACACTGACCGTGCTGATGAAGCCGGACGGCTTTAACATCGGCATCAATCTCGGCAAGGTTGCCGGTGCAGGCGTCGCCGATCACTTGCACATCCACATCGTTCCACGCTGGAATGGCGACACCAATTTTATGCCAGTGCTGGCGAACACGACTGTTTTACCGCAAGCACTGGATGAACTGGCCGCCAAGCTTCGCGCGGAAATGGCGAAATAATTTTGATGGCATCCGAAACCCTTCATTTCGAGAACGCGCGCGCGGCACAACAGCTTTTCAACCACGAACCGCGTAACCTGCAATCGCTGGAAACCGAACTCGGCGTCAAAGCCACGGCGCGCGAAGGCTGGATCAAACTGGAAGGCCCGGCAGATGCGATTGAACGCGCCAAACATTTTTTTGTTTCGCTCGAAACCTTGTTGAAGGCCGGTTCGCCGGTGCGGAACCGCGAGTTCACTCACGCACTCAGCGTCGTGAAGCATGAAGGCGCGGAAATGCTCAAGGATTTGGTCAGCGATCGGGTTTTTACTCACGAACGCAAGCCCGGTGTCACAGCCAAAACCGTCGGACAAAAAAAATATATCGATGCGATGCGCAAGCACGACGTCACGTTCGGTGTCGGACCGGCTGGCACAGGCAAGACGTATCTGGCCGTGGCACTGGCGCTGGCGGCGCTGCGCGAGGGAAAGGTTGCCAGGATTATCCTCACCCGCCCCGCGGTGGAGGCCGGCGAAGCGCTCGGTTTTTTGCCCGGCGACCTTTACGAAAAAATCACGCCCTATCTTCGCCCGTTGCATGACGCGTTGCACGATATGCTGCCCGCCGAAGAAATCGAGAAGCATACAGAGCGCAGGACGATTGAAATAGCGCCACTGGCTTATATGCGCGGACGCACGCTGAACAACGCTTTTATCATCCTCGATGAGGCGCAAAATTCGACGACCGAGCAAATGTTGATGTTTCTCACGCGCCTCGGCCACGGCTCGAAAGCAGTCATCACCGGTGATGAAACTCAGATTGATCTGCCGCCACATAAAAATTCCGGCCTGCTTGAGGCACATCATGCGCTCAAGAACACCGAGGGCATTGCTGTTGTCGAGCTTGGCAAACGCGACGTTGTCCGCCATCCACTCGTCCAGCGCATCATTACGGCTTACGAAGAGCACCGCGGATCCAACAAGCCGTGAACATGACCGTCGCCTTTGCCAACCGCCAGCGAACGAAGAAAATCAATTTGCGGCTATTGAAACAAATCGTTGAGGCGCTGCTGGCGGATTCAAAAATTACGAAAGTCGAACTCGAAATCAACCTGGTTGCGGCACCGGCAATAACCCGCTTGAACGGGAATTTTCTTCATCACAAAGGTCCAACAGACGTGATTGCGTTTGATTATGGCAATAAAACAGACCCCGGAGGGCAGCGCTTTGTCGCTGCCCGAGAATATGGGGCACAGACGAAGGAGTGCCCTCCAAAAATTTTCGGTGAAATCTTTATTTGCGTGGACGAGGCGGTTTTGCAGGCACAAAAGTTTGGCGTAAGTTGGCAGTCGGAAGTTGTGCGTTATGTTGTTCACGGGGTTTTGCACTTGCTCGGCCACGATGATTTGCACGTCGGTGCGCGGCGCAAAATGAAGCGCGAAGAAAATCGTTTATTGCGCAAACTTTCCCACCGCTTTGCCTTGAGCAAGCTCTGACACGGTCTTAAACTCGCCACATGGAACAGAAAAGTTTTTTTGCACGCTGGCGGGCGAATTTTGTAACCGGTTTGTTTATTGTTCTGCCAGGAGTGATTTCAATTTCGGTCCTGGTCTGGTTGTTCTTCACCATCTCCAACATCACCGACACACTTCTTATTTTTATTCCCAAAAGCATCACGCATCATAATGACGGTGAAGGTGCAATGTACTGGTATTGGAGTCTCGTTGCCTTGCTATTGGCGATCTTGCTAATCAGCATGGCTGGAGGACTCGCACGGAATTATTTTGGAAAAAAAATGATCGAGTGGGTGGACCGCATTTTAATGCATGTGCCATTCTTGAATAAAATTTACTCCGCCACCAAGCAGGTCAATGAGGCTTTTACAACCAGCAAAAAAGGCTCGTTTAAAACCGTGGTGCTTGTGGAATTTCCACGCGAAGGCATGCACTCCATCGGTTTCCTTACAAACGAACAACACAATGAAGTGCAGCAAAAAGCCAAGGGGAAATCGGTTTGCGTCTTTGTGCCGACGACACCAAACCCCACATCCGGCTTCCTTATCCTTGTGCCGGAGGAAAAAGTCATCAAACTCAATATGTCTGTAGCTGAAGGCATCAAATATATCGTCAGTCTCGGTTCGATTTTTCCGGAACACGGGACGACATCAAACCCCAAATTACCAACCACGGATGAACACGAATAAACACGGATGGGAATTTGCTGCCGTCGGTGCTGCACCACCTATCGTTGCCATCACTGTGGCAATAATAGGAATGGTATTTCTAGTTTCATGTTCGAAATATCCAAGTTACCAGAGCTTTACATGTCACGATCAAAACTACTACGCGAAGGTTGCTGAAACGTGCGACGAACTTATTTTTCGAGCTTCCAACAGCAGCACAAACCAATTGATTATCTGGGGTAACGATCCGTCATTACCACCAATTTTCCAAGAACTCCATCCTACCAGAATTTGGGCTTTTTCGAACGGAGGCGATACAAATTATGTTTCTGGCGTCTCGATAGAATTTGGAGTCTCCAGAGAAGGTTGGGGAATAGCTTGGCAACAGAATGATGATGGGAATGGTCATTTACTATGGGAACTTTCTGCTGGCGACGAAGGACAGCACACCAACCTATTTTCAACAGAGAAACCTGCTTGGCGACGAAAACGACCACCTGAAGAAAAGACTAAATGACGTACAAACCATTTTTTGAATTGTATCCGTGTTCATCTGTGTCCATCTGTGGTTAAATTTTCCCGATGATTGAATCCACAGCCGGCCTGATTCTGCGCACTCGCCCATTCACGGAAACCAGTCTCATCGTTCACTGGCTCACGCCGGACTTTGGCCGGATTGCCACCATTGCCAAGGGTGCGCACCGTTCCCAATCCCCGTTTCTTGGCAAGTTGGATTTGTTTCACCTCGCGGATTTTTCCTTCAGCCGCAGCCGACATTCTGATTTACACAACCTCCGCGAAGTCAGCCCGCGTAAAATGCACAGCGCGTTGCGGCAGGATGTCCTGCTGTTACATCAAGCTGCCTATGCAGTGACGCTTATCGAGCAAGTCACGGAAACCGAAACGCCTTTGCCTGCCATTTACGAATTAACGGTCGGTTTTATTGGCCATCTTTGCGAACGTCCGGCAAAGTCACAAACGGTTTTTGCCTTTGAATTAAAACTGCTCCACGAACTCGGCTTGAAGCCGGACTTGGGGAAAACCGGACTTTCACCCGGCGTAAAAAAAATCATCCAAATTCTGGTTCAAGATGACTGGCCTGCATGCGCGAGACTGAAATTGACCGGTGACCAAATCACTGAATTACGGGAGTTTTTGCATGGCTTTTTGATTTTTCACCTCGCCAGGTCGCCAAAAGGCCGGGCGAAGGCATTGTTGGACGAAATTCAGGTCATCCCGGGATGAAATGGCTTTCCGAAAAAATGTTGTTGCGCTATATTTCCGACACAGCTTTAAAAGCAGGCAAATGATAAAGAAATCAGGGAAAAAATTTTCCACCGTGCGAATGGAATTGGTGACCAGCGTGTTCATCGCCATCGCACCGGCGTTGGCACTGACATATATCGTCAACCAAACCTGGTTCTGGCAATTCGCGCCAGACTGGTTGAAACAATACGCTATAAGCGTACCGTGGACCAGTTTCACCGTAGGCCTGCTGGCATTGGGAGCAGCGTGGTTTGGCGGGGAACATTTTATTTTGCGACAGGTAAAGGCGCTCTCCGACACTGCGCAGCGTTTTGCCAAGGGCGAACTGAACGCCCGGACTGAATTGAAGCATGCCGAAGACGAATTCGGCCAGCTCGCGGAAGTTTTCGACAACATGGCTGACGCGCTCCAACAGCGCATCAATGAGCGTGAAAAGGCGGAAAAAGTTTTATTCAAGCGCGCACTCCAACAAACGGCCATCGCCTCTCTTGGACAGTTCGCGTTGACTCAAACCGACTTGATGGCCCTGCTGAATCAAGCCGCCCTGCTCGTCGCGCACACCCTTGAATCGGAATACAGCGCTATTTGGGAACGGTTGCCAGACGGACAATTACTGCTACAGGCGGGCACCGGCTGGAAACAAGGCTGCGTGGGACAAACCAAAATACCCACCGATAACAACTCACTGACCAGCTTGACGCTGAATTTTGGCGAAATGATTGTCGTGCCCGATCTTCGCACTGAAACACAATTCGCGGCGACACCGTTGTTCACCGAACACAATATCGTTGGAGGCATTACCGCAGCCATTCCGACACGCGGCCGGCCCTTTGGCGTAATCGGGGTTCACACAGCCCGCAGCCGGGATTTCACTTCGGATGAAATGCAATTTCTCACCGCCACGGCAACAATGCTGGGCATAGCGATTGAACGGAAACGCGCGGAAGCTGAAACTGAAAAACTTGCTGCATTCGCAAAACTGAATCCGGCGGCAACAATGGAACTTGCCGAAAATGGAACAATCAATTATTTCAACAATGCCACGCAGCAACTTGCATTGTCTGTTCAGAAAAATCATCCGAGCGATATCCTGCCACCTGAAATCAATGTTATCATTCACGAATGTTTGGCATCTGGACGGAGTGAAATGCGCTTGGAAACACAAATCAATGGCCGCACTTTTTCATGGCTGTTCCATCCCGTGCTACCGAGCAGTGTCGTACATTGTTACGTCGAAGACATTACGGAACGCTTAAAACTTGAGGCGCAATTGCGCCAGTCGCAAAAAATGGAGTCGGTTGGCCAGCTGGCCGCAGGTGTCGCGCATGACTTCAACAATATGCTCACAATTATTCAGGGACATTCCGGTGCGCTATTGGCCAAATCCACATTACCCCATGACATGCTGGATCCTCTTCAAGCTGTTTATTTTGCCGCGGAACGTGCAGCCGGCTTGACACGCCAATTGCTGATGTTCAGTCGTAAAAATGTGGTTCAATCCAAGTTGCTCGATTTGCGCGAAGTCGTTGGCAACATGATCCAAATGCTGGAACGACTGCTCGGAGAAACCATTAAGCTCGAATTTTTTCCACCGCCCGAATTGCCGCTTGTGGAAGGTGACACAGGCATGATTGAACAAATTATCATGAATCTTTCCGTCAATGCCCGCGATGCCATGCCAAACGGTGGCAGGCTTACCATTGGCATCAATGTCGAGTCCATTGACCACGATTACGTAAAGTCACATGCCGACGCGCGTGTCGGCCAGTTTGTCCGTCTGCGTGTCACCGACACGGGTATTGGCATGGATTCAATTACATTACACCGATTGTTTGAACCGTTCTTTACAACAAAAGGCATCGGCAAAGGCACCGGTCTTGGACTCGCAACTGCCTACGGCATCATCAAACAACACGAAGGCTGGATCGAAGTGAATAGTGAGCCCGGCAACGGCGCGGCGTTCGATGTGTATTTTCCTGCTCGTGGTGAAGAAACTCTTGTGCCCAAAAAACAAGAAGCCATCGCACAGGAGTCTACACCCAGTGGCACGGAAACCATTCTCATCGTTGAAGACGAACCTGTTTTGCGCGAAATGGCCTGCAACATCCTGAAAGATTGCGGCTATCGAATATTTGAAGCCTCATCCGGCAAGGAAGCTCTCAATCAGTGGCAGCAACGGGCAAAGGAAATAGATTTGCTCCTAACCGATGTCGTAATGCCGGAAGGCATTTCCGGTGTCAACCTCGCGGAACAACTACTTATCAATCATCCACATCTGAAGATCGTCTTAACCAGCGGTTACACCGCCAATGAAGTCAGTCAGAAATTACTCGCAAAAACAAGCGCGCGTTACCTTCAAAAACCCTACACACACTCCGAACTCGCCAGAACCGTCCGCGATTGTCTCGATAAAACCGTCAGAGCCAATAAATAGTAAACGGACGGCGGATTAATCCCGGCTGTTTTTACCGAGTAATTTCATCACCGCCTCCACCGCACCTTCAGCCTTTACGAATTGCAACGAACCGCCACGCGGTTTGATTTCCACCTCACCCTTTGCCAGCGATTTTTCGCCAAGGCCGACGCGAATCGGGAAACCAACCAGGTCGGCGTCCTTGAATTTAACGCCCGGCCGTTCGTCACGATCATCCAAAATTACATCAACTCCGCGTGCGATGAGTTCAGTGTGGATTTTTTCCGCCAGTTTCATAACTTCGCTGTCCGGCGCTACGTTCAACGGCGTGATGCAAACCGTGTAAGGCGCGACATTTAACGGCCAAATAATACCATCCTTGTCGTTGGATTGCTCAATGATCGCCTGCAATGTTCGTGTAACGCCAATGCCATAACAGCCCATGACGGCCGGTTTGCGTACACTGGATTCATCTAAAAATTCAGCACCAAGCTTTTCGCTGTATTTCGTGCCGAGCTTGAACACGTGGCCGACTTCAATTGCACGGCGGATTTTCAGCGGCTTGCTGCATTTCGCGCAAGGTTCACCGGCAGTCACCGTCCTCAAATCAAACCATTGCGTCACCTTGATGTCACGTTCGATGGAGACGTTGCGGAGATGGAAGCCATCCTCGTTCGCGCCAGTCGTCATGCCATTCGCACCCTGCAGACGTTCATCGGCAAATACCTTCACATCTGTCGGAACATTCACCACAGCGCCGAGCGAACCCGGTTTCGCGCCAAGTGCGGCAACACATTCCTCCGGCGTCGCCGGACGGGCCTGCACCACACCGATCTTCGCCATGAACTTGGTTTCGTTTAACTGGTCGTCGCCACGAATCAAAACGATGACCGGCTTGCTGTCGGCGATGTAAACGAGCGTCTTGATCTGGCGATTGGCCGGAACGCTGTAAGGCGCCCTGCTTAACGTCTCGATGGTAACGACGCCGGGAGTGGCGAACTTTTCGCCGGCTGCGCCGGGTTCACGAGGTGCGGTTTTGGGAATGCCGCTCGTGGCTTTCTCAATGTTCGCCGCGTAACCACAACCTTCGCAATAAACGACTTCATTTTCGCCGGTTTCAGCCGGAACCATGAACTCATGCGAAAATTTTCCACCGATAACACCGGTGTCCGCCTCGACTGGAAAGGCCTTCAGCCCGCATCGCGCAAAAATTCGCGAATAGGCGTCATACATTTTCTGGTAAGTGGCCTGCGACGCTTCGTCGTTCAAGTCAAAGCTGTAGGCATCCTTCATGATAAACTCGCGGGCGCGCATCAAACCGAAGCGCGGGCGGATTTCGTCGCGAAACTTGACACTGATTTGATAAAAATTCTTTGGCAACTGCCGGTAGGAATTGATTTCACTGGCGGCAATCAAGGTAATCACTTCCTCGGCCGTCGGGCTTAGCACCCATTCGCGGTTGGCATTGTCCCGGACCTTGTAAAGCACATCGACAGCGGTTTCGTACCGACCGCTTTGCTGCCAGATTTCGGGAGGTTGAAGTGCGGGCATGAGCAGTTCAAGCGCACCCGCACGGTTCATTTCCTCACGAACGATTTGCTCGACCTTGCGCAATGCGCGCAAGCCGAGTGGTAAAAAGGTGTAAACGCCTCCGGCAAGCTTGCGGATGAGCCCGGCGCGAAGCAGCAGTTTGTGTGATATAATTTCCGCTTCAGCCGGAGCTTCGCGGAGAGTCGGAATCAATGTCTGCGACCACTTCATGTTTTTGAAAGCTTAACCATAAAGTCGCCAGAACATGAAGATTTTATTTTGCTCCGCGACCAGGCATCTTCCCGGCTCACGAACTATTTCACCGAATTCACCAATGGCGCCAATCTTTGAATCCGCACTTCCAGCCGGTCACCGGATTGAATCGGCCCGACGCCACTGGGCGTGCCTGTCAGAATCACATCGCCGGGCAGCAATGTCATGTGTGTCGAAATAAAACTCACGAGTTCAGCGGGTTTAAAAATCATCTGGTTCGTGCTCGAATTTTGCCGCAACTGGCCGTTTTGGAATAGTTGAATTGTTAAATCGCGTGAGTCAACATTCGTTTCCACAAGTGGACCAAGCGGCGTGAAAGTATCGAAT
>Ga0182027_10004603_pt1 | contig 21325 bp, 15 predicted proteins | sample 712E1DmetaG_FD_121300 | JGI IMG/M metagenome (GOLD analysis project Ga0182027, IMG submission 121300) | Permafrost microbial communities from Stordalen Mire, Sweden - 712E1D metaG (Illumina Assembly) | ecosystem: Environmental > Terrestrial > Soil > Wetlands > Permafrost | place: Sweden...
CGGCGGCCGCGGCCAGCAGCGCCACGTCCTTGCCGATGAGTTCCTTTTTCAAATGGGCGTGCGCGCAGCCCTTGCCCTCGCCGTCGAAAGTGAAGGCGGCGGCGGTGAGGCGCTCGATGGCGGCGAGGTTGAGCTCGAATGCGCCGGCGCGCTTCATCGCGGCGATGAAAGCGTCGAAGACCGGGGCCACGACGAAGACTTCCTTTTCGGCGATGCACAGCAGGTTGTTGTCGAACGACGCGCCGAGCACGATCGAGCGCGCGGCGTTGTCCAGATCGGCGGTCTCGTCAACCACGACCGGCGGATTGCCGGGGCCGGCGGCGATCACGCGTTTGCCCGATTTCGCGGCCGCGCGCACCACCGCGGGCCCGCCGGTGACGCACAGCAGCGCGATGCGCGGATGATGGAACACCTCTTCGGCCGAGCGGATGCTGGGCGCGGACACTGTGGTGAAAACGTTCGGCACGCCGAGCTCGCGCGCGATCTCGCGATTAATGACGCGCAGCGCGTGGCAGGCGATTTTCGAAGCGGCGGGGTGCGGACTGAAGACGGCGGTGTTGCCGGCGGCGACGACGTTGATCATGTTGCTGGCCATGGTGGGCACCGAATGCGTGGCCGGCAGGATCATGCCGATCACGCCCCAGGGCGCGTGTTCGATGATGCACAGGCCGCTGCGGTCGCTGCGCAGTTCGCTGCGCATGGCCTCGACGCCGAGGACGTAGCGGACATTTTGCAGCTTCTCGATTTTATGGTCGAGGCGGCCCAGTCCCGACTCGTCGAGTTCGGACTGCGCCCACTCGCGCGCGTTGTCGTCGCACAGGCGGCGCACGATGGCGACGATGCGGCCGCGCGCGTCGAGGGTCATTTCGACAACGCGCGCCTGGGCCTCGGCGGCGGCCGAAACGGCCTCGTCGACGGTCGCGAATACGCCGTCGCCCACCTGCGCAACCGGCGCCGGCGCGGCGGCGGCCGGCGCGCCCTGCAAGCGCGCGATGACCTCCCGCGCAATCCCGGCGATCAACTCTTCCCTGTTCCCCGTCATGACCTCTCCACGATTACTCCATGCATGTTCGCGGGCGCCGCATGACGCGGCTTACTTCGGCAGAATGGAGCGGATCTCGTCGTGCGGCCGCGCGATGACGTCCACGCCGATCAGCTCCCCGGCCGTCCGCGCCGCGGCCGCGCCCGCGTCCACCGCCGCCTTCACCGAGGCGACGTCTCCGGAGACGAAGGCCGAACAATAACCGCTGCCGACGTTTTTATAGCCTTTGAACTCGACCTTGGCCGCCTTGAGCATGGCGTCGGTGGCGCAGACCAGCGCGGCGAGGCCTTTGGTTTCGATAATTCCGATGCTTGCGAATTCCATTACGATTCTCCTTGCCGGGCGCTAGCGGAGCATGCCTTCGATCAGTCCTTCGTGGGGCCGCGGGATGATGTGCGCGCTGACCAGCTCGCCCACGCGCCGCGCCGCGGCGGCGCCGGCGTCGACGGCCGCGCGCACGCTGCCCACGTCGCCGCGGACCACCACCGTGACGTAGCCGCCGCCAATCTGGATGCAGCGGATGAGCTGCACGGCGGCGGCTTTGCACATGGCGTCGCTGGCCTCGACCAGGCCGGAGAAGCCGCGTGTCTCGAGCAGACCGACGGCCGTGCCCGCATCCGGCTCCGCGGAGACTTCTTTCTTAGCCGCTTTCCGGTAAAACGGCGCCAGGTCGTCATGCGGACGCGGAATCACCTGCACGGTGGAGAGCTCGCCCACGCGGCGCGCGGCGGCCGCGCCCACGTCGGTGGCCGCTTTCACCGCCGCCACGTCTCCTTCGACGAACGCGGTGACCAGCCCGCTGCCGACTTTTTCCCATCCGGTGAAGGTGACGTTGGCCGCTTTCAGCATGGCGTCCGAGGCTTCAAACAGCGCCACCAGACCTTTGGTCTCGATCATTCCGAGTGCTTGGTTCATCTATTGCATTCTCCTACTTTGGGCAGCCCGTTGGGTGCATCGGTTCACCGCGCACCTCGCGGTGGCGCCGCGGCCGGGGCGACACTTCCTATCGTCGCGGATTAGCTCCGCTTGGCGCAATCTGCGCAATTCTGACCCAATTATCCGCCAAATTCATTCAGATTCAATCATCTTCCTTCAGCGCGATCCAAATCAAGGCGGCCGGGAACGCCGGCTGGAGACCGAGGCAAGCATGGCGCGCCCAGCGGCGCGGTTGCTTCGGCCGGCCGCTTTCGCCAGAATACTCCTAGTGTCGTGGATTGGAAGTCCATTGAATCATTCGACGAAACCGGTAACAATGCACGGACCGCTCCCTGACGGTCGCGGCTCTGAAAGACGGTCGTAACATTGCAAGAACCGCTCCCTGACGGTCGCGGCTCTGATAGACGGTCGCGGCTCGGAAAGAAGGTTGCGGCTCTGAAAGAACGAATTGCCGACTCGGGACACTAGAGTGTGGCAGAAGCGGCTCGGGCCGGACGGAAGGGGTATTTGCTCGAAGATGAAGCATCGCGTCGCGGCGATCACCGTGTTTGCGCTGGCGGCGCTGGGGCTCTACCCGGCGCTGCGCTCGGCCCCCGGCCCCGCGCCTTCGATCGTGTTTGAAAACGCCATCCAGCGCTCGGGCATTACGTTCCGGATGAATAATTCCGTCACGCCGCAGAAGCACCAGGTGGAGACGATGCTGGCCGGCGTGGCCATCTTCGACTACAACAACGACGGTCTGGAGGACATCTACTTCGTGAACGGCGCCGAACTGCCGTCGATGGACAAGTCCGACCCCAGGTTTTACAACCGGCTATACCGCAACAACGGCGATGGCACGTTCACCGACGTGACGGAGCAGGCCGGCCTGGCCGGAGCGGGCTACGGCATGGGGGTGGCCGCGGGCGATTACGACAACGACGGCTGGGAGGACCTCTACATCGCCGGCGTGAACCGCAACCAGTTATTCCATAACAACGGCGACGGCACGTTCACCGACGTGACGGAGAAGGCCGGAGTGGCGGGCCTGCTGCCGAAATACGGCAAGGCGTGGTCGATCAGCGCGGGCTGGTTCGATTACGACAACGACGGTTATCTCGATCTGTTCGTGGTCAACTACGTGGACTGGAACATCAAAACCGAGCCGCCCTGCGCGGTCGGGCCGGTGCGCGCCTACTGCTCGCCCAACAGCTACTCCGGGCAGCCGGACATTCTATATCACAACAACGGCGATGGCACGTTTACCGATGTCTCGGAGAAATCGGGCATCGCCAAACACATCGGCAAGGGCATGGGCGTGGCCTTCGCCGACTACGACGGCGACGGCTTCACCGACATTTTCGTCTCCAACGACACGTACCGCAATTTCCTGTTCCACAACAACGGCAACGGCACGTTCACCGAGAATGCGATTCTGGCCGGAGTGGCGTACAACGAAAACGGCAAATCGATCGCCGCCATGGGGACGGATTTCAGGGATATCGATAACGACGGGCGCCCCGATATCTTCGTGGTCGGCATGGTCGGCGACACGTTTCCGCTGTTTCTCAATCGCGGGCGCGACTTTCTGGACGTGACCAGCCGCTGGGGGCTGGCGCGCGCCAGCGCGGGGGTCACGGGCTGGGGCGCCGGCATGTTCGATTTCGACAACGACGGGTACAAGGATCTGTTCGTGAGCTGCGCCGCGATTCTGGATAATGCGGAGGAGATCGACCACCAGCCGGCCGCGCTGCCGAACATGGTGCTGCGGAATATTGGGAACACGAAGCTTGAAAATGTTTCCGCGAGCGCCGGGCCGGATTTCGTCCACGCCGCCAGGCACCGCGGCGTGGCCTTCGGCGATCTCAACAACGACGGCCGGATCGACGCCGTCGTAGTGACGCAAAACGAAAGTCCCGAAATCTGGATGAATCGCTCGCCGGCGCCGAATCACTGGCTGCTGCTGAAGCTCAGCGGAACCAGGAGCAACCGCGACGGGCTGGGCGCGCGGGTCAAGCTGACGCCGGCGGGCGGCAAGCCGCAGTACAACCACGCCACGACGAGCGTCGGCTACAGCACGTCGAGCGACCGCCGCGTGCACTTCGGTCTGGGCGCCGCGGCCAGCGCGGAGAGCATCGAAATCCAGTGGCCCAGCGGCACGCGCCAGGTGCTCAAGAACGTCAAGGCCGATCAGATTCTGAACGTGCAAGAGCCGCGCTAGGCGCGATATCGCGGCGCGTGCGATGCCAGGATGCGGCCAGGGCGCTCCGCGCCGGCTCAGGGCTGGAGGGCCGGCGGAGTGCACAGCAGGTTGTCGATCAGCCGGGTCGAACCCAGCCAGATGGCCGCGGCCACGCACACCGGGGCGTCGATGCGCTCGACCGGCTGCATGGATTCGGGATCGACAAGCTCCAGGTACTCGACGCGGATGTGGCGCTCGTCCAGCGCCGCGACGGCTTCCCGGCGCACCGCCGCGGCATCGCGCGCGCCGGCCGCAATGCGCTCCCGAGCCTGTTCGAGAACCTGGAACAACACCGGCGCCAGCCGCCGCTCCGCAGCGCTCAGCAGCCGGTTGCGCGAGCTCAGCGCCAGGCCGTCGGGCGCGCGCACGGTCGGCACACCCACGATGCGCAGCGGCACGTTCAAATCACTTACCATGCGCCGGATTACCGCCAGTTGCTGGGCGTCCTTCTCGCCGAAGTAGGCTACGTCGGGTTGGACGATCTGGAACAGCTTCAGCACCACCGTGGCCACGCCGCGAAAGTGGCCCGGCCGGAACTGTCCGCACAGGAATTCCGCAACGCCTGGCACGTCGACGAAGCTCTGCTGCGGGCGCGGATACATCTCCTCGCCCGAGGGCGCGAACACGATCGGCGCGCCGAGCCGGCCGCACAGCGCCGCGTCTTCGTCCAACGTGCGCGGATATTGGCCGTAGTCCCGCGGGTCGTTGAACTGGATCGGATTCACGAAGATGCTGACCACGGCGCAATCCGTCTCCCGCACCGCGTGTTCGATCAGCCGCGCATGGCCCGCGTGCAGCGCGCCCATGGTCGGCACGAGCCCGACGCGCTGGCCGGCGCGACGCGAGCGGGCCAGCGTCTCCCGCAACGCCGCGATCGAGCCGATGAGCGCGGCACTCATGCCCGCTCTTTCGGGCTCCGCGGCCTGGGAGCGGCCTCGGCCGGGGCTGGAAACCGGCCTTCCCTGACCTCGCGGATGTAGGCCTTCACGCCCTCCGCCATCAGCGCCCCGAGCTGCGCGTATTGCTTCACGAACGACGGCGCGGCGCCGGCCGTCAAGCCCAATGCGTCGTGGCTCACGAGCACCTGGCCGTCGCAATGCGGGCCGGCGCCGATGCCGATGGTGGGGATGCTCAACTCGGCGGTCGCGCTGCGCGCCACTTCCGCTGGAATGCACTCCAAGACGATCGCGAAGACGCCGGCGCTCTCGAGCGCCCGGGCATCGGCCAGCAGGCGCTCGGCGTCGCCGGCCGAGCGCGCCTGCCGCCGGTAGCCGCCGAGCTGGTGCACCGACTGCGGAATCAGGCCCAGATGGCCCATCACCGGGATGCCGGCGTCCACCAGCCGGGCCGCCGTCTCGACCACCGGACGTCCGCCCTCGATCTTCACGGCCTGCGCACCGCCTTCCTGGACCAGCCGGCCGGCGTTGCGCAGCGCCTCGGCAGCGCTCACCTGATAGGTCAGGAAGGGCATATCCGCCACGACCAGGGCACGCTCCGCTCCGCGGCTCACCGCGCGCGTGTGATGGATCATCGCCTCGAGCGTCACCGGCAGCGTGGTGTCATAGCCCAGCAGCACCATCCCGACCGAGTCGCCGACCAAAAGCACGTCGATGCCCGCGCGCTCGAGCAACCGCGCCATGAGGGCGTCATAGGCCGTCAGCATGGCGATCTTCTCGCCCCGCTGCTTCATCTCCTTCAGGCCGGGCACGCGGACCCGCTGCACCCGTTCAGTCACCATGAATCCATCCTTTGCGCACAAACTGCTCCCTTTGTGAATGGGCCGCTCCGGCTCTGTCCCAACGGGCGAACCCGCCGCGTGCGAGCCGGCGCCCGGAGCCAACCCATTCCGTATTCGCGATGCACGCGCCCGGCGGGTCCGGGCACACCCTGCACTCACGTGCCAGGAGTCCCGGCGCGGCTTCCCAATTATCGTCGATTGTACAACCACGGGCCTGGGCGCGGGCCGGTGCGCGTCTGCTTCCGATGGTAGCTCCGGTCCTGGCTGCGGTGGTGGCAGGCCAGATTTCCGGCGGCTTCCGAAAACGCGTTTTCGCCCCGTTTGGCGGCGACAGTTCAAGCGCGGCCGGTCAGTCCTTGCGCTTCATCCGGACTAGTTTTTCCGCCGTGAACCAGTCGATTTCGGGCGATCCTTCAGGACAACCGCGCGCTTCCCACAATTTCTTCGCCAGGGCGGCGATCTGCTCATCGTCGGCCGGGGGCGCGGGTGCTTGCGCCGGGGTCTCCTTAGTCTTGGACGGCTTCGAGTCTTGCTTTGACATCGGCAGCCTCCCTCTGCTTTGCATTATGATCCGGTGGCCGCCGGATGCAAGGCCCGGCGCGCGGCGCCGGCAGCGGGGCAGGGATTGCACTGGGTACCTAAGGCGCCACCGGTTGCGGCTTCACGGTGGTGCCCGTGCGTTCGAACTGGAAGCGCAGCAGCCATTCGCTGGCTACGCTCCGATCGCCCACGCGAGGCGGGCGGAACTTCCAGCGCCGGGCGGCATCGAGAGCCGCGGCGGCGAAGTATTTGCTCGTCCCGGGCGAGGCCAGCCGCGCATCCACGACCTTGCCCGCCGGATCGACGCGCAGCTTCACGCCGAGATTGAAGGACCCATGGATGCTCTGACGCGCCTTTTGCGACACGTCCGGAAGGACCTGCTCGACGACCGCGCCGGGAACGGTCTCCGCTGCGGCGGCGGCGCGGGTTGCCGGCTCAGGCCGCGGCGCAGGCGCGGCCGGCGCTGGCGCCGCAGAGGATGGCGCGCCGGCGTTTTCCGCTGGCGGGACGTTCTCCCGCGCTGGCTCCGCGGGCGGCTCCGGTTGCGCCTGAACCGTCTCCGTTAGCCCGGGAGTGGGCGCGGCCGGCTGCGGTTGCGGACGCGAGTGGAACACCCACAAGCCGATCACAATGACCGCCAACGCCAGCAGGACCAGCGCGGCCAGCCGGCCGAACCGGCGCCGGGAGCCGGCGGCCGGCAGTGGTGCCACCGCCGCTGTGAACCCGGGCTCGGATGCGGTTGACGGGTGCCCCAGGCGCGCCTGGATCTGTTCGACGGTCCAGCGCCACCCGGGGTCGCGCTGCAGGGAATGGCGCACGATTTCGGCAAATGGCTCCGGCAGCCCCGGCGGCAACAACGGCTCGACTGATTTGGCCATGTCCCAGACCGGCAGGCGCTGGGTCAGGGCTTCGACCAGCGTCACGCCCAACGACCACACGTCCGCGGCCGGCGTGATCTGCCCGCGCGCCAACTCGGGCGCATCGTAGGTGCTCAACGGTTTGACCCGCGGGCGCGGCTCGCCGGCCCGGTGGAGATGATCGCTCGCTAATTTGAGCTGATCGGCGACGGCCAGGATATTGGAGGGGCGCAGATTCGTGAGCACAAAACCGTGCGCGTGGAGGAACGCCAAGGCGTCCAGCGCCGGCTCCAGTGCCTCGCGCGCCTCGACCGCCGAGAGCGGCCGCCGGGGCAGAACCTGGGCCAGATCCTCGTCGGCGCACTCCATCACGAGGTAGAGCAGCCACCGGCCGTCCAACTCGCAGCGGCCCATCTGGAACAGGCGGACCAGATGGGAGTGCCTGAGCCGCGACGCCGCTTCCCAGCGCGCCAGTTGGAGTTCCTCCTCGTCGGGAGCGGTGGGCAGCAGCTTGATGGCAACCTTCTGGATCGCCGGCTCGTCGCTCGCCGTCAGGAAGACGGCGCTGTGCTCCCCGCCGCCCAGGTATTGCAACAACGGGAAGCGCCCGTCGACAACTTCTCCAGTCAACCGACCCCAGTTCTCACTCATGCCATGCCTGTGCCTCGAAGGTACCGGTCGAGCCAGTACCATACTACTCCGCCCGGTCGAACTCTGTAACACTGGACTGCGTTTGTCGAGCCAGGAAATCGGGACGCTGCGGCGCGGGCGCTACCGGAGCTTAGGCGCCCACATTGGTTTGTAACAGTACCGGTTTTTCGGGATTGAAAGCGGAGTTTGAGGTAATGATATACTGCCGCTAGCCGTCGCGATTGACGGTCCAACCTCAGGAGGCTGCATGAAGAGAGCGATCCGTCTGGTCCTGCCCGTGGCAACGCTGCTGGTTGCCTTTTTCGCCGCTAATGGCCTTGTTTTCGCAAATAAGGATATGGCGAAGAAGGAAAAGAAAGCCTGCGCGACGTGCCACGAGAAGGGAACCCCGACCAAAGACAACCTGAACAACGTCGGTAAGTACTACAAGGCCAAGAAGACTTTGGACGGCGCGCCGGCGCCGGCGAAGTAATCCCAGCCCATACCTTCCTCATCCACGGGGGGCAGGGGTGCTGTGCCCTGCCCCTACGATTATTCATCCCCGCACATCCCGCGAATCGCCCGGCCCCTCGCATTAAGGGGAGAGAAAGGCCTGCCTGCCGGCACTGATTGTCGAGCGATGCTGCACGCAGGCGCCAGCCCTGGCGAAATGGCGGAGGCGGCGGCCCGGCTGACGGGCTGGCTGCTGGTTCCGTTGGGATTGTACATTCTCGTTTCCGCGCTGGATGACCTGGTCATCGACCTGCTCTGGCTGCTGCGCCTGGCGTGCGGAAAACTATCGCGCCGCAAAGCGCCCAGCGCCTGTGCGGCGCAACCCGAGCGGCCCATCGCCATCGTCATTCCCTGCTGGCGCGAGGCCGAAGTCATCACTTCGATGCTCGACCACAACCTGGCCGCGCTGCGCTACTCGCTGTACCGCGTCTTCGTCGGCGTCTATCCCAACGACGCGGCCACCATCGCCGCCGTCGGCCAGGCGGCGGCGCGCCACCCCAAACTGCGCCTGGTGTGCCTGCCGCACGACGGTCCCACGTCGAAGGCCGATTGCCTGAATTGGATCTGCCGCGCGATCGAGGAAGAAGAGCAGAGCATGGGCCAGAATTTCGCCTGCGTCGTGCTGCACGACGCCGAGGACCTGATTCACCCGGACGAACTCGGCCTGTTCAACGCGCGCCTGGACGAGGCCCACTTCCTGCAACTGCCGGTGCTGGCGCTGCCGACGCCGCCTTGGGAGCTGACCCACGGCGTTTACTGCGACGACTTCGCCGAAAGCCAGTCCAAGGACCTCCTCACGCGGCAACTGGCCGGCGCCTTCGTCCCGGGCTGCGGCGTCGGGACCGCGCTGCGCCGCGACGCCCTGCGCCACCTGGCCGCGAGCTACGGCGAGGTCTTCGACCCCCAGTGCCTCACCGAGGACTACGATCTCGGATTGCGCGCCTTCAAGCTGGGCCTGGACCAGATTTTCCTCCCGCTATCGTTCGACCGCGGCGGGCCGGTCGCCACGCGCGAGTACTTCCCGCGCCGCTGGCGCCAGGCCGTGCGCCAGCGCTCGCGCTGGATTGCCGGCAACTCCCTGCAGGGCTGGGAGCGCCACGGCTGGCGCGGCTCCTGGCAACAGACCTGGTTTCTGTGGCGCGACCGCAAAGGCCTGTGGGGTAGCCCGCTCAGCCTGTTGTGCAATCTGCTGTTTGCCGCCGGCGCGATCTCCTGGGTGCTGCATCTCGTGCTGGGCGGGCCCTGGATGATCTCCCTGATCCTGCGTGTGCGGCCGTGGCTAGCCTACGTTCTGGCCTTCAACCTGTGTCTGGTCGGCTTTCGTTTGCCGGTCCGCATGGCCACTTCCGCCCGGATCTACGGCTGGCGCTTTGCCCTGTGGGCGCCCGTGCGCCTGTTATGGGCCAATTTCATCAACGCCGCCGCCACCTTCCGCGCGCTGCGCCTGTTCGCCGAATCGAAGCTCCGCCGCCGGCCTCTGGCCTGGACCAAGACCAGCCACGCCTACCCCACCCGCGGCAGCCTGCTGGCTCACAAACGCACGCTGCCCGAAATCTTCGAGTTTCTCGGTTTCGGTCCGGTTCAGTTCTATGAGCAGGCGCTCGCCGCGCGTCCCGCCTCCACCCCCGTCGCCGACTTCCTTCTGGACGGGGGCCTGGTCACTGAAGAACAGATCATGGAGGCGCTGTGCCTCCAGCAGAGTCTGCCCCGGGCTCGCCTTTCCCCCGCCGAGATCAGCCCGCGCACCCGCCGCACCATCCCTCAGGAAGCGGCCCGCTCTTGGCGCGTCGTGCCCTTCCGGGTCGAGGACGGCACCCTGCACGTCGCGAGCGCACGCGTCCCCACCGACGAGATGATTTCTAACCTCCGCCTGTTCACCCAGTTGGAGATCCGCTTCCACCTCATCTCGCCGCGCGAGTTTGAAGAATTGCAGGAAGACGTCCATGCCATCTGAGGCGGCGCTCGCCTGTGCGCCGCCAGTCCGGGCGTTCCTCGGTCATCCATGGCGGCGGTATTATCTTCGGGACCTAAGCGCAGCGTGGAAAAGGGCGGGCTGACGGTTGGCGGTGCGGCGGTTGATTCCCATCGGCACTCGAAGAGATAGAACCGGCATGAATTGAACTGTCCAACCGGGAGAGGGGCTCCCTCTTGAAACGAGGCCATTCAGTCAGGTCCGGCCGCCGAAAGACCGCCGCAGCGCGCATCGCGGCGGTAGAATTGTCTCGGCACCTAAGGGCCCAACTATGAGCACAAGGTCCGGTTCTCTCCTGCGGCTGGCGTGCTTTGCCGCCGGCATCCCGGCGCTGATGCAGGCCCAGACATCGGTCTGGCGGCTTGGGACGTTCGATCACTCCGCGCAAGAATTTCAGGGACGCGAAGACAAAGATTCGCCGGCCGTCGACGTCAACGCCGCCGATGCCGCGGCGCACTGGCCCGCATCGCAAGCCGGGTCGCTCAACGCACACGCCGGTTCCAAGGCCCACCCGCGCACGATCCAGTTCCGGCTCGACGCTGCGCCCCACGGAGTCTACACCCTCGACCTGGCGGTGCTGCTCGGCAACCCGAGGGTGCCGCACCTCGTGCTCGAATTGAACGGCACGCCCGCCAGCGTGTATCTCCATCGGCAGTTGAGTTATCACGCCGAAGGGCGCATGGATTCGCCCATCAATGGCGAGGCGCGCGAGCAGATTCCGATCCCGGCGGCGCTACTCCGGCAGGGCGAGAACACTCTGCGGATCACAGCGGTCGACGACGCGCCCGACGAAAATGGCGATTCCGAAATCGCCTGGGACGCATTGCAGTTGCTCCACGCCAGCGCACCGGCCGGCACGCCGAAACCGGACCTGCAGGTGGCGCCGACGTACTTCTACACGGGTGCCAACGCCGGGTTACGGGAGATTGTGGAAGTCGGCGTCCGGGCGCCCGTCCCGGTGCGCGAGGGCTCTTTGGTGTTACACGCCCACGGAGAGGATTTTTCGGCTCCGCTCGCGGCGGGCCGTTTCGGCGACCAGCGCTTCGAGTTCGCCGTGCCCGAGTTCGGCCCCGGCACCGAGGCGCGAGTGAGCCTGACGCTGGACGGACAGACGACGCAAACGGCGTTCGTGCTCGCACCGAAACGCAAGTTCACGGTCTACATGGTGCCGCATAATCATCTCGATATCGGTTTCACCGACTTTCAACCCAAGATCGAAGAGCTGCAAAACCGTAATCTCGACCGGCTGCTGGTGGAAATGCGCGGCGATCCCGATATGCGCTTCTCGCCCGATGGCGTGTGGCTGGTCGAACAGTTTCTGCGCACTCGCACGCCGGCCGCGCGGAAGGAGTTCATGGCGCACGTCTCAGGCGGCCGCATCTCGATTCCCGCGCAATACGCCAACCTGATGGCCGGCGGCGCGGGACTCGAAACGCTGATCCGCTCGACCTACGCGGGTCATGCGATGAATCGCGAGACCGGGCGGAACGCCGACTACGCCAACATTACCGACGTGCCGGCCTATCCTTGGGCCTACGCCTCCGTCTTGCACGCCGCGGGCGTGAAGTACTTCGCCGCCGGCGCCAACGACGACCGCGGGCCGCAGCCGCTTTACGGCCGCTGGCAGACTCGCTCGCCGTTCTGGTGGGAGGGCCCCGACGGCGCCAAAGTGCTGATGGCCTATACGCGCCAGTACTCGCAACTGTGGTTCGTTTGCGGCTTGCCGGCGCGCGAGGCGGGGTGCCGCCAGAGTTTGCCTACGTTATTCCAGACTTATGAGGCGTCGCTGCCCGATACGATACTCATGTTCGGCAGCCAGCTCGAGAACACCGACCTGATTCCGGGCGAGGGTGAGTTCGTGCGCCAGTGGAATGCCAAGTACTCCTGGCCCCATCTTCAGGTCGCCACATTCCGCGACTATTTTCAGCGCATCGATGAGCAGTACGGCGCCCGGCTGGCCACGGTGCGCGGCGACTTCGGGCCGTATTGGGAAGACGGGATCGGCGCCGATGCGCTCTATGCCGCGGCCTATCGCCAGACCGAGAGCCGCGCCGCGGCGGTCGAGACGCTGTCGTCTCTCGCGGCGTTGCAAAACCCCACCTGGGCGCCTCCGCTCGACAGGCTTCGGCGTCTGTGGCAGGATCTGATCCTGTATGCGGAACACACCTACACCTCGTGGGGCGGCTACTCGCGGCCCGAGAGCGAGCAGAGCGTGCGCCAGATCGAGACTAAGCATTTCGACGTGATCGACGCCCGCGAGACGGCCCATTGGATCGCGCAGGAGTCGATGAGCCGGCTGCTCGACCGCATCCGGATCAGCGCTCCGGCGATTGTGGTGTTCAATTCGCTCGCGCATGCGCGTGACGGCTTCGTCGAGATCGATCTCTCCAATGGAACGGAACTGGTGGACGCAGTGTCGAAGGAGCCGGTGGCGGTCGAAGTTCTCAGCTCCGGCGACGATTACCAGCGCGTGCGTTTTCTCGCCGCACACGTCCCCGCGCTGGGCTATCGCGTGTATGCGATGAAGGCCGTGGGAGAAGGGGCCAGCCAGACGAGCGGCCAGCCGAGGATAGGGAACACGATCGAGAACAGCTTCTATCGCCTGACGGTCGACCCGCATCGCGGCGCAGTGACCAGCATCTTCGACAAACAACTCGGCCGCGAGTTGGTAGATCCGAAGAGTCCGTATCTGCTCAACCAATATGTCTATGTTTCCGGCGGCGAAGGCACGCGCATCGTTCACATGCGCGACAGCCTGCCGAATGCAACGCTGACCGTCGCGCCGGGCTCTGGCGAGGTCGTGCTCAATATACGCGAGCAGCCGTGGGGAGAGCAGATGACGTACACCGCCCAGGGCCTTCATGCGCCGCGGATCGCGGTTGAGATTCGCCTCTTCCGCGACGAAAAGAAGATCGAGTTCGTCAATCGCGTGAGCAAGGACCCGGTCCAGGCGAAGGAAGCGATCTACTTCGCGTTTCCCTTCGCGGCGGCGGATCCGCGATTCGAATACGAAGGCCAGGCGGGCACGGTTCAGCCGGCGCGCGACGAGTTGCCGGGAGGCAATCGCGAGTGGTACACCGTCGGGCACTGGGCCAGTGTGAGCGGCGGCGGCGCGAGTGCCGCCGTCATCCCGCTCGACGGTCCGCTGATGACGTTCGGCGACATCAATCGCGGTCTCTGGCCGGAGAAGTTCGAGCCGCGCTCGACGGCGCTGTTTGCCTACGCTTTGAACAATTACTGGCACACCAATTTCCCGAAGGTGCAGGGCGGCGAGTTCACGTTCCGCTATGTCGTCACCAGCGGAGCCGAGCTGAGCGCCGCCGCGTTGAGCCGCCTGGGCCGCGAAGCGATGACCCCGCTCGAAGTGGGCGAGTTGACGCTCAATGACAAGGTCGACGCGACGCGCGGCTCGCTGAGCGTGGAGCCGTCCGGCTTCCTCGGCTTCGCCGGAGAGGGATTCGAGATGGAGACGCTAAAGCCAGCCGAGGATGGCAACGGCAATGTCATCCGCCTGCTCGAGACCGCGGGTCGCGGCGGTAGCGTGCGAATTTCGTCGAAGCTCGTGCGGATCGAGCGCGCCTGGCTCTGCAACGCGGCCGAAGACAACGAACGCGAAATTCCCTTGGCCGGGAATGCAATCGAGGTCGCATTGAAGCCGTATTCCATCGTTACCGTGCGCGCCGTGTTGCGCCCGGTCCAATGACGGCGCGGTCCAGTGTAGTCCCGCCGCGTGGTCCGGCGCTTCGCACCAGCACCGCCAAGCCGGAGGCCGCCAACTCCGCAGGGCAATGACCTCTCCATTGCAGGTGGAATCAAGATCGTGCGGGCATTTACAAGCGAGTTTGCACAAATTCGCGCTGCTCCCAGTGGCCCCACGCCCCGCCCAACGACAAGCGCCGCCGGTGTGACCTGGGACGCGACGTCCGCCCCGAAGGCCGCGTGCAGAATCCGCCACGACGAGTGCAGTCTTTGCTCCGCCAGCCAGTCGTCAAACCCGCATTCCACGACAACCTTCGCCAGATCCTCAGATCCCGCCGGCGTCACCGTTTTCGCCGGAACGGTATCGCGCGTGCACTGACATTCCCAACGCTACATACGATTCCGTTGAAAATGGTAGCCCCTGGAAGGAAATCATGAGGATCTATTCAACTGCCACGATCACCGTAGCCGTCTTGGCGACTCTCCTCTGCGCGTCCTCCGCCTTCGCGCGCGACCACAGCGCCCTGAATGGCACCTGGACTTTGGTGCCCGCCAAGAGCGATTTTGCCGGCCAGCCCGTCGTTCAAACCGGCACCGTGACGATCAGCGATCGGCAGGGCATCATCATCGTCTCTCGCAGTTTCGTATATGAAGGCGCCACCGAGACCTTCTTCTATAAAGACATTACCGACGCCGAGAACAACGCCACGATTCACACCGGCAAGGAAATTAAGAGCAAGACCAGGTGGGATCACGACGTTCTGAAGGTGACGACCACTCACTCCGGCGCGATTACTCTCGAAAGCTACACCCTTGCCGCGGATGGCACCATGATGGTCAACGTCATAAGGCCGGACCACAAGCCGATCACCCTAGTCTTCCAGCGCAAAGAGAGCAACTGAGCGGAGGCGGAGCTTGTCCAGCCTACCATCGCAAGCAGCCGGCAGCCTGCGCCGGCTGGGCACGGCCCGCCTGCGTCGGCTGGGCACGGCCCGCATGGCAGAAGGGCTAGTGTAGTGTCTCAGTCAAGGATTGACAACGCTGGCCGAGCGTCGACACGAGTGTCGACGCGGCAGGCACGAATGCCTGCGCCACGGTGAATGGCCGGTGATTATCAAAGAATCTGCGAGACATGACACTAGCGGTATCACGAAATAACGCGGCCGCGGCCCGGCGAGACGTGGCTCCGCCGCATACCGCATTCCGATGCAACGCGATGCGGCTGTTGCCCGGCCTGGCCGCCTACAAACAGGGGAACCAGCAGCAAGGACGGCCGCTGGGTGTATGCTAAACAAGAGCCGGGAGTCCAGAATAAAAATTCCGGTTCAGGTCCGTTCATCGGAAACTGAGGCAAGCACAAATGAAAACCGATCCCTCTCGGCGCAACTTCCTGGCTGCCGGCATGGCTTTGCCGGTCGCCGGTCTGGCAGCAACGACGTCCGGTCCCACTCCGACCGCGCCGGCTCCTCGGCAGGCGGCGGCGCCCACGCCAGGTAAGATCGCGTACCGCGTTCTGGGCAAGACGGGCTTGAAGGTCTGCACCGTCGGCTATGGCTGCATGATTACCTCCGACCCGGCGGTGATTACCAGGGCCGTTGAGATGGGCATCAATTACTTCGATACCTGCCGCAGCTACCAAAGCGGCCAAAACGAGCGCATGGTGGGAGCGGTGTTGGGCGGGAAGCGGAAGGACGTTTTCATTTCAAGCAAGTGCGATCAGAAGACCGGCGCAGGCATTCTGACGGAGCTGGATACCAGCCTCAGGGAACTCAACACCGACTACCTGGACGTGTGGCTGCTGCACGGCCTGGACAACCCGGCGCTGATCTCCGACGAACTGGTGGACGCGCAGCGCAAGGCCAAGCAGCAGGGCAAGGTGCGGTTCATCGGCATGAGCACGCACAGGCTGCCGGCGATCGTCGATCGCGTGATCGAAGCCAAGCTGGAGGTGGTGCAGGCGCAGTACAACTTCGCCTCCGCCGCGGAGTGGGGCCCGGCCCTGGAGAAGCTGAACCAGGCGGGCGTGGGCCTGGTGGCCATGAAAGTGATGGCCCGGGCGGGAGGCCACAGGGGCGCCGCCGCACCGCCGCGGCCGGCCAGTTTCGCGCCCGCCGCGCTGAAGTGGACGCTCAAGAATCCCGCCATCGCCACCGCGGTTCCGAGCATGACGGACCTCGACCAACTGGAGCAGAACTTCAGCGTGATGGCGCAGCAGTTCAGCGCTGCCGACCAAAAAATTCTGAGCGCCCGGTTGGAAGAGATCAGTCCGTACTTCTGCCGCATGTGCGGCCAGTGCGACGGGCAGTGCCCCCAGGGTCTGCCGGTGGGTGACATGGTGCGCTTCGTCATGTACGCGGACGGCTACGGCCAATTCCCTCTGGGCCGGGAGCACTTCCTGCGCCTGGCGGCCGCGCACCAGGCCGTGCGCTGCGACCAATGCCCGAGCTGCGTAGTCCAGTGCCCACACGGAGTGACGGTGGCAGAGCGGATGATCCGGGCGCAGGAACTGTTCGCGTAATCCGAAGACAGAGCCAGACTCCTTCCCCGGACGCGGAGTGCAAGACCGTCGACTGCCCGCACCGCGGCGAGCGCCTGCTCTGGAAAAAATCGCCAGGAGGATAGATCTGAAATGGTCCGGCTATTGATTCTGTCTGTGATGGCATTGCAACTCGGGGCCGCTGCGCTGCCTGCGGCCAAACCCGAAGAGGTCGGGCTGTCTGCGGAGCGGTTGCAGCGCATCCACGAGATGGTGATGCGCCACGTCGCAGCGGGCGACATCTCGGGCGCCGTCACCATCGTGGCGCGCCGCGGGCGCGTGGTCCACTTCGAAGCTCACGGCCTGATGGACATCGAAGCGAAAAAGCCGATGACCAAAGACGCGCTCTTCCGCCTGGCGTCCTCAAGCAAGCCGATCACCGCCGCCGCCATTCTCATGCTCATGGAAGACGGCAAGCTGAAGCTGACCGACCCCGTGGCCAAATACATTCCGGAGTTCAAGAACTCCAAGGTTGCGCTCGAGTCCGTGCGCGGCGCCATCCCTATGTCCGATCAGGCGCCCGCCGCCGGCGACCGCTATTACCCGGTCCCCGCGAATCGCGATATCACTATCATCGACCTGCTGACGCACACCTCCGGCTTGGCCGCCGGCGGCATCACCAACGCGGATTTCCAGAGTCTCCTGAAGTCCAGGAAGCCGACCGATACGCTGGCCGACTTCATCCCGCGCCTCGGCGCCCTGCCGCTCGATTACCAGCCCGGCACCGAATGGCGCTACAGCGGCCTGGCCGGTTTCGACACTCTGGGCCGCATTGTCGAGATCGCTTCCGGCTTGTCGTTCGACCAGTTTCTGCGGCAGCGGCTGTTTGAGCCCCTGGCGATGAACAACACGTGGTTCAATGTCCCGGACAAGGATGCCGCGCGCATGGCGAACATCTATCGCAAGACGCCAACCGGATTAGAGAAAGGCGCCCCATTTGCTATCGGCACGCCAGCCTACTTTTCGGGCGCGGGCGGCCTTACCTGCACCGCCGAGGACTACCTGCAATTTGCGCAGATGCTCGCTAATGGCGGACAACTGAACGGCAAGCGCATCTTAAGCCCGTGGACCGTCAATACCATGTTGAGCAATAACGTCGGCGATCTGTTCAACGGACAGATCGGGCGCCCGCCGAAAGGGGTTGGGTTCGGGCTGGGAGGCGAGGTGGTGGTGAGCGCGGTGGAGGCACGGCTCCGCAAGCCGGACGGCAGCTATGGCTGGGATGGCGCCTACGGTACCTACTGGTGGGTCAACCGCAAGGAGCAGATGGTGGTGATTATGTTCGTGCAAACGCCCGGCCGGTCTCTACAATACGACTTCGACAACGCAGTTTCACAAGCGGTCATCGAGTAGCGAGGCGAGGTGGGTCAGGCGGTTCCGCCTGACGTTCCATGCTTCGGCCTGTCCATGGGCAGTGCGCGACCACGGGTGCAAGGCGCACGTTCGGGCTGGTTGCCCCGCCAGTGTTGTCGATTGAGTTGCTGATCTCGCCGTTCGCGCCATACTCGTGGCCGCCGGGCCGCCATGCAATAGGCAGACCTGTTGGCCGTGATCCGCACCGGCCAGGCCAGTGGAGCGAATGGCGATCTGGCCATTTGGGTTTTCGTATCCCGGGACAAGACACCATTTAAGACATTTGGATCAAGAAATCGGCAGAATGACCGAAGAGAAAGACATGCGGTTGAATTGTCCATCCTGCGGCAGTGGTGACACTCGCCGGGCTCATCGGCGGCTGTTTGACAGACTTCTCAGTGTCTTCAATCGGTTCCCCTGCTGCTGCGCCGAATGCGGCGCGAGATTCTTCGCCCGGGCGGGACGGGACGAACACAGGAAACGAAGGTTCCTGCGAGAGCTGGCCTGCCCATCGCCGGCCGCACCTGCTAGCCCCGCGGTTCGTGAGCCTTCCGTGCTCATCACCGTCCGAACGGTCGGCCAGACGGCAGATCTGCTCGGCCTGCTCAACCGAATCAACGCATTTCAACAACAGAGCTTACCGGCGGCCGCAGTCCAGGCGTCACCAACGATCCAGATCGCAGCCTAGCCCGATTCATCGGGCGCGGCGCAGCAGCTCGCAGATCGGCCCCAGAGAAAGCTGTGCATGGCTCCCGCCCACTGCGGCAGTGTGCCGGTGAGGAATCGGGGCCCGAGCCTGACCCGAAGCGGCGTTTACGGCGTCGCGGTACCGCTATCATGAAAGAGCAATGATCTCATCGGAGGCGCCGGCGGCTCTGGCGGGCCGCATCGCGCGCGTGGAACAGTCGCTGGGGTCCGTGCTGCGCGGCAAAGACGAGGTGGTCCGGCTGTCGATCGTGTGCCTGCTGGCGCGCGGCCATTTGTTGATCGAGGACGTGCCCGGCGTCGGCAAGACCACTTTGGCGCAGGGGCTGGCGCGGATCGCCGCGTGCGGTTTCCAGCGCCTGCAATGCACCTCCGACATGCTGCCCGGCGACATTCTCGGGGTCACCGTCTACAACGCAAAGACAGGCGAATTCGAGTTCCGCCGCGGCCCGATTTTCACCAATTTTCTGCTGGCCGATGAGATCAACCGCGCCACGCCGAAGACGCAGTCGGCATTGCTTGAGGCGATGAACGAACGGCAGATGACCGTGGACGGCGTCACCTACCCGCTGGCCGAACCGTTCATGGTCGTGGCCACGCAGAATCCGGTGGAGCACCACGGCACCTACCCGCTGCCCGAATCGCAGCTTGACCGCTTTCTCATGCGCCTGCGCATCGGCTACCCCGCCGCGGAGAGCGAGCGCGAGATCCTGCGCAACGGCCACGCCGCGCAGGCCCGTGTGGCGGAACCTGTCCTGACGGGCGCCGAGCTGATCGAAACACAAGCCGCGGTGGAGCGGATCGTCGTCGACGAGGCACTGGTGGGCTACATGCTCGAGATCGTGGGCCGGACGCGGGAGCACGATGGACTGGCGCTGGGCGTGAGCCCGCGCGGCGCGCAGGCGCTGTACCGCGCCTCGCAAGCTCTGGCGCTGGTCGAAGGCCGCGGCTATGTGTTGCCCGACGACATCAAGCGGCTGACGGTGCCGGTCTTCGCGCACCGCGTCGTGCTCAACCAGCGCGCGAGTCTCGCGGCGCGCTCCACCGAAGCCGCCGAGCTGGTTTTGAATGAGATTCTGCGGCAGGTGGAAGTGCCTATCTGAGAGTTCAAGCGCGACAGGAGACCAATGAGGACTGCCATTGTGGGTCTGCCGATGACCGGCAAGACGTCGCTGTTTACGATTCTGACCGGCGTGCACGAAGCCACGCGCGTCGGCACGATGGAGGCGCGTGTCGGCGTCACCAAAGTCCCGGACCCGCGTCTGGAGGCGCTTGGCGCGATCTTCCAGCCGCCTAAGGTCACGCATGCCACCGTCGAATTCCTAGATTTCCCGGCCATCTCGAAAGAGGCGTTGCGCGACCCGGGTTACCTCGCGAGCCTGCGCGTGGTGGACGCCATCGCGCACGTCGTGCGCGTGTTCCAGGACGACACGGTGCCGCATGAGAAGGGCGACGTCAACCCGTTGCGCGACATCGAAGACGTCGATGTCGAGCTGATTCTCAGCGACCTCGTGGTGGTGGAAAAGCGGCTGGAGCGGCTTGAAAAAGAGCGCAAGAAGAACCGCGACCCCGAACTGGATCGCGAGAACGAATTGTTGATCCAGGCCAAGGCCAAGCTCGAAGCCAATGAGCCCCTGCGCCGGTGGGAACTCCCTAAAGAGGATGAGAAGCGCCTGCGCGGCTTCCAGTTCCTGTCGCAGAAACCGCTGCTGCTGGTTCTGAACCTGGGCGAGGCCGATGCGCCGCGCCTGGAGCAGGTCGAGGCCGAGTACGCCGCGCAGTTACTGACCGGCAAGCCGAAGACCGGCGTCACGGCCATCTGCGGCAAGATCGAAGCCGAACTCTCCGAGCTGAGCGCGGCCGAGGCCGCGGAGTATCTGGCGAGCTACGGTCTGCCCGGGTCGAGCCTCGACCGCCTGATCTCGGCGGCCTACCGTCTGCTGGGATTGATGAGCTTTCTCACCGCGGGCGAGGACGAGTGCCGCGCCTGGACCATTCCCATCGGCTCCAACGCGGTCAAGGCCGCCGGCGCGATCCACTCCGACTTCGAGAAGAAGTTCATTCGCGCCGAGGCCGTCAACTGGAAAACGCTGGTCGATCAGAATGGCTATCAAGGCTTGCGCGAGAAGGGCCAGTTGCGCCTCGAAGGGAAAGAATACATCGTCCAGGACGGCGACGTGCTGGTGATCCGGCACGGGTGAGCGGGAGTGGAACAAGCGCGCGCTCGGGCCTGGAGCGTGGTGGTAGGATGTTCTGTTCCCGGATGATGGCTTGGTGTGTGGCTGGGGAGGCAATATCCTGATGGAAACTGCGGACAAACCGGCATTGAAACGCCTGCAATCGCTCGATGCATTGCGTGGCTTCGACATGTTCTGGATCATGGGCGGCGACAGCATTTTCGTCACGCTGGCCGCATTGACCGGCTGGCCGGTGCTGCAATGGTGGGCCGGGCAACTCGAACATGTTCCGTGGCATGGATTCCATGCCTACGACATGATCTTCCCGTTGTTTCTGTTCATTGCCGGGATCAGCTTCCCGTTTTCCATGGCCAAGCGGTATCACGGCGGGGAGAACCGAAAGGCA
>Ga0182027_10004604_pt1 | contig 21325 bp, 18 predicted proteins | sample 712E1DmetaG_FD_121300 | JGI IMG/M metagenome (GOLD analysis project Ga0182027, IMG submission 121300) | Permafrost microbial communities from Stordalen Mire, Sweden - 712E1D metaG (Illumina Assembly) | ecosystem: Environmental > Terrestrial > Soil > Wetlands > Permafrost | place: Sweden...
CGCTAAGAGCGTTGAGCGCTGCATCGTCATCGAAGAAGGCGATCCGTATCTGGTGGAGGGCGCGCGCACCGCCGGCATCGCCGTCGAGGGCAAGCAGGAGATCTTCCGCTTCGGCGAACTGAACACGAACCGCGTGCGCCGCATTCTGGAGGGCGATTGTTCGCCGGAGCCTAAACGCTCTCCGGGCAAGCCTCCGGCTCTGTGTCCCGGCTGCCCGCATCGCAGCGTCTACGCGGCGCTGAAGAATCTGAATTGCATCGTCTCAGGCGATATCGGCTGCTATTCCCTTGGAGTGCTGCCACCCTTCGAGGCGATGGACTCACTGGTGTGCATGGGTGCGGCCATCGGCGTGGGCCTGGGATTGCGTCACGCGCTGCCGCTCCAGGAAGCCAAACGAGTGGTCAGCGTCATAGGCGACAGCACTTTTGTGCACAGCGGCATCACCGGCCTGGTCGAGATGATCTATAACCCGCCGGCCAGCGGCCATGTGGTGCTGATCCTGGACAACGGAACCACGGCCATGACGGGTATGCAGGAGCATCCTGGGACCGGGCGCACGCTGGCTCATGCAAAGACAGGCAAGGTAGTCTTCGAGGATCTCGCGCGCTCCTTGGGCGTGCGCAATGTTCACGTGATCGACCCCACGCTGGATCTTGAGAAGTTTCAAGAGCTGATCAAGTCATGCCTGGATACGCCGGAGCTTTCCGTCGTCATTGCGCGCCGCGACTGCCTGCTGGCAACCCGCTCAATCCGCGAGTACGAGAGGTGCAATGAGCAGCAAGCCAACTAACGTGGTGATCGCGGGACTCGGCGGGCAGGGCGTGATCAAAGCCTCTGACATACTGGCCGATGTCGCCTTCAGTGCCGGCCTCGATGTGAAGAAGAGCGAATTGCATGGGATGAGCCAGCGCGGCGGTTCCGTCTCCAGCGATGTGCGATTTGGCGAGCGCGTCTTCAGCCCCATGGTGCCGCAGGGAGGGGCGGATATCCTGCTCGTCATCGCGCCGGACCAGGTTACGGTGAATAAGGCCGTGCTGACACAGGGCGGCATCCTCATCGAGCCTTCTCAAATCGATGAATCCAAACTGACCAACAAGAAAAGCATCAATGTGGCTTTATTGGGGGTGTTGAGCCGCCATTTGCCGTTTCCCGTCGAGGCATGGACCGCCGCTCTCAAGCGCAACCTGCCTGAAAAGCTGCATGACGTGAATATCCTCGCGTTTTCTATCGGACGGCAATGATGAATTCAATTCTTGAAACCGGCATTACCGACTGTCATCCCGCAAGCGCACCGGATTTCACTCCGGTTTCCGAACTCCGCAATCTGCAGTTGAAGCGTCTCAAGGACGTGGTGATGCGAGCGTGGCAGCAGGTAGCGCTCTTCCGCTCTCGTATGGATGATCACGGGCTGGCGCCGCAGGATATCCGTTCGCTCGAGGACATCGCGGAGTTGCCATTCACGGTGAAGAGCGACTTGCGCGACACCTATCCGTTTGGACTTTTCGCTAGTCCCATGAAGGACGTTGTCCGTCTCCACGTCTCCAGCGGAACAACGGGCAAACCCATCGTGGTCGCTTACACCAAGGAAGATGTGGACGTATGGACCTCGGTGCTGGTCCGCTGTTTCGCCGGATGCGGATTGCATCGTGGAGACATTATTCAGATCGCCTATGGTTACGGCCTCTTCACCGGAGGCCTCGGCGCCCACTACGGTGCAGAAGGGCTGGGGGCGACGGTCGTCCCCACATCCGTTGGCCACGCCGACCGGCAGATCATGCTGATGAAAGACTTTGGGGTGACAGCGATGTGCTGCACGCCCACTTATTTTCTGCACCTGATCGAGCGCGCAGCCGAACTCGGCGTTGATATGAAAGAATTGCCGCTCCGGGCAGGTGTTTTCGGCGCTGAGCCGTGGACTGAATCCATGCGCCGGCACATTGAAAAGACAAGCAGTATCGAAGCATTCGATATCTACGGGCTATCGGAAATTATTGGACCGGGCGTTGGCTGCGAATGTCGCCGCCACGATGGCCTGCACATCTTCGAAGATCACTTTTATCCGGAGATTGTCGATCCCGAAACCGGCGCGCCGCTGCCGGACGGCGCCGAAGGCGAATTGGTGCTGACCACCTTGAGCAAGCAGGCGATGCCCATGATCCGCTACCGCACGCGCGATATCACCATGCTTTTGCCCGGCAAGTGCGAGTGCGGGCGCACGTTGCGGCGGATTGGCCGCATCGGCCGGCGCAGTGATGACATGCTGATTATTCGCGGCGTCAATATATTCCCATCGCAAGTGGAGTCCGCGCTGCTTCAGATTGAGGGCACCCTGCCGCATTACCAGATATTGCTTACCCGCGAACAGGGATTGGACCAGATGGAAGTGCAGGTTGAGGTAACGCCCCAAATGTTCAACGACAAGATCGGGGCGTTGCAAGGGCTGCACGAGAGGCTTCAAGGCGCGCTTGATCGCGTGCTGGGAATTCGAGTGCGGGTTGCGCTGGTCGAGGCGTATTCTATCGAGCGTAGTCAAGGCAAAGCAAAACGCGTCATCGACAGGCGGACATCATGAAGATTCATCAGCTTTCACTGTTTGCCGAAAACAAACCCGGACACATTGCAGCCCCTGCGCGTCTTCTGGCGCAGGAAGGCATTGATATCCGCGCCTTATTCCTGGCAGACACTCAGCAATACGGCATTGTGCGCATGATTGTTTCGGATTGGCAGAAGGCTGCCGGCATTCTTGAAGCCCGTGGGTTCGTGGTGAAGGTAACGGAGGTTCTCGCAGTCGAAGTGCCAGACCGTCCGGGAGGCCTGGCTGATGTTCTGGCGACGTTGGACGGAACCGGCATCAACATCGAGTATATGTATGCCTTTCCCTATGTTCGCGGAGATCAGGCAATTCTTATTTTTCGCTTTGCCGATCCTGATACGGCGATTGAGCGTTTGCAGACGGCAGGCATTAACCTGCTGGCCAGCGAAGAGCTCCTGAAAAAATAGCAGGCCCACGACTATGCCCATTTCAAAGACCATCGCCAAACAACTCGAGAACGCCTCCTGGATTCGGCGCATGTTTGAAGAAGGCCTGCGGCTGAAGCGCGAACGTGGGGCCGACGCGGTCTTCGATTTTTCGCTGGGCAATCCGGATGTCGAGCCGCCGCCCGCTGTGCTGGATGCGCTGCGGCGCGTTGTGGCCGGCAATCGTCCCGGTTCGCATGGCTATATGCCGAATCCGGGCTACTCCGAAGTTCGCGAGGCCGTCGCAGGCAAGCTGCGCAGAGAGACCGGCCTCGGCTTTACGGCCGAGGACGTCTTTATGACGGTCGGGTCCGCGGGCGCATGCAACGTGATTCTGAAGTCGATTCTCGACCCAGGCGATGAAGTCATTGTTTTAATGCCTTGTTTTTCCGAGTACCAGTTTTATATCGCCAACCACGGCGGGTGCATGGTCCCTGTTGAAACCGATGCATCGTTCCTGCCCGACGTGGAGCGGATTGCGGCGACCATCACCGCCCGAACCCGCGCCATCATTCTCAACACGCCGAATAATCCAACCGGCCGTGTTTACCCTGAAAGCGTTCTGCGCGAGTTGGAAGGGGTTTTGTCGCGCGCTGGCCAGCCCATCACCGTGATCAGTGACGAGCCTTATAAGTCCTACGTTTATGACGGGCAGCGGCAACCCGAAGTGGCGTCGTTCATCACCCATACGGCCATCTGCAACTCGTGGTCAAAGTCGCTGGGACTGCCCGGCGAGCGCATCGGTTACCTCGCGCTGTCGCCGCAGTTGGAGGATGCCGCAAATCTACGCCGTGCCTGCGCCTTCAGCAATCGCATCCTGGGATTTATCAACGCACCCGCCATCTGGCAGTGGGTCATGCTCGAATCGGCGGAAATGACGATCGATATCGCGCCGTACGAGCACAAGCGAAATGTCCTTTGCGATGCGCTGAAGGCCATCGGATACGAGGTGACGCGGCCTGAAGGCTCGTTCTACATATTTCTTAAAACTCCTATTCCTGACGACATAGCGTTTACCAGGCGGCTGGCGGAGGAAGGTGTGCTTGCCGTCCCAGGTGCCGGATTTGGACGTTCCGGTTACATTCGCCTGTCGCTGACGATTCCGTTGGAGCGGATCGAGAGATCGATCGGTGGATTCCAGCGCGCATTCATTTCATAGTCGTCCACCGGCATCGCCGACCTGCGCATTGCAGAAAATTACGGTCAATAGGCGCACAATCAGGAGAGGTCTTAGGTCTAAGCGAATGTGCGAATTTCGAGCGCCGAAACAAATCGAATGGCAAAAATATTTCCCTTTTTCTTCGCCCTGTCAGACATGTGCCCGGTCCGTACCCTCCCCGGTCCGTACCCCACCCCCTCCCTAAAACCACTTTTTCTTGACCCGGCCTGTCCATTAACTACCATATATTCAATCGTTTGCAAATATTACCTATTAACTAATGGGTAATTAGAGACCCCTGATTTGGCCTGTTTTAAGCCCGAAAAGAGGCATTTTCGCCCCAAAACCGGGGATTTTCGCCAGGGAATCGGAGCCCTTATGAGTCGTGATCCAGTGCCGTCAGCCCTATGGAAGGAATAAAGCACCGCCCAACGATGCCGCCGCCAACCTGCCAACTCGCGAATCCCCGCTTCAGCGGGGGCTAACTCGCCAAAATTGCCTAAAAGAGCATCTTCCTTTTGCATCGTAGTTTTGAATCGAGAATTTTTGACCTCGTTAGGGGATTATTGCTGAATAGCAAATGCTGAATTGCGCTTCCGTGGAAATATCTGAGGTGCACCAGGACTCACTGCGATACCAGGCCTACTTTGACTTGGTCTGTTTAAGGCTGTTGATCGCCTGTACCTGGCAGCTTGATGCCTTTGGAATGGATCTGTACCTTGTGGAGGCTCCACATGATCATCGCAGCGTTGGAAACTCTGATCTTCGGCATTGCCGGCACCATCATGGCGCGAACCATGTTACCTGTCCGGTTACCAATCCGCGCCCCCAAACCTTACGTTGCACGTACGGGAGATGAATCTTTTGCTCCACGTCCGGTTTCCCGGCATGGCATTTCTTCACATTACCGCTAACCTGAAAGGCTGAAGAACGCGAAGTTAGATTTAGGCGGAAAAGGGCGAGCATAACTGCCGTCCAAAGCGCAGAACGTCAGTTATGCTCGATATTGATTCAACGGTTCTTCAGCGCCCTTTTCAGAACAGCCTCGAGTCCAGCTCTCGCTTCGGCATACTCGGCTGGGGAGAGGGTGCCTGAGAGCTTTTCACTCTCGATGGCAAACAACTCCTCCTTGAGACTATTCAGTAATGCGGCATTTCCGGTTGCGGGTGGAGCAGCGTGACTGACTGTGGACGTGGTTGCATTCGTAGCGACCGGCAATGATTTGCCTTCAATCGCTTCGTCCTTTGCTGGTACGGGCATGCCCACAGTCAATGCGCCCTGCTTGCGCAACAGGAATGCCGCGGCAGCTGCCAGCAATAGAGCCAGAACACCTAATATCCACCATTTGTACTTGGTGAGCGGATCGGGAGTGCCTATGGGGTTTCCAATGCCGCCGCCCGGCCTGTTGCCAGGGTTGCTAGTGTCCTCTGATCCAGCGTCGCCTATGCCGCCGCCCGCTTGTTGGCCCATTGCAGAGTTCTGTGCCTCGCGCGGCATTTGGCCTTCGCCCGAAATGGTGAATTCAATCGCCTGGCCCGGATGCACATTCTTAGTCACAAAGGTCTGGACCCGTGGATCCTCTTGCACCGGCTGAAAAGCTGGCCCTACAGTAGCCTTGAAGGTCATGCCTTTGGGAACGTAGACGACCAGGTTATCTGTGGGCATTTGCGGCTGGGGTGCGAAGGTGTACTTTCCGCTGTAAGAGGTGTGATATTGCACCTCGAACAGCGTTTCTTTCTCGCCTTGGTCCGGTTGAATGGGAATATTGATCGTATAGTGCCCCTTTTGTCGCAACGGGATTGGTCGGGTATTGGTGGGCAGTCCTCCGGGACGTGTTGCCGATGCGCCATCGAGTATTGCATCCGTCGGAAGCACAAACTCAAATGTGTTGTTGCTGAATTGGGCTCTGGGAGGCAAGCTGGTGTTGCGTACTAAGTACCGCTCCTGGACACGCACCATACTGCCGGCGGCCTCCATAAGGATCATATCGGCGTCGATTCCAACGCCATCGATCTTGGCGGCAACGTCGTAAACCGAAATGTCCCCCGGCCCACCCCCTTGCGGCGCAGCGATGAAGTAAGTTCCACCCTGATGAGTCACCCGAATAAGAAAAGCACCGCCACCGGGCGATTGAAGCGAATAGTGCCCATGGGCATCGGTAGTTGTGCTGGCAGCGTCCGCCATGCCCGCCTGAACGTCGACCAGGACGACGGCATCACCAGCCGAGGGCTTGCCGTTGGTCTTGTTGCTCACTGTGCCGGTAATGCTAGCAGCCTGTGACGAGGCACCTGACAACAGCAGGCACAGAACAATAGAGAAAGGTACGATATGGAGCGATTTCATACTCATTACTGAATCCTATGGGTGGGTCGTAGTTAGGTCGACGTTTCGCATACAGGCCTGTCTTACGGCCACGTTTATGCAAGGATACACGGCATTTTAAAAAAGTACTAGCTCAGAATCTTCCCGGAAATATAAGGAAAGTGCGCGCCGCATCATTAACCTAGTCCATGCTGATAACAAACAGTGTACGGTAGGCTGACAAAGAAACACGACATTCGAGTTTTTTGTGTCATTGTATATTCTTATCTCTCATGGGAGGGGCTCTCCTTGTCCTTGGTCAATGTGACCGTAATACAAATACAACTGAATAAGGGCTCCAAGGGTTTGATTTTTAGGGGTTCGCCTGCAATTCGTGATGCTTAACACCATCGGTGGAACTGAATGCGACGCCTGCTGCCTTGAGGAAGTCTGAAGGCGGAATGCCACCGGCGAAAATCCACACAAAATCATTTGGCAGTTCGCGTACCTGATCATCACACTCTATGAACACACTGCCAATACGGAATTCCTTCGGCATGGAGTTAAAGAGCACCTCGATCTTCCGCGATTGGATGTGTTCCTCAATACGTTTTGTATTACGATCCTTCAGTCTACTGAATTCGCCTTTCCGGTAGGAGATAGTAACTTGGTTACCAGGTTGATGGGCCAATCCCATGGCGGCCTCGATCGCGCTATCGCCACCTCCGACAATGAGAATGTTGTTGTTGGTGTAATGGTCGGCTTCAATGAGCCGGTAAAGAACATGGGGCAGTTCTTCGCCCTTGACACCGAGCTTGCGTGGCGTGCCTGCGCGCCCAAGGGCAAGCACCACTGCGTGGGATCGATACTCTCCGAGTGCGGTGCGGATGCAAAATATGCCGTTCGGCTCCTTTTGAACCGCGTCGACGCTTTCACCTGTATGAATATTCAGGTCCGTGCGCTGCATGATCTTCTCCCAGAAGGCGAGCAAATCCTCCTTGGAAAGCGTCGTCTTGCTAAACTTCCCATGCAGAGGAAACTCGACGGGACTGGTCATTACCAGCTTCTGCCGCGGATACTTTGAGACAGTACCACCCACGGTTTCACGCTCGAGAGTGAGAGCTTTGAGTCCATGCTCGGATGCTCGCAGCGAGGCGCTGATGCCGGCTGGCCCTGCGCCCACGATTACCACGTCCAGTACATCATGATTCGCGGGTTCTGTACCGTGGTTGCAAATGCGCTCGGCGATAGCATCCATGCTATCTCGGCCCTGGTTGACGGCGTTCTTAATGAGCGCCAGCCCGCCAAGCTCGCCTGCGATAAAAAGGTTTTCAACACTGGTTTCGTGTTCTTCACTGATCACTGGGATGTCGGCTCCCGAACTGGGCTTAGCCATGACCATGGTGATGGCGCCCACCGGGCACTCCTCCGCGCAGAGGCCGTGGCCAATGCATTTATGACCGTTTATTATGGTGGCTTTGCCATTTACCACAGCCAGGACATCGCCTTCCGGACAGGCCGTAACGCAGGTTCCACACCCAATGCAGTGGTCCGTGTCGATTTTCGGATGCTGCGCCTTCGGTCCGTCAGAAAAGAGTGCGCCGCGATCGGCGGAGGCGCGAGCTTGAGCCTCAGCGCGCTTGTGAGCGCGCCAATAGCGAAGAAAAAAGAATCCTAAAACAATTCCGGCAATTAGCCAGGTGAGAAGAGTATCCATTTCTTATCGAAACCCCATACTCATAAATCCCAGGCCCGTGACGACAGCAATGTGAAAAATTGCAAGCACGGCAAACGCATAGCTGAAAGGGCGGTGAATAACATGCCAAAGATGAAAGATGCGCTGCGTCTGATCAAGGAAAACAACACGTTTTGAGAGTGAAGCCTTTTGCCGTACCAACCGGACGACGCGCTCAACCTCCCAGTTTCCGCTTGGCAATAACCCGCCCATGGAAAACAGTTTGCCCGCAAATTTGCACGACGCGCGGCGCAAGCCTGCAACTTGAAATGGACGTTGCACATCAAGCGCGATCATCTCACCGATGGCGAGCAGGGGACCGATATGCCGAATGTGAGCAGCGGAGGGCATGCGCAACACTCGATTCAACTGTTCTGCGGAGTAGATGGACTGGCTAAGCAGGGCCACTGAAAGATCGCGTTCATTTACTTGCAAGTCATTCAGAGAGAGTTCAGCGGCGGTAAGTGAGCGTGGAATCTGTGAATAGAGATAACGTCCGATGATACCACTGATAGCCACTGCCGCCATGATCCAAAAGGCAAAACCGGCAATTCCATGAAATTTGAACGAAGCATGAAATGCGATCAGAATGGGAGCAGTGATGCCGGCAATAACGTGAAAATCCATCCAGTGCCTAGCGGTGCCAATTCGGCTCAGCCAGGGAATAACCTTGCGCAAGGCATAGAGAAAAATTATAAAGAAAAGAATCGTGCCTAGAATACCCAGATTGATTCCTATGGTGCCGCTGGGCTTCAGAAGTTCGTACTTGTCAGAATAGGGCCGTTGTTCGAGGGGAAGCAGATAGTAGCTGGCTCCATAAAAGCCGATCGACGCCAGCAAGAGGATTGATGCCACGCAGGCGAGCGCAACGCGAATGTAATGGCCAGTTTCCTTGTTCTTGCGCGCGATCTCCTTATTCTGGCGTAAAGTCGCTACGGCAGGCATAGGGTTTTGAAGTAGGAACATGGTCAGGGCTTCTCCTTTGGGTTTTTGGTAACCACAGTCGCTGTATTGTCGCTGCCGGCCGTGGCATTCTGAACGTGAATGATCACGTTTGGATCCTGCTCGGCATCGGTCGAAAAGCTCTTGTAGCTATCAAAGACATGTGTGTTGCGCCAGTGTTGGCGAGGAGTCGTCACATCAACGACGGCCAGGGCTGGCAACGTCATAGCTAAAGTGGCTTTTCCCAGGTTGGCCTGCTTGTATTCAACGTGAATGTTGAGGGAGCGCAGTCCGACATCGCTCATGTCACGAAGCAGCCCAGCATCCATCTTCACTACTTCTCCTGAAAGTTTGTCGAGCCACGCGGTTCCTTTCAACTCGAGCGGATATTCGCGGCCACGCAGGGCAAGTGCGGCCGGGGCGCGGCGTCCCGAAATTTGTGAAAAGTGAACGGGTATAACCGCCCTGCCATCAACAGTTTCTTCGGTGCCGATCTCAAATTCAAAGCTATCGCGGTAGTAGGGATGAAAGACGAGCAACAACGTGGAAAAACCGTTGGTGACCAGCATAGGAAGCGGCTTGTGACGGGAAGCAGAGGATTCGATACGCGACTCATTCAACTGAAGATCGTTTCCGTTTCCATCGACCATAATGAGATAGTCGTACTTGGCGTGTTCGGAGGCCTCCACATGGCCATTATCTGCGAACTTCTCCTGGGTAACAGACTCGTTGCAGTGCAGGTCTGCGAGTTTTGCAAGATATGCGGTAACCTGATGCTGCGCAAGATCGGCAGGGCTGGGGGAGTGCGCGGACTGGCTGACTGCAAGGGCCGCCGAAAGCACTAGTAAAATTCCCAGCAGGAACGTGTGTGACTTATGGCTGTGCGACATGTAAAGCTCTCCTGGATGATGCCCGGTTGTCGAACCTTAATCCGAGGGTAGTGGTCCATTGGTTGTACTCTTGGGTACCCCCTCGCTGGGTTGTAAAGGCACTCTGCATGAAGTACCTGGAGCCCAGGTTGATTTCGGCCAGAAGGTTAACAAAATAGGAGTTGCTATTGGCGGCCAGAGTGGAGTTGTACACGTAACTTCCGCCCTGTAAATTCATGCGAAAGCGTTCTCCGAGATCTCTTGTAAGTGAGACCGAACGGTAGGTTCCAGCGGCAAAGGCACTGTCGAATTTCGAATAGCGCACATCGGCTTGAAGACCAGTCTTCCAAATATTGGACATCGTGACCCCATAGAGTGAATTCATCGAACTTTTTGAATCGCTTGATTCGTTGCTGTTCCCCAGACTGAAGTAACCGGTGATGTGCATTGGAAACTGGACACGCGCGCCTCCGTTAAGCCCTTGGAAGAGGTATTTATCCAGTAGGCCTGTACCAACTAAGGTCGGATCGTAGGTAGGAACATCACGAAAGTAGGTGTGTGTCAGGTCAAGAACGATGCGGGGGTGGGGCTGGACGCGAAGCGTGAAGAGGCTTTGACCTATGCCTGGGCTGACCGCCGATGTTGAAGGATTGGCAGTAGGCTTGTCAATCTGCATCGAATGATAGAGAGTGAAGTAGCGCTTGAAAGAGAAGATATTCTCTGTAAAACCAAAAGGTCTGTTAACTGCCCAATCAATAAGGTTAACGCCCACACCAGCGGTGCTGGAATATCGGAAGCTCTCAAAGCTTCCTCCATGCACATTAAAAAAGACGCCGCCAATCTTTCCTTTTGGATTGTAGCTCCACGAGGTCGGGTCGGGAGTGGATCCTGCAAAGATTCCGGTGACAGTGTTTGGGGTAAACTCCCTGCCCACATAACCGCCGTCGATGGTCTCCAGGCTGTTGGCCCAGGGAAGATAAAGCCGTCCGACGCCAGCTGTCCAACGTGACTGTGGATTGATATAAGTCATGCTCATCAGATAGGTGCGATTGATGAGGTCCTGCAACGTGGGCTGGGAAGGGGTGGAGGATGCTTGCAGGCTTCCGCGCCAATAGCCGTTGAGGTTCCAATGGGTGCCGGCAATGCGATTTATGTCGGCTCTGAATACCATACCGAATTCGGTAGAACTGCTGCTTCCCTGGCCGAGTTCGTGAATCGTGCTTATGTCGAAGCCGATTCTGCCGCGAACCTGATTGATCTCAGGAAGGGGTGGACGAGGGATGGCATCGCGTTCTTCTTCATCAAGGGGATCGCCGCCGCTAAAGCTGACCACCATGGGAAATCGGCGGGTATTGCCGAGGGTATTCTTTTCGATGAGCTTCTGCACTTCGGCATCGGGCATCGACACAATGTCGTCCAGCACGAGATCCCGTGTAGTGGCATCCACCTGGCAAACCGCGGAGGTGGAAGCAACGGACACTACAGTGAGTTTTGCAATAACTCCGGGCTCGATCGCAACGTCTATGCCTTCCTGAGTGGCCTTGGCCGGATTCTGCTTGAGGACGAGCTTAGTTCCTTCGGAGAGACCTGCATCCCGGCCGCCATCAATGTACACGTTGGTCCCATTGATGTAGCGGACATGAAACGCCGTTCGCGTAGGGACTGGCGTAACCGGTTCACTCGTTGTGGTTGGCGCACTCTCCGGAGCGGACAGCTTCGTAGCACAGGCCATTAGTAGAAACAGAATGAGCAGCCAAAAAGTATGTCGCATGCTGGTCTAACCCCCTCCACCGTTTTTGTGGCATGCGTAGCAGTTCACGCTGTTGTAGACATAACCTGACACTCCGCCATGTTCCCCGTTGGTTGACGCCGCCGAGTGGCAGCCGGTGCATGTAAAGACGGAGTAATCCGCGGAGTTAGTGTGGCAAGTGGTGCAAACCCCATTGGCATTGCCATGGTTGATGGGGAAGAAAGTGTGGTAGCTGGAGGGCAAGGTCGCAGGGAGCCATGCGGTCGTGGTGTGGCATGTAGCGCAGGTAGTAGGCCAGCCCGCGGTGACGTGATTTGGGTTAGTAGTTCCAGTGAAGTCTGCCTGGTGGCAGGAGTAGCAGGCGGTCGGCGTCCCCGCAAATACATTATTGATGTGGCACTTGATGCAGTCCACAGTGGCGTGTGCGCCTGTCAGCGGGAATGGCGTGTTGTTGTGGTTGAACGTTGCCCCGGTCCATGCGGTCGTCGTGTGGCAGGTGCCGCAGGTGGTTGGGAAGCCCGCAGCGGCGTGTGCGGGGTCTGTTGTTCCATTCCAGTCAGCCGCGTGGCAGCCGTAGCAGGCCGTGGGCAGAGTGGTGTAGTTGTTATTGACGTGGCATAGCGCGCAGGCGACCGTGGTGTGAGCGCCGGTAAGCGGGAACGCAGTGGTGGAGTGGTTGAAAGTAGACGAAGTCCAATTAGTGGTCGAGTGGCAGAGAGAGCAGTCAGTGGGGAAGCCAGCTGTAACATGATTTGGGTTAGTAGTTCCAGTGTAGTCTGCCTGGTGGCAGGAGTAGCAGGCTGTGGGCGTTGAAGTATAGATGTTGTTGGTGTGGCATTGCACGCAAGTCAGGGTAGCGTGAAATCCTGTCAGAGCGTAGTTTGCATACAGCGTGTGGTTGAAGGTGACAGTAGTCCAGTCAGTGGTCGTGTGGCAGGTATCGCACGTGGTGGGGAAGGCAGCGGCGATGTGGTTTGGATTCGTGGTTCCGGTGAAGTTCGCCTGGTGGCAGCCGTAGCAGGTGGTTGGTACAGTGGTGTAGTTGTTATTGGTGTGGCACTGAGCGCAAGCCAGCGTAGCATGCGCGCCGGTAAGTGGGAACACCGATGCATGGTTGAAGGTTGACGTGGTCCAGTTGCTTGTCGTGTGGCATAGGGCGCAATCGGTCGGGAATCCTGCGGCAACGTGAGCAGGATTCGTGGTTCCGGTGGAATCGGCTTGGTGGCATCCATAGCAAGCTGTGGGAAGGGTAGTGTAGTTGTTATTGACGTGGCATTGTGCGCAGGCGACGGTGGTATGCGCGCCGGTCAGTGGGAATGCCGTGTTGTTGTGATTAAAGGTCGTCCCGGTCCAGGCCGTGGTGTTGTGGCATGTGGCGCAGGCGGTGGGGAAGCCCGACGCGGCGTGGGGGGGATTGGTGGTTCCGTTCCAATCCGCTTTGTGGCAGGAGTAGCAATCGGTCGGAACCGTAGTGTAGTTGTTGTTAACGTGGCATTGCGCACAAGGAACGGTTATATGCGCGCCGGTCAGCGGGAAGGCCCCAGTTGAGTGATTGAATGTAGATGGGCTCCAGCCGCTGGTGGTGTGGCAAATGCTGCAATCGGTGGGGAAGCCGGAGGTGACGTGATTGGGGGCCGTGGTCCCAGTGAAGTCCGCTTGGTGGCAAGCGTAGCAAGCTGTGGGCGTCGACATGTAGTTGTTGTGGGTGTGGCATTGAGCGCACGGTACGGTTGCGTGCATGCCGGTGAGCGGATAGTGCGCGTAGAGGGCGTGATCGAATGTGGCGTTAAGCCAGTCGGTTGTCGAGTGGCAGATGCCGCAGTCGTGGGGCAAGCCGAGTTGCACATGGGGCGGGTTGTTGGTGCCAAGAAAGTCGGCGGTATGGCACGTATAGCAATCTGCCGGCGTTCCGGTGAATACATTATTGATGTGGCATGCGGCGCAAGGCAGCGTGGCGTGTACTCCGGTCAGCGCGTAGCCGGTATATTTCAGGTGGTCGAACTTGGCACCGAACCAACTGTCCATGCTGTGGCAGCTCTCGCAGGTGGTTGGGAAACCGGCCGCGACGTGATTGAGCACCGGCGTCAGGAAGTCCTGCTGATGGCAGGAGTAGCAGGCGGTCGAAAGTCCCTCGAATTGCCCTGCGGCGGCGCTTTTGTGGCATTCATCGCATTGAACCAAAGTATGTGCTCCCACCAGCGGAAAGCGATTCTGGTGATTCTTGATCGCATCCAGGGAGACATTCCAACCCTTGACCGTGTGACAATTTTCGCAATTGGCGCCGAATTGCCGACGATGCAGATCGGCATGGCAATCTGCGCATTGCTTACTGACATTTTTGAAAATGAGGCTGATATGGCATCGGGTGCAGGCTACCTTCTGGTGCATTCCGCGCAGGGGATAGCCTGTGCTGTCGTGGTTGAAGTCAGGGATCTCGCGGATAGGCCTCCAACTCGTGTAGGTGTGGCAGTTCTGGCAGGGAATGGCGAGCGGACCATGCGGATTGGTCACCCTGGCTTGAGGGCCGCCCACATTGGGACGCATCTTGTCTGACGGCTGTTGCGCCGCCACGCCAATCAGCAACGGCGACATCGCAAGAGCAATCACAATGAGCCAACGTCCGCTGGGCATGATTCTCTCTTCACTCGTTTCAGTAACGCGTGTCCGAAAGTCATCGGCACGCGGCCAATTTCGCGCAATAGCCCACCCGACTCCGAGCGAATACAGAGTTGAGGCGTTCTGGGCCTGTACGTAGCGTTCAGATCGCCGGAGCGATATCACGTGCATTCCGCAGCCAGCAATACACTAGTCTTCATTTGGGACACCACCGGAGGCATTCAGGCGCAGCTTTTTAAGCAAATCGCTGGCAGATGGCTCTTTGCGCGGCCTCAAGGTACAGGCCGCAACTCCTGTGGTGTTCTACTTCAAAGGCAACGAATCATCAATAGTACATTTCATAGACGAACGGCTTGGTTTTAGGTGATCCAAATCACAAAAACCATTCCAAAAACAGCTTACAACACTCGGCTCAATCGGTCTACCCCCTAAACGTCAGGCCGGGAAGATTTTTTTGAGCCAATTCAATTGTCCACTTTCGAAAGGTCTTCGGCCTTGGGGATGTTGGTCCCGTGGCAGGCCTCGCAGGCTGTGGGTGTCGGCTTGTAAAAGAGCACCAGGTTGCCGCCAATGGACTTCCTGAGGGTGTGGCAAGCCGAGCAGGCGACATCTTGATGGCCGCCCTTGAGAGAGAATGCCGTCTTCTCGTGATCGAAAAGCGAAGGCTTCCACTTGTTGCTGTTGTGGCAGGCGGCGCAGTCGCTGCCGCGCGCCCCAAACTGGTCAGCGTGGGGGTTCTCGTGGCACTCGCTGCAAGCGATCGGAGCGCTCTTGAACTGAACGTGCAGCAAGGTCAGTTCCATGTTCGGCGGCTTGTGGCAATCGACGCAGGTCACGGCACGATGCGTGCCCTCCAGAGGGAATTTCGTCCGCTCGTGGTCGAATTTCGACAGATCTTTCCATTCCTTGGTTGAGTGGCAGGCCTCGCAACCTAACGGTTTGTCCTTGGCATCCCGTTCGGCCATCTGCTCGGCAAACTCGCTTTTGTGAATGTCCTCGTGGCAACTGGTGCAACTGAGCTGCTTGAAGTGATACAGATCGAGCTTCGAGCCGGCGTTCGACTTGTGGCAGTCATTGCAGGCCACCGCGACGTGCCCCCCGGTGAGCGGGAAGCTGGACACCTGGTGTTTGGCCAGTGTGTAGTTTGACGTCTTGAAAGTAACCCCATTGTGGCACTGCTCACAGCGGTTGCGCCACGGTTCACCCACAAACTGGCCCTCGTGCCCATCCTTGTGACAATCCACACATAGCGCAAACTTGATCTTGTAGCGCGTCTCCTTGCCGGCAGGAATATGGCAGTCTGCGCACTTGACTTTGGCGTGAGGAGAGACAAGCGGGAAGCCGGTCTTGGCGTGATCCGCCACCGTGTAGGTGGTCGGCCTCCAGCCTGCAACCGTGTGGCAGCTTTCGCACCGGCCCCCGTCGGAGCGCTTCAGAAACTGGCCTCCATGGGGATCGGGTTTGTGGCAATCCGCGCAATAGTTGTGGGCAATTGGCGTCTTGAAGTCGCCTCCTGCGTGACAGGTCAGGCATGGTACTTCGAGGTGTTTGCCCAGCAGCGGGTAATTTGTCTTCGAGTGGTCGAATCTGGAACTGAAGGGTGATTGCTTCCAGGTTGCGGTGTTGTGGCAGGACTCGCACCCCTGCTTGAATTCGCCCTTGTGCGGATCGGTATGGCAGGCTGAACAGGTTGAGAACTGAATGCCTGCGTAGCGCGGCTGGCGATCGGCTCCTGGGGTGTGGCACTTCTGGCACGGGGTCTTTTGGTGCGCTCCGGTCAGCGGATAGCGGGTCTTCGAGTGATCGAAGTGTTCCGCATCCATTTTGGCGCCCTTCCAGTCGGAGGTTGTATGGCATTGCAGGCAGTTTGGTCCAAAGCGGCCCTTGTGCTTGTCCTCATGACAGGTTGTGCAAGTGGGAGAAAGTCCTAACCAGGTGTGGTTCAGGTCTTTGGTCGCCAGCAACGCGCGTGCCGCCACCGCAATATGTTGCATACTGTGGCAGGCGCGGCAGCCGACGCCGATGTGCTTGCCGTCGAGGACGTAGCCCGTCTTCGAGTGATCGAAGCCTTTTGGCGTCGGATCCCAATTCAAAAGGGTAAAGTTCTCCCCGTTGTGATCGGAATGGCATTTCACGCAGGCCGCGGCCGCCGGCCCCGAGCGCGGGAAGGTGGAGTGAAGCCCGTAATTCCGCTGCAACTCGTCCGCAATCTCGCGATGGCATTCCGTACAGCGAAATGTAGGTGACTTGGTGGATACCTCGTGACATTTGATGCAATTGGCCGCCCCGTCCAGGTTCTGGTGCGCCCGGGCAAGCGGTCCGGGAGAAATCTGCGCGTTGGCCATTCCACAGGCCATCTGGAAAAAGCAAATAGTTAGCCCCCATGCACACGCCCGCAGCAACAATCGAGACCTGCTCCTACTGTGCCTGGTTTTATCGTTCCCGGCGCAAATACCGGAAGAGATTGCATTCTGCGGCTTACCCATCAGCCCATCCTCAATTGCGCCTGGCCGTTTCCACGAACGAATCATCGTTTAAAGCGCCGGCATTTCGAGCACGGTTGTAGACCGCCGCCCAGGAATAGAAACGCTTTTCGTAGCAACACTGGAGTCGAGGCAGGGAAGGGAACTGAGAAGGTACGTCATCCTGCCAATATCCTACTCGTGCAAAAAACACTTTGCGAACGCTACTTGGCGGGCAGAAGCGCTCTGGGTGGAGTATGCCAGTTCTGCGCCACTCCATGCAACCTCCCATTTGTACCTCACGCATGTTTATTATGAATGAGGCGATTGAAATGCAGTCCGCTTCCGAGTTCACCTGAAGCCGTAAACCCTCAATTCCTATAACACATCTTCAGGATGGAAGTCTATTATCCACAGCAAAGACACGTTTTCTTCCATGGGTTATAAGGTAGATGCCACCGTGTACGGCAGCCGCGGCAGCATGAATTGAAGATTCAATTGAGAAAGGAAAGTTCATGCGCAGCATTCAACCCTGGATAGCATTGGGCTGTTGGCTGTTTCTCGCAACGATATTCGTTTGGGCGGAAACCAGAAAAGCCGGTTTATGGGAAATAACCACCACCACGACCTGGCAACGGTCGCCGTCTGGGCCAGGCGCAACTCGCGGACCCGCAAAAGGTGGGCCGCACACCACCCAGGTTTGTCTGACTCAAGAGATGATCGATAACTATGGCGCCTGCTGCCACAGCCGCGCGGCCAATGCACTATTGCCAATAAGTTGCCGAAGCCGGGCGGCATGACCGCTGACTGGGTGTGCACCGGAAGGATGAGCGGCAAGGGGGCCCTCGAATCGACATGGTCTGACTTGGAGCACGCCAAGGGTAAGGTTCACTTTGTCGAAATACTTCAGGAGGAATCTTTCAGACAGCCTATCGAGTGGACTACTGAATCCACTTCAGTCTTTAAGTGTGTGGACTGTGGCAGCGTGAAGCCGATGCCTCTACCGGAGAGCCAGCGTTGAAGCTAGATCCGGCAACGCCTTGAATCAGTTGCAAATGCAGGTTCTTGACTTAGGACAAAGTGATTGCCGGTATGGGGTGATATAGACTACCCAATGCCCTGACGATCCGTAACCGGCGCGGGTTGATATTCCGGTTGACACGAACACTTTGCTTTTCAAATAGGGTAAGACTCGGATGCGGCGCAAGCTCTCTATTTTTCTGATTCTGCTGTTCTGGCTGGGACCGCTTGCGGCGATCCTCCCGGCCAGCCCAGAGTCGCGCCTGCCTGCCTGCTGCCGCCGCCATGGGGCTCACCACTGCGCCATATCAGCCGCGATAGCATCGATGTCTGCCCAGATGTCGACCGGCTCCGCTCCAGCAGTCACCGCGTCCTCGCACTGCCCCAGTTACCCCGGCTATCTGGTTGCAACCACAGAGTCGGTTGAGGCTCTGGCTGCATCGCCAGTCCATCTGCCGCCTCTGCTCGAGAAGATTCACTCGCTCGTCGCCAGCCGCGGCGCAGCACGGTTGAGCCAGATCCGCACTCGTGCTGGCCGCGGGCCTCCCTCCTCTTTCCTTCTCGGTTGAGAATTCCGTTGAAAGCCTCGTTACCCTATGAGGGACAGGCCTTGGCACTTCCCAAGGCTGAGCAGGCCGTCAAGAGTTCCAGGTCTTGAGCAGATTTGTCTCTCTCAAGCCAGGTCTGCCTTCAACGAATCCTGCAACACGCCAGGTTCCATTCGCTGCGTTCACAGCGTCCGTGAACGTGCCTGCGCCTTTGCCCGATTTTCCTGGAGGTTAGTCCCATGCGCATCTCGAATTGTCTTGCACTGGCACTCCTGTTTACCGCATCACTTCCTGCGCTAGCCACTGTCTTCGCCACCGTTCATGGAGTGGTGCACGATCCCCAGCACAGGCCCATCGACAAAGCTACGGTCACGCTACATGCCGCCAATTCAGACTTTACCTTGATTACCACCACGGACTCTGAGGGAGCATTCGAGTTGCCACAGGCGCCCATCGGCGTTTACCACTTGGAAATCGTCGCGCCAGGTTTTGCCACGGTTTCCCAACCGCTCACTTTAGCCTCAGGCACTAACCCCATACTCCACGTATCGTTGCCGGTAGCCCCTGTCTCACAAACCGTTTTCGTCGATGGATCGGCAGACTCTGGTCTTGCTGTCGATACGGTAACGCCTACTACTCTTATCACCCGTGCAATGATAGACGAGACTCCCGGAGCCAGCCGCACCATTGGAATGGAGATGATAACGGATTACGTCCCCGGCGCTTACATGACACACGACATGCTGCACATGCGCGGCGGCCACCAGACTAGTTGGTTGATCGATGGAATTGCGATTCCTAACACCAAGATCGCCTCCAACGTGGGTCCGCAGATCGATCCCAAGGATATCGACCAAATCGAGACCCAGCGCGGCAGTTACGCCGCCGATGTGGGCGATCGCACCTACGGCGTCTTCGATGTGCTGCCGCGCAATGGCTTCGAGCGCAATCGCGAGGGCGAAGTGCTGTTCTCCGCCGGAAATCACTATACAGGCGAAGCTCAGGTCTCCCTCGGCGACCACTCCGAGAAGACTGCATGGTACGCCAGTCTCACTGGTTCTCGCTCCAACTATGGTCTGGCCACGCCGGTAGCCTCCATCTACCATGACGCCACCAACTCTCAGAGCGGTTTTCTCTCCCTGATGCGAAACCAGACGCCCAAGGATCAGTTGCGACTGAACGCGCAATACCGCCAGGATCACTTCCAGATTCCCTATGACCCTGACCCGACTGACTGGGAACAGGCCCCGCCGCCAGGGGGCACGCCGTATTACGAGTCTTACCGTCTGCGCGATGGCCAAACCGAGCGCGACTCATTTGTCATCGCCAATTGGGTCCATACTGTCTCACCCAAAGTTCTGTTCACAGTAGCGCCTTTTTATCACTTCAATCAGTCCAACTACGATTCGCCTGCTGCCGATTATCCGGTAGCCACTACCTGGCACCAGACCTCGAATTACGCAGGCGCTCAGGCCGACGTTCGTGCCGACGTGGGACCAAATAACTTCTCCGCGGGGCTTTACTCGTTCTATCAGGCCGAAAAAGACCTCTTCGGCCTAGTCATTAACGACCAGAGTTATGTTGCAAACAGCGTGCCCAACACGGCGTCCAGCGCCAACGCAGGCCTGGTCGAGTTCCACTTCTCTGACCATTTGCATGTGGGCCGGTATATTACACTGCTTGGCGGAATGCGCTTCTCCAGCTTCTACAGCGGTAACAACGAAAGCGCTGCCTATCCCCGCATCGGCGCAACAGTTGAAGTTCCCCGCCTGCACTGGGTGTTGCGCGGCTTCTATGGACACTTCTTCCAGCCCGCGCCGGCCGAGACCGTATCTAGCGGCTTACTGAATTATGTAACCAGCCAGCAAGGGGAGAATATCTTTGTCCCTCTGCCTTCCGAGCGTGACGAGGAGCACCAGTTCGGGATTCAAATTCCTTATAAAGGCTGGCTGCTCGACGTCGACAACGTCAAGAATCGCGTTAACAACTTCCTCGACCACTCCAACGTCGGCGAATCCAACATCTACTTTCCCATTGCAGTTGACGGAGCCTTGGTCCGCGCCTGGGAACTCACTCTACGTTCACCGCAGTTGGCCCACTTCGGGCAGTTTCATCTTGCCTACTCAAACCAAATCGCCGAGCAACGCGGCAGCATAATCGGCGGCTTTGCGTGCTTCAATCCCACAGATCCGGCCTGCAATCTCGGGCCTGCCTACACGCCTGTCGACCACGACCAGCGCAACACGCTCAACACGGGCTTCACTGCGACTTTGCCTTTGCACACATGGTTTGCCACCAACGTCTACTACGGCTCCGGCTTTCACAACGGCCTGGCTGGCGCAAACCAAGGCCCCTACAACGGCAACTATCTGCCGGTACACACCACCTTCGACGTTTCCGCAGGGCACTCGCTCGGCGAAAGATGGAAGCTCTCAGCATCGGTGCTTAACGTAACCAACCACCGGGTACTGCTCGATAATTCCATCACCGTAGGGGGATTCCACTTCAACGATCCGAGGATGTTTTCGGCAGAGTCGCGCTACCGCTTTCACTTTTGAGCGACAAACGCGTAGGGCCGAGGGAGTCTCCGCGCACTGGCCGATTGCGCTATTCGGGGGGGGCTCCTTGGCAACACCGTCCCTTGCAACCTAATTTCAAAGGCCGGACTTTAAATTGAATGGCTGCGACGCCCTGGCTTGCACTATAAAAACACTGAAGATACGGCTCAAGGAGAACGCCTCGCCCAGCCTAGTCGCCTTGTAAGCGTGGCAGGTCATGGATTGGATAGGACTGATCGCGACCACTCTGTTTATCTCATGGGAGCGGGCAAGGCGGGATAAGAGACTTATTGATCCGATACCACGGGAATGGAACAGCAGAAAGATCCACTCTTGCCGCAAAAGAA
>Ga0182027_10004605_pt1 | contig 21325 bp, 33 predicted proteins | sample 712E1DmetaG_FD_121300 | JGI IMG/M metagenome (GOLD analysis project Ga0182027, IMG submission 121300) | Permafrost microbial communities from Stordalen Mire, Sweden - 712E1D metaG (Illumina Assembly) | ecosystem: Environmental > Terrestrial > Soil > Wetlands > Permafrost | place: Sweden...
AAAGTTCCCGAGTTAAGCAGATGGAATAGGGGATAACCTTCGCAAACGCCACCCAAGCCTGAAGAGGTGTTAATTGAATTGAATAATAAATCCGCCTAACTCGAGCATGAGTGGGGCTAGAGGACAATTGAGCTTGTAGGGCGTAGCTATTTAGCTTGTTAGGATAACGAATGCGTTGATCCTAAAAAGCTAAAAAGCTACAAGCTAAAAAGCTCGCCTGTCCTCTGGCCTTTTGCATTAAAAATACTAACTAATCGCTAATTCGTTACTAATTTACCAATAGCTCCGCAGAGAGACATATCAGTAAATTCGTAACAGATTAGTTATTAGTTAGAACCATAATGAAATTCTTACTTGGAAAAAAGATCGGCATGAGCCAGCGGTTCCGCGCGGACGGTACCGTGGTTCCGGTTACCTTGATCTCCGCCACTCCCAACACGGTGACGGCTTTGCGCACTCCGGAGCGTGACGGCTACACGGCCGTGCAATTGGGTTTTGGCGAACACAAAAAGCAGAATAAGCCGATCGCGGGCCACCTCAAGGACCTGCCGGCGGTGGAAACGATGCGCGAAGTGCGCGACCTTACCGGGTTCGAGCGCGGCGCCCAACTCGCCGTTTCGCAATTCGCCCTTGGCGAATTTGTCGACGTGGTCGGCCTCTCGAAAGGAAAGGGCTTTCAAGGCGTGGTCAAGCGCCACCATTTTGCCGGCGGACCGCGCACGCACGGCCATAAGGACAACGCGCGCATGCCGGGTTCGATCGGCGCCGGCGGCAATCAGCACGTCATCAAGGGCACGCGCATGGGCGGGCACATGGGCGACGAACGCGTGACCGTAAAGAATTTGGAGGTCATGGAAATTGACGAAGCCAAGCACACGGTCGCGGTCAAAGGCGCCGTTCCCGGCGCCACCGGTTCGCTCGTCGTGCTCAAGCTTTCGGGCGAAGATTCATGGACCAAAGCAAAGTAATATGGCAAACCTGACCGCCAAGATATACAACCAGGACGGAACCGAAGCCGGCGAGCAAAAGCTCGAGCCGAAGGTTTTTGGCGTCAAAGCCAATGCCGCGCTCATCCACGAGATCGTCGTTGCGCAAGAATCGAACGCTCGGGAAACGATCGCCAACACCAAGACCCGCGCCGACGTGCGCGGCGGCGGCAAAAAACCCTGGAAGCAGAAACATACCGGCCGCGCCCGCCATGGCTCGACCCGCTCGCCAATTTGGAAGGGCGGCGGCGTTGTTTTCGGTCCGCGCAAAACGCGCGTTTGGGGCAAGAAGGTCAACAAAAAGGCCAAACAGGCGGCGCTCCGCATGGTGCTTTCCGACAAAGCGGCCGCGGGCGCGATTATCGTGCTCTCCGCGTTCAAGCTTGAAGAATACAAGACCAAGGCCGTTGCCGAGCTTTTGAAAAAACTTCCGACCGACGGGCGAAAGTCGCTCATCGCCTTGCCGACGATCGGCGAGAAAATTTGGAAGTCGGCGGCGAACATCAAGACGGCCACCGTTTCGAAGACTGACAGCCTCAACATCATCGATATCATGAAGAATAAATTCCTGATCACCACCGTCGACGGCATCGCGGCGTTAACCAAAGCGCTTTCTTAATATGGCATTCTTCGATCGCCTCAAGGGCGGAAACAAAACCAAAGAAGCCAAGACCGAGCCGAAGCTTAAAAAGCCCGCGGTTGCTTTGAAGCAAGATGAAAAAACGACTGAAAAGCCGGCCGTCCAAAAGATCGCGCCGCCGCCCGACTCGATCGCTTACCGCGTCTTGGTCCGCCCGATCGTTTCGGAAAAGACCGCGCGTCTTGAAAAAGAACACCAGTACGCTTTTGTCGTGGCCGCGCGCGCCAACAAAGTTGAAATAAAGAAAGCCGTTGAAAAGCATTATCGCGTTCATGTGACGAACGTTAACATCGTTAACGTCTTCGGCAAGCACGTCCGCTCGGGCCGCACCATGGGGAAGCGCAGCGATTGGCGCAAGGCCTACGTGACCGTTAAAGAAGGCGAGACCATCACCTACTAATATGGCGATCATCCAGTATAAATCCACCATCAATTCGCGACGCCACGCCTCGGTCGCGAGCCGCAAAGACCTGACCGACAAAAAGCCGGAAAAGGCCCTTTTGGAGATCAAAAAAAGCACGGCCGGCCGCAATAACCAGGGCAAGATCACGACCCGCCACCGCGGCGGCGGCGCCAAGCGCTATTACCGCATCATCGACTGGCGCCGCGCCAACTATGACGAGCCGGGGCAGGTTATCGCGATCGAATACGATCCCAACCGCACGGCGCGCATTGTCCTGCTTTCTTTTGCCAAAAGCCCCAAGGCCTATGTTTTGGCGCCGGACGGGGTTAAAGTGGGGGATGTGCTGCTTTCTTCGCGCGCCAAGATCGAAGCGAAGCCGGGAAACCGCATGCCGCTCGAGTTCGTGCCGGTAGGCATGCCGGTGCACGCGATCGAGCTTTCGCCGGGAAGCGGCTCCGAGCTGGTCCGTTCGGCCGGCATCGGCGCTCAACTCTTGGGCGTTGAAGGCCGCTATGCGCAGATCAAACTGCCGTCGGGCGAATCGCGACTGGTTGCCAAGGAATGTTGCGCGACCGTCGGCATGGTCGGGAATGCCGAACACCGTCTTATCCGTTTGGGAAAAGCCGGTCGCATGCGCCACAAGGGTTTCCGCCCGCGCGTGCGCGGCAAGGTGATGAACCCGGTCGACCACCCGCACGGCGGCGGCGAAGGCCGCAACCCGGTCGGCATGAAGTATCCGAAGACGCCGTGGGGCAAGCATGCTTTGGGCGTTAAGACGCGCAATGAGAAAAAGTGGTCTAATAAATTGATCATGCAGCGTCGTCCTAAATAACCAATAACCGATAACTGATAACAAATAACCATAGGAAGATCGTGCAATAAGTTATAGGTTGTCATTATAAGTTAATCATTATGTCTCGCAGTTCCAAAAAAGGACCATACATCAATGAACGCTTGCTCGCCCGCATCATGAAGCTCCGGCCCGGCGACAAGACCGTCTTAAAGACATGGGACAGAGCCAGCACCATTACTCCGGAAATGGTCGGTTTTACGATCGGCGTGCACAACGGCAAGACCCATGTGCCGGTCTATGTCATTGAGAACATGGTCGGACATCGTTTGGGCGAATTTTCCCCGACCTGCAAATTCGTGCGTCACGGAGGCAAAATGCAAAAGGAGCTTGAGACCAAGCAGGCGGAAACGGCCAAAGCCGCCGCCGCTGCGGTGCAAACCGCCGCCGCGCCGACGCCTAAGAAATAAATACTATGGAAGTACACGCCATCGCCAGATTCGTTCGAATGTCGCCGCGCAAGGTGCGGCTGGTTACGGGCATGATCCGCGGCCTTAAGCTTGATGTTGCCCGGACGCAGCTTGCGTTCCTGCCGAAGGCGGCCTCGCTCCCGGTTTTGAAGGTGTTGAACTCCGCCGCGGCGAACGCGGTCAACAACTTCAAGCTCGATGAGTCGACGCTTATCATAAAAACCGCAACGGCCGATCAGGGCCCGGCGCTTAAACGCTGGCGCGCCCGCGCCATGGGTCGAGCGGCACCCATCAAGAAGCGCACGAGTCACATTACTATCGTGCTGACCGATGGGAAGAACCAAGAACCAAGAACCAATTTCCAAAAGAAAGAGGAAAAGCCGGCCGAAGTTAAGGTTGAAGAGAAGAAGTCGGCGGCCAAACCCGCGAAAAAAGTTGCGGTCAAGAAAGTTGCGTCAAAAGAGGACTCGAAACTCGAAACCAGCAACTCATAACTAGTATGGGACAGAAAGTAAACCCCAAAGCATTCCGCCTCGGCGTCATTTTCACCTGGTCCTCCCGGTGGTATGGCTCGCCGCGCAATCGTTCTTATCAGCAACAGTTAAGAACGGATGTTGAGATGCGCGAGTATCTCATGAAAGAGCTCAAGGAATCGATGGTCGACCATGTTGACGTCGAACGTTCGCCGTCTTCCGTTTCTATCATCATTCATACGGCGAAACCGGGCTTTATCATCGGCCGCTCCGGCGCCGGCGCCGAAGAACTGAAGAAAAAGATATTGGCCAAATTTTTCCCCAAGAAAACCAAGGTCAATGTCAAGCTCAACATCATTGAGGTCAATCGCCCGAATTTGTCGTCGCAGATCGTGCTCCAGGGCATGGCCGCGGACCTCGAAAAACGCATGCCGTTCCGTCGCGTTCTTAAAATGGCCATCGAACGCGTGACCAAGGCGGGAGCCTTGGGGATCAAGGTCATGGTCTCGGGGCGCCTTAACGGCGCTGAAATTGCGCGCCGCGAAATGTTGTCGTCCGGCAGCGTTCCTCTTCAAAACCTCCGCGCGGACATTGATTACGCTCAAGGGTTCGCCCAAACCATTTTTGGCGCCATCGGGATAAAGGTTTGGATATACCGCGGCGAGGTCTTTGACCGCGAGCGCGAAAAGCGCCGCGAAGAAGCGTCCGCCAAAATTAGCGCGGAGCAAATGGCAAATGGCAAATCGGAAGTAAAAGAATAGACATATGTTAATGCCCAAAAAGGTAAAACACCGAAAGTGGCACAAAGGACGCGCCCGCGGCAAGAGGATCGCCACCGACAAGAACGAGGTTGATTTTGGCGCCTACGGCCTCAAAGTCATGGAAACCGCTTGGATCACCTCGCGGCAGATCGAGGCCGCGCGTCGCGCCATGACCCGCTTTGTTAAGCGCGGCGGCAAAATTTGGATCCGCATCTTCCCCGACAAGTCCCGCACCAATCACGGCAACGAATCGGTCATGGGCGGCGGCAAAGGCGCGGTTGATCATTATATTGCGGTCGTTAAACCCGGCACGGTCGTCTTTGAAATGGACGGCATCGACGAAGCGACGGCGCGCGAAGCGTTGCGCCTGGCTTCGCACAAATTGCCCTGCGCCGCCAAATTCGTAAAGAAATACTAAAATGGACATCAAAGAATTGAAACAACGCTCCGACAAGGAGTTGAACGAGCTCGTGAGTTCGCTTCGCGAAAAACTGCGCGGCTTCCGTTTTGACGTCGCCGCCGATTCGCTCAAAGACGTTCGCGAGATCCGCGACGCTAAAAAAACGCTCGCCCGCGCCTTGACCCTGTTAAGCGAGCGTGTTAAGAACGCCAAGTAAACATATGGAAAAATCCGTCAAAACCAAACGCCAATTCACGGGAACCGTTGTTTCGGACAAAATGTCCAAGACGGTCACGGTTAGGGTTGATCGCACGGTTCTGCACCCCAAGTACCACAAGCGCTACACTCGCTCGACCAAAATGAAAGCCCACGATGAAAAGGGCGAATATCACGTCGGGGACGCGGTGGTAATTGAAGAATGCAAGCCGATAAGCCGCGACAAGCGCTGGCGCGTCGTTGGGCGCGTAGCGCGTAGCAAATAGCATATGGTTCAACATCGCTCAATGTTATCGTCGGCCGACAACACCGGGGCTCGCATCCTCATGGTGATCCGGGTGCTGGGCGGCTACCAAAAGCGCTATGCCGGCATCGGCGACGTTGTCACCATGGTCGTTAAGGACGCCGCACCGCACGGCATGGTAAAAAAGTCCGACGTGGTGCATGCGGTCATTGTCCGGACGCGCAAAGAAACGCGCCGCAAGGACGGTTCATACGTGCGCTTTGACGACAACGCCGCGGTCATCATCGACAAGAAGTCGCTCGAGCCAAAGGGCACGCGCATCTTCGGGCCGATCGCCCGCGAACTTCGCGCCAAAGGTTTTTCCAAGATAATCTCGCTCGCGCCCGAGGTCGTATAATAATATGAATATCCGCACTGGAGACAATGTAAAGGTCATCGCCGGACGCGAGAAAGGCAAGTCCGGCAAGGTGACGCAGGTCTTTCCCAAAGAAGGGAAGCTCGTGGTTGAGCGCTTGAACGTGCGCACGCGGCATTTGCCGGCGCGCGGCTCCTCCAAAGGGCAGCGCGTGGAATTTTCCGCGCCGCTTGCCGCGGAAAACGTTTTGCTCGTTTGCCCCAAGTGTTCAATGCCCGCCCGCACCGGCCGCGTTATTCTCGCCGACGGCAAAAAGGTCCGTTTTTGCAAAAAATGTAAGGAACAATTCTCATGAACACCAACTTAAAGAAACAATACGCCGCCACGATCAGCGCCGCCATGGCCAAGGAATTCGGGATCGTTAACCCGATGAGCGTTCCGAAGATCGTCATGATCACGCTGAACGTCGGCTTGAACGCGTCCAACAAGGATCCCAAGCTCGCCGAGACCGTCGCCGAGACGATCGGCCGCATTTCCGGACAAAAGCCGGTCGAGACCTTGTCGAAAAAATCCATTGCCGCTTTTAAGATCCGCGAGGGCATGACCGTCGGCATGAAGGCCACGTTGCGCGGCGAGCGGATGTACAGCTTCCTCGAAAAGTTCGTGAACGTAACTTTGCCGCGCGTCCGCGATTTCCGCGGACTGCCGCTAAAGTCGGTGGACCGCAACGGCAACCTGTCCATCGGTTTTAAGGAGCACATCGCTTTCCCCGAGATCCGGCCGGACGAGGTCGAGCGCTTGCACGGCATCGAGGTCGTTATCACGACGACCGCGCACGACCGCGCCAAGGGGCTCACCCTTTTTAAAGCGCTGGGCTTCCCGTTCCAGGCCGAAACAAAGAAATAATCCGCTTATGTCCACTACTTCGCAGTACAACAAATCATTCAAACGCAAGCCGAAGTTCACGACCCGCGAGGTGCGCCGCTGTTGGCGCTGCGGCCGCAAGCATGGCTACATGCGCGACTTTGAGCTGTGCCGCATTTGTTTCCGCGAACTGGCCAACCGGGGCGAGATCCCGGGGGTAGTTAAAGCTTCTTGGTAAATATATGATGACCGATCCCATCGCCGACATGCTGACACGCATTCGCAACTCTTCCGCCTCGCACCGGGACGAGGTTAACGTACCTTACTCCAAGGTTAAGTTCACGATCGCCAAGATCCTGGAAAAGTGCGGCTTCGTGGGCGCCGTCGAAACAAAGGAAGACAAGAAAGAATTCACCGTTAAATTGCGCTACGACGGCCGCCGCCCCGCCTTTGAGGCCGTTCGCCGCATCTCAAAGCCCGGCCACCGCGTGTATGCCAAAGCCGACAAATTGCCGACGGTTCGTTCCGCCACCGGCGTTGCCGTCATCTCGACTTCCCAAGGGCTGATGACGAATATGGAAGCCAAGGATCGCAAGCTCGGCGGCGAGATAATTTGCGAAATATACTAAACCTATGAGCCGACTTGGAAAAAATCCCATTGCCATTCCCGCGGGCGTCACCGTCAAAGTCGCGGACGGCGTGGTTAGCGTTAAAGGACCGAAGACCGAGCTTAAATACAAGCCGCATCCTAACGCCATCGTCGAGGTCGCAGGGAACGAAGTGAGAGTGTCGGTAAAAAGCCCCGATGAAAAGTTTGACCGCTCGCTTTGGGGGCTCACCCACAAGCTCGTTATCAACATGATCGCCGGGGTCACCGCCGGTTTTTCCAAGCAACTTGAGATCATCGGCGTCGGTTTTAAGGTCGCCGTCGTTGGTTCGAAAATAAATCTGGATCTCGGCTTTTCGCATCCGGTTGTTTTCGAACTTCCCAAAGGCGTCGAAGCCAAGGCTGAAAAGAACATTTTGACCCTTTCGGGGCCGGACAAGCAGGTCGTCGGCCAAGCGGCCGCGGCCATTCGCAAGTTGAGGAAACCCGAGCCGTACAAGGGTAAGGGCATTCGCTATGTCGGCGAAGCCGTCCGCCAGAAAGCCGGCAAAGCCGCCAAAGCGGCCGGCGCGGGCGCAAAATAGCGCGTGGCACGTGGCAAATAGCTAATAGCAAAAATATGGGAATTAAATTAAAGAACAAAGAAAAGATCAAAGCTTGGAAGCGCGTACGCCGCGTCGCGCGCGTTCGCTCGCGTTTTTCCGGCACCCCCGCCCGCCCTCGCCTCGCCGTGGAGCGCACTTTGAAGCATGTTCGCGTCCAGGTGATCGATGACGCCGCGGGCAAAACATTGGTTTCCGCCGGCGACCACGAAATCAAAGGCAAGGTCAAAGGCAAGGTCGCGCTCGCGACCGAGGTCGGAAAGCTCATCGCCGAAAAAGCCCTTAAGGCCGGGATCAAGACCGTTGTTTTTGATCGCCGTTCGTACCGCTACCACGGCCGCGTCAAAGCCGTCGCCGACGGCGCGCGCGAAGGCGGACTAATATTCTAAATAACTGATAACTTATAACTTATGACAAATAACGTTGGAAGATCGTGTTATAGGTTATCAATTATCGTTATAAGTTAATCAGTATGGCATTTCAAAGAACAAAAGAAGACAGGGGACCGCGCCGCGGCGAAGTGATCCGCGAGGAAAAAGAATTCGAGCAGAAGATCCTCGACTTGGCCCGCGTCACCCGCGTGACCAAAGGCGGCAAGCGCATGCGCTTTCGCGCCACGGTCGTTGTCGGCGACCGCAAGGGGCGCGTCGGCTTTGGCGTTGCCAAAGGCAACGACGTGACGCTCTCGGTCAACAAAGCCGCGCGCGACGCCAAGAAACAGCTCATCACCATTCCGCTTAAGAACGAAACGATCCCGCACGACGTTAAAGCCAAATTCGGCGCTTCCGTCGTCCTTCTTCGCCCGGCGCCGCAAGGCACCGGCATTAAGGCGGGCGGCGCGGTGCGCACGCTCATGGAATTGGGCGGCGTGCCGAACGTGGTCGGAAAGATAATGCGCGGCTCCAACAAGATTAACACCCTGAAAGCGGCGATGATCGCCTTGGGCATGCTGCGTAACCGCAATTCTTAATTTTATGGCTATTGAACTCTCCAATTTGCACTCGGCGCACGGCTCGCGCCACAAGTACAAGCGCATGGGCCGCGGCAACGGTTCGGGCAAAGGCACGACCGCCGGGAAGGGCACCAAAGGCCAGCGCGCCCGCCAAGGCGGCCGCAAGGGCTTGCGCCAGATCGGCATGAAGCGGACGGTGCAGAGCACCCCCAAGCTCGGCGGTTTTGCCGCGCTCGCCAAGAAATCGTCGACCCTGCCGGTCTCGATCCTGAATAAATTCAACGCAGGCGACACGGTGACCGTCTCCGTGCTCGCCAAAGCCGGCCTTATTCCGCACGCGGCCGATTCGGTGAAGCTGGTGGATGGCGGCAAACTCTCGAAGAAGGTCAGCGTGAAAGGCGTCGCCGTTTCCGCCGAAGCCAAAGCGAAGATCGAAGCGCTGGGCGGTGCGGTCGTCGTATAACCGATAACCATAACCCATAACAAATAACCATAGGAATGCGGCGGTTATCGGTTATAGGTAATAAGTTAAACTAATGACCAAGAATTTAAAAAAATTTTTCCTCATCTGGAAAGTGAAGGATCTGCGCAACAGCATCCTGGTGGTTTTGGGTCTCTTGCTTATCTTCCGCGCCACTTCCCACATTCCCATCCCCGGCGTCGATGTTGAGGCCTTGCGCCGCCTCTTCGCCTCTAACCAATACTTGGGGCTTTTGAACGTTTTTTCCGGCGGCACTTATCAGAGCTTTTCGGTGACCGCCATGGGTGTCGGACCGTACATTACCGCTTCGATCGTCATCCAGCTCCTCACCATGGTCATCCCGCGGCTTGAGGAAGTTCAAAAGGACGGCGAAGCCGGCCAGCGCAAACTGAATCAATATATGCGCGTGCTCACCGTTCCGTTCGCCGCTTTGCAGGCATACGGCGTCATTCAAATTTTGCGCCAAAGCTCGCGCGGCGCCATTTTGGGACAGCTCTCGGTTTTCCAGTTCGCGACCATCATTATCAGCATGATCGCCGGCTCGATGTTCCTCATGTGGATCGGCGAGATCATCTCCGAAAAGAAAGTCGGGAACGGTATTTCGCTTATCATCTTTGCCGGCATCATCTCGCGCCTCCCCGCCACTTTCCAGCAAGCGGCGAGCACCTTTGACCCGTCGCAGATCATCACCTTGGTTTCATACGTTCTTATCGGCATTGTCACGATCGCCGGTGTTGTTTTCATCACCGAAGCCCAGCGCAACATTCCGGTCACTTACGCTCGCTTTGTCCGCGGCCAGTCCTCGGGCGGCGGCTCGACCACGCATTTGCCGCTCCGGGTCAACATGGGCGGCGTCATCCCCATCATTTTCGCCATCTCGGTCATCCTCTTCCCGCCTTTGGTCGCGCAATTCTTCATGCACGCCAAAACCCTGTGGCTCGCGAACGCCGCCGGCTGGGTCGTGACGGTTTCGCAGAATCGTTTGATCTATGCGATCTCGTATTTCGTTCTCGTCATCTTCTTCACCTACTTCTATACGGCCGTAATTTTTCATCCGGAGCAGATCGCCGAGAACCTGCAAAAACAAGGCGGTTACGTGCCGGGCATTCGCCCCGGCGTGCCCACGGCGCAATACTTGCAATACGTGACCAATCGCATTCTCGTGGTCGGCGCCGTTTTCTTGGCCGTGATCGCCGTTCTGCCTTTGGCCGTTTCGCAATTGACCGGCACGCAGAACCTGGTCATCGGCGGCACCTCGCTCCTCATCGTCGTTTCCGTCGTTATCGAAACCGTTCAGCAAATAGAAGCTCAATTGGTGATGCGCGAATACGATATCGCCTAGCTTTTTCACCTTGAAATAAATTGTGATACACTTGTCTGACGGCCGTTGCGCCGTCAGACATTTGTTTTTAACCCCTAACAGATCATCATGAAAGCACCTCATCGCGAAGTCATTGTTCTTATCGGAAAGCCCGGTTCGGGAAAAGGCACGCAAGCCGAACCTTTGGCCAAGGCCTTGGGTATTCCGTTCGTTTCGACGGGAAAATTGATGCGCGAAGAGATAAAAAAAGGCACGCCGCTCGGCAAAAGCATCGCCGCCGATGTTGCCGCCGGCAGACTGGTGGCCAACAAAATAACCGCCATGCTTTTGAAGCGCCGCCTAACCAAGCCCGACGCCAAAGACGGGATCATCATCGACGGTTCGCCGCGCGACCTGGAACAGGCGCTTATCTTGGATCGGATCGCTCACGTGGCGCACGCCATTCTTATTTCGATCACCGACCGTGAGGTCATCCGCCGCATCTCCGGCCGACGGGTCTGCTCCCGCTGCGGGCGCAATTATCACATTGAAGCCAATCGTCCAAAGGTGGATAATGTCTGCGACCGTTGCGGCGGACGGATCATTCACCGCGACGACGACAAGCCGAAGATCATCAAAGAACGATTAAAGAGTTATCGTGAAGATACGATCCCCGTTCTGCACTATTACCGCCGCTTGCGCGCCTTGCGCCGCATTGACGGACTTGCCGGCATTGAAGAAGTGGGGAAGCGCGCACTGAATGCCATTTTGGAAAGCGATAAAGGACTGAAATTCCATGAACCGAGGAATGGTTAAAACCGAAGAAGAGATCGAACTGATCGGCCGCGGCGGTCGGTTGCTTTCACGTGTCCTTGGGAAGGTCGCTTCGCGCGTCGCGCCCGGGGTCACCACCGCCGAACTTGACGATCTGGCGGAAAAGGAAATTTTAAAAGCCGGCGGTCGCCCCGCCTTCAAAGGTTATCGCGTTTACAGCGTGAAGCAGGCTTACAATTCCACCGTTTGCACCTCGGTGAACGATGAGGTTGTCCACGGCTTGGCGCACCCGGGCCGCGTTTTGAAAGAAGGCGACATCATCGGATTGGACATTGGCATGCAATACCCGGCCAAAGACGGGCTCTTTACCGACATGGCGATGACGGTCGCTGTCGGAAAAGCATCTGAACCAGCAAAAAAACTAATGCGCATAACGCGCGAATGTTTGGAACGCGCGATCGCGGTCGTTCACGCCGGCGCGCGGCTTTCGGAGATCGGAAGCGCGGTGCAAGCGCACGCCGAAGGCAATGGTTACGGCGTGGTGCGCGACTTGGTCGGCCACGGCGTCGGCTACGACGTTCACGAAGAACCGCGCGTCCCGAATTACGTCGGTGCTGACACCCCGAATATTATTTTAAAAAAGGGAATGGTCATTGCGATCGAACCCATGATCAACGCCGGAACTTGGCAAGTGAAAACCCTGCCCGACGGCTGGACCGTCAAAACCGCCGACGGCTCCCTCTCCGCCCATTTTGAAAATACGGTCGCCGTCACCGCCGACGGCTGCGAAATTCTAACGCCGTTTCCGAATTTATAACCGACGCCGTCCGATAACTCATCCCTACCCTTCCCTTATAATAAGGGAAGGGAAAAGATCTTTCGATATTCTGTGTAGCGTCAATTAAATTGAGGAATCATCTTCCCCCCCTCTTATTATAAGAGGGGGTAGGGTGAGTTATTGTGTGGTTTTGCCTCGATAAAATGCTTTAAATGAGGCAAATTTTTAGACACCGCCATTGACAGCGCTATGATTTTTTGTTAAGTTTTTTGATCTAATAAGTTCTTTGCAACAAAAGTGCGGGCGGCGATTTGAAGCTTGAAAACAGCTGCAGGTCGCTGTCCGCAATTGGAATGCATTACAAGGGTGCGCGCCGCACTCCTAATGTACCCAGCGGATTAAGCAAAGGAGAATCGCAATGGCGAATACTTCAGTTTCGAAGGGACAAAGGCAACAAGTGGTTAATGTGGTGAGCACTGTGACCGCAAAAGCGGTCGACGAGGCGCTAGAAATCGCCGGCCTGCAAAAGTCGGCACTGCAAAGGGTTCTCACTCGCGGCAAGGGTTTGAACAAAGCGCTTTGTTCGTCACTCACACCACACCTCGCCGGTCTCATACAGTCATACGCCGTGGCGTTTAATGATCCGGATGTTTTCCGGGGTCTGGGTTATCTCATTAGCCCCGATTACAAGCAATTGCCGTCCGCGTCACTGGATACTCCATTGGATAAAGTCGAACTCGTGAGCACGTTACGTGCGCCCGAAGAAGGTGTTGAGGGTCGGGTGCATCTCCAGCGGCTTCGCGAAGCTAGATACCTTTGCTTAAACGCCGGTCATTTTGGACGGCATTGGCAATTAGCTCAACAAGATCGGCTTCCCAAAAGCTGGGAAAAGGCATGCAGAATTCGGTATGAAGGGACTGTGTTTTGCCTTGAGTACCACCCTGATGTCATTTTATACTTGAATTATGACGAGGGGGCTTGGTACCCTCAATTCTGCCCGACTAATACCGAACTTAACGTATATGACGTGTCGGCTGTTGCTGGCAAGTATCAGTTCTAGGTCTGACTCCTCGAAAGGCTCTGTGCTCAAGTGCGGAGCCTTTTCTTATACTCCGGCCCACGCGCGCGTCGGGGTTTTCTGTTATAATGGATGGAACAAAGCTTTTTAGCTTGTAGCTAGTTAGCTTTTTAGGACGTAAACCTAACAAGCTAAATAGCTAATAAGCTATAACCTCGGCAAATGGCCAACTACTTACAAACAAAAGCGATCGTGCTATCTCATCGCGACCTGGCCGAGCATGACCGGCTCTATACCCTTTACACTGAAGCAAAGGGTAAACTTGAGGTGCGCGTGCGCGGGGCGCGGAAGATACTTTCCAAGCTTCAGCCGCCGCTTTCTTCGATCGCGGTCGTGCGGGTGCTGGTTTACGAGGGGCGCTCGCGGCCGCTTTTGATCGGCATTGAAACGGCCGAGCGGTTGCCTCTTGTCGCCTCGACGCTTTGGCGAACGCAGGTCGCCTCGCGGTTCATTCGGCTTGTGGATATTTCCACGCGACCCGGAATTTGCGACGCGGAGATGTTCGCGCTTTTGCGCGACGGGATTCACATGGCCGAACATGTCTCGCCGCCCCAGGCGAGCGCGCTGCGCGACGCCTTTATTTTGCAATTGCTGATCCATTCCGGTTATCGGCCCGAACTCCATGTCTGCGTCGTGTGCCGCAATGCCCAGCCGAGCGCTTTTTCAGCGGCTCATGGCGGCGCGGTTTGTTCCAAATGTTCGGCGACCGATCCGACCGCTGTCGCGGTTTGCGCCGCCGAGCTCGACGCCCTGCGCGCCCACGCCACCGTGCCGCTTGCCGCAACCGCGATCTTGCCCGCCTCAAACCTCGGCGCCATTACCCAAGCGCTGCTCCATTATCGCCTTGAAACGGCAATCTGGTTCCCGGTTGTTGGATAAAAAATCAAGGACTCCCGCGGGCGGGGGTCCTTTTTCGTTCGACGGCGCTAGCGCCGAGGCGTCGTTGAATCAGTCCGTGTCCGGGTAACGGCGTGTGGCATCAAAGAGAGATTCTCAAAGACGACATGCCGGTAGTCCGAAGCGTTGGCGAGCTTTGTGAGCAAAAGACCGTAGTCAGTTTGCAATCCGGCGAGCACTTCGCCGATGCTTTCCTCGGAAATACCGGTAGCGATGATCGAGCGTTGGCCTTTGTCGATAAAATGGATCCACTCGGTCATGCCTACGCGAAGCGTGAACTCTTCCCTGGTTCGGTCGAGACGACCCTGTCGGACAGAATGAACCAGGCCCTTGTCCTCCGGTGAAATAACCAGTTTCATTTTCTCCTCCTGTTTTGAAACCAGCGAACCGCGCTTAATATAGCACGGCTCCGTTTTCTTTAAAAGCGGCGATTTTCGCCTTGAATATTCAAAGCGTTTCTTATACAATTAACATCCGTTCCAATTTCATAAAAAATACGATATTAAGCCTTAATTCTCAATAATATGTCGGTGCCAAAACAGGTCATCGCTCATCTTAAGAAAAACAAGATCGCTTTTGAGGTGGTGCCGCATAAGACCGTTTTTACGGCTTATGATTTGGCGCAAACTTTGGGCGAGGAGTTGGGCAATATCGCCAAAACGCTGCTTGTAAAAGTTGAATTGCCCAAGGTCTCGAAGGGCGGAAAGCGCTATTACGTCGTGGCCGTGCCGGCCAGTTACCGCGTCGATCTTAAGGCCGTGCAAAAATATTTGAAATCGGCCAAGGCCGTCCTTGCCAACGAGAAAGAAATGATAAAATTGGGAATGAAGGCCGGCGCCGGAACCCCGTTCGTTTCCATGTATAAGGATGTCGGTCTCATTGTCGATAAGTCGCTTGAGAAGGCGAGCCATAGTTTGGTAAGGGCTGAAAGTTTGACCGAGTCGCTGCGCATGAAGATGAAAGATCTGATCAAGTCGGAAGGCGCGCTGGTCGCCAAGGTCGGCTCGAAAGCGAAGATGCCCAAAGCGCCCAAAGCGAAGACGCCGCCGAAGAAATCGATGAGGAAGTTTGCGACCAAAGCGGCGTATAAGAAGTCTCTTAAAACGAAGAAGCGAAAATAGCCATTGACGGCCGCCGACCTCATCCCCCACTTCGCTGAAGCTGCGCGGGGCAGGCCTACCCTTCTCCTCGAATGAGGAGAAGGAACAGATGCTTTGCCCCCTCTCCTTGATCAAGGAGAGGGTAGGGTGAGGTCCGTCGTCGGATTAGATATTCGAAACGCATGCCGCTTAATTTCAAAATGGAAAAATTTGAAGGTCCGCTGGACCTGCTGCTCACGCTCATCGAGCGGGAGGAGCTTTCCATTTCCGAAATTTCGCTTTCGCATATTGCCGACCAGTACTTGGAAAGCTTGAAAGAGGTGGCCGAGCGCGACCCCGACGAGTTGGCGGATTTTTTGGTCGTCGCGGCCAAGTTGCTCCTCATCAAATCGCGCGAGCTGTTGCCGAACGCCCCGGCGGTTGAAGAAGACGGGCCGTCTTTGGAGACCCAACTCAAGATGTACAAGATATTCTGGGAAGCGGCGCAAAAAATCGAAGGCATGATCCGCAAAAAGCGCCGGCTCTTTTTCCGCGACAAATTGCCGGCCGCGATCGCGCCGCGGTTCGCCCCGCCGCCCTCGCTCACCGCCGATAAAATGCACGCCGTTTTTCTTGATGTTCTCACCAAGATCACGCCGATCATCAAGTATCCCGAAGAACGGATGAAAAAGGTCGTCTCGATCCAAGAGAAGATCGATCGGATCAGGGGACTCATGGAAAAAACCGCCACCATGCGCTTTCACGAGATCCTCGATGCGTCATCCGACCGGACCGAAGTGGTGGTTAACTTTTTGGCCCTGTTGGAGCTGGTTCGCTCGCGAGTGTTGAACGCCGAACAGAGCGAGGAGTTTGGCGAAATAGTAATTACAAAAAATTAATAGGTGTCAGGTTTCAGGTATCAGGTGTCAGCAAGACGGCCTGTAACCTGTAATCTGTAACCTGTAACCTTTATTATGACCACCCTAGAAGCGAAAATTGAAGCGCTGCTCGCGGTTTCGCCGCGGCCGTTGGATATGAAAAAACTCGCCGAGCTGACCGGCTCGTCAAAGGACGAGGTGCGCGAGGCCGTTGCCGCGCTTTCCGATCGTTTGCGTTCCGCCGGAAGCGGGGTCGCGGTCGTGCGCGTGGATGACGAGGTGCGGATGGGTACGGCTCCGGAGGCGACGGAAACGGTAAAGGCGTTCATCAAAGATGAGACGACCGGCGAACTCACCCGCCCACAGCTTGAAACGCTGACGGTGATCGCGTACCGCGGTCCGGTGTCCAAGGCCGAGCTTGAACAGATCCGCGGCGTCAACTGCACGATGATCTTGAGGAACCTGATGATGCGCGGACTTATTGAAGAGCGCGCTGAAAGCGGCGTGATGCAATACACCGCATCCATGGAGTTCATGAGCTTTTTGGGCGCGCGAAGCGTTGCCGAACTGCCGGACTATGAAACGCTCCGGCGCGACAAGCGGATCGAGGATATTTTGGAATTGGCGAATAAACAAGAATAGGTATGAGAGAACGGATCGCAAGCGCGATAATCGCATCGTTCATCGTTTTTGCCGCGCTCCCCGGTACGCTTTTGGCGCCGACGGTGCTGGCTTCAACGTCTTTGACGCAAGAACCAAGCACCAATAACCAATTTCCAAGACCATCCTTTATTGCGAGCTTGTCTGCCGCCAAACCGGCGGCCAAGCCGCAAAAAAAGATCGGCTCCGACGGTCGCGAAAGCTTGGGCGTGAAAACGACGGCCGCGCACGTTTATGTCGTTGACGACCAAAGCGGCGCCGCCCTTTACGGCTTGCGCGAGAACGAACAAGTGCCGCTCGCTTCAATTACCAAGCTCATGACCGCTCGCGTTTTTCGAAGCCGCGGCATTGATTGGAACAAGGCGGTGACGATGGAAAATGTCGCGCCGGACGGCGGCGTGGCTTATTTTAAGAATGGCGACCAAGTGACGGTGCGCGACCTTTGGCGAACGATGCTGGTCGGTTCGTCAAACACCGCCGCCTTGACGCTCTCTATGATATCAGGACTTTCGGCCGGTGATTTTGCCGCTGAAATGAACGCGGACGCGGCCGGTCTTGGCATGAGCAATACGCATTTCGTCGAACCGACCGGTTTAGACGAGAAAAACGTTTCGACCGCCGCCGACATTTCGATCCTCGCGCATGCGGATTTCAACGATCCCGAGATCACGAGTGCGGTATCAATCCCGTATTTCGATCTCATTAAGATCGTCGGCGCCCCCAAGCGCGTGGTTTCGACCGATAAACTGCTCGGCTCGTTCATCACCAAAGCGCCGTATAAATTATTGGGCGGCAAGACCGGTTTTATCAACGAAAGCGGCTATAATATCGTTATCTCGGTTACGCGCGCCGGCGCCGCGCCGGTCACGGTTGTGGTCTTGGGCGCCGCTTCGAACGACCTGCGTTTTCAGGAAGCCAAGAGCGTGGCTTATTGGACCTTTGAGAATTATGTTTGGCCCGCTCGCTTGGCCGCCGCGACCCAATGATCACGCCCGGCTCGATCGCCACGGTTTTTTTTGTTTCGGCCGCGCCTATCCTTGAGCGCGGCGCGTTGCCTTTGGCGCTTAATGGTTTTAAGCTGCCGCTCGCGCTGGCGTTGCCGCTGGTCGTGATCGGAAATTCATTGCCGGCCATCGCCGTGGTTTATTTGCTTGATCCGGTCCTCGTCTGGTTGGGAAAATATATCCCCCCGGTCCGTCGATTCGCCGATACGATGCTCGCGCACTTTCGGCGCAAGGTTCATCCGTGGGTCGATCGTTACGGAACGCTCGGCCTTTTGATCGTCGTGGCCATTCCATCCCCGCTAACGGGCGCTTGGACCGGTTCGGGAGGGGCCGCCATTTTGGGCATGCACAAACGCAACGCCATTTTCGGGATAATCGCCGGCGTCATCATTGCTAATTTGTTGATCTTGGGAATAGATTTGGGGATCACCAAATTGTTATAAAAATGAAATATGAAACACGCAACATGAAGCATTCCGGCTTCACATTTAATGTTTCGTGCTGCATGTTTCATGCTTCATGAAGTATATGCGCATAGGAATCGATCGTCGAACCAGCCAAGGCGATGCGGGGATCGCTCAATACGGGCAGAACCTCTGCAAATATTTGTCTCTTGTCGATCAAGAGGACGAGTTTGTTTGTTTTGACAAAGTGAACGACGCCGCGCCGCTTTTGGAAAGCCAGTTCGGTTTTCGCATGCAGATCCGCCGCGCCCGCCTCGATCTGTTGCACGTCTTGGCCGGCGCCACGCCGGTCGGTTATAATCGTCCGTACGTGCTCACGGTTCACGACTTGGCCATTTATCGCCATCCCGAGTGGTTTCCCGACGGGCAATGGTTTTCATTAAACTTGGCATATCCCTTGGCCGTTAAATTGGCCAAACGGATCATTGTTCCTTCGCTTGCGACCAAGGCCGATCTGATCAAAATATTCAAGGTCAAGGAAAAAAAGATCGCGGTCATTCCGCACGGCGTCGACGCTACGGCAACCGGCAAATGGCAAATGGCAAATAGAACAAAACGGTATATTCTGTATATCGGCACGATCGAGCCGCGGAAGAATTTACCCGCCTTGGTCCGCGCTTTCCGGAAAATGATCGACGTCGAGCCGGAGTTGCGCGATGTTGAATTGATCATGGCCGGCGCTTCCGGGTGGAAGACCGACGAAGCGATGGACGAGATCAGAAAAACCCAGTGCGAAGGGTATCGGATAACCTTGCTCGGCCGCGTCAGCGAAGAAGAAAAGTGGAAGCTGCTCGCCGGCGCCTCGTGCTTGGCTTTTCCGACCTTCTATGAAGGTTTCGGCCTGCCGGTCATTGAAGCGATGGCCATGGGCGTTCCGGTCGTCTGCTCCGACACCTCGTCGCTTCCCGAGGTCGCCGGTGAAGCCGCGCTTTACGCCGACCCGAACGATATCGGCGCCTGGACCCATCAACTCGCCGAAGTTTTAAAAAATAAAAAAACCGCAGACACATTACGGGAGAGAGGGCTGGCGCGGGCCAAAGAATTTTCTTGGGAAAAAACCGCGTCGGAAACGGTCAAGGTATATCGCGAGGCGCTCGCTTAGCGCTTGACGATGAAGATCATGATGGCGAGCACGACAAGCTGCATGCAAATGCCGGTGCCGAGCGGAATGTTGCCGACGCGCGAAGCAATGGCATTGTGAATGCGTATGTGCAGGCGCTGGAACCAGAGGAGCGGACGTATCTTCACGCCCTCGCCCAAGGCGACCAAAAAGTCGGGACATATTCCGCCGATGACCCCGGCGACCATCGTGCCGCGGCTGGCGTATGGCGCCGTCTCGAGCAAGTAGATGAAAATGATGATCGCGAGGACAGAATCGACCGCCACATAGATGAGCGATTTTTTTACCGCCTGACCTTCTTTATAATTGACATAGAGCTGGGAGTCGCCGTGGGGGATGAGGTCGAGCATGAAATGCGAAGCCACCCCCAACGCAAAAGCCACTCCCGGGGTGGGGACATTTTGACCGATCAATACGCCCATGGCGACGTGAGTTGATACGAACACAGTTAATGATATTACCAAACAGGAGCGTTTTTTTCAAGGAAACAAGCTTTCCGGCAACCGTCTTTTCCTGTATTATTAGGGAATTATTACCATATGTCCAAAGACTATTCATCCTCGATAAAATTAACTGGAAAGATAATCGATGCCTGGCTGCCGTGGAAGGTAAAGTATTCCCGCATCCCCGGCGTGGCCGTAGGCATAACCTACCGCGGGAAGCTGGTCTATGATCGCGGCTTCGGCTATGCCGACATCGAAAAGAAAGTAAAAATGTCGCCGCGGAATTGTTTCCGCATCGCTTCGATCTCCAAAAATTTCACCGCTTTCGCGGTCATGAGCTTGGTCGAAGAGGGGAAAATCAAACTCGGCGATAAAGTCGGAAAATACCTTCCTTGGTTCTCCAAGCAGGCGTCGAAGTCGGCGGGCGTCACCATTCGGCAGCTGTTAACGCACAGTTCCGGCGTTTTCCGTGACGGCGAAGCGCCGCATTGGGAGAATGATGTTTTTCCTGATCGCGCCGCTTTTAAAAAGATGGTCAACGCGCGGACAACGGTGATGAAACCGCCGGCCAAGTTCAAATATTCTAATTTCGGATACTCGCTCCTCGGGGAAGTCGTCAGGACCGCGAGCGGCCTTTCTTATGATGAATACGTCATGCGCCGCATCATCAAGCCGCTTGGTCTTAAAAGTACTTGGCCTGATTTGACGCCGGCGGCGGCGAAAAAACTGAGCCGGGGATATTCGCGGATCATTCCCGGCGAAAAAAGAAAAGCCTTCGCATACTTTCCGGTAAAAGCGTTCGCGCCCGCCACGGGATTTATTTCCAATGTACCGGACCTTGCAAAATATCTGGCGGCATGGTCGATCCGCTCGGGAAAGCTGGCGAGCCGTGCGACCAAAAAAACCATGTTCGAATCCCATGTGCCGATCAACGACAAGGGATCGGCCTATGGCTTTGGTTTCCGTACTGCGCCGCTAGGGAAGCGGAAACTCATCGGCCACGGCGGCGGATTTGCCGGCTTCATGACCGCGCTCTGGTTTGATCCGGCAAGTGAGATTGGCGTGATCGTTCTGATAAACGGCAACAGCGCAAATTCCTATGCGCTTTGCCGTGGAATTTTTGAAACGATCTACCGTCTGCACGACGAGACGCGCCTGATCGCCGGAAAGCGTATCACGGGCGGCGCTCGCTATGATGGCACATACCGTGCCCGCTGGTTCGATGCCATTATCGTAAATCTCGGTTCTTCTCTCGCGGTGTTCGATCCGTCCGAAGAATCTCCGCTCAAGAACGCCGACTTGCTTTTTCCTCTCGGTGGCAACCGCTTTCGCATGGAAACGGTTTCAAACTTCGAGCCCTTCGGCGAGGTTTCGACCTTTTATTTCAAGGGAAAAAACAGGAAGGCGGCGATCTATGACAGCGCCAACGCCCATCCGGCGAAGCGCATCGCATAATGCAAGCCGCAATCAAAAAAACTCCGTTCATTGACGGAGATTTTTTGATGCCTGGGGCCGGAATCGAACCGGCGACCTAAGAAAATACTGCCTTTATCCAGCCCAAAATTTGATACATTAATTCAGAGCTTTTTCGTATATGGATCGTTAG